>Ga0315282_10000836_pt1 | contig 60281 bp, 51 predicted proteins | sample YL17G07_20_MG_FD_203693 | JGI IMG/M metagenome (GOLD analysis project Ga0315282, IMG submission 203693) | Sediment microbial communities from Yellowstone Lake, YNP, Wyoming, USA - YL17G07_20 | ecosystem: Environmental > Aquatic > Freshwater > Lake > Sediment | place: USA: Wyoming | collected...
CCTCGCGCAGCCGTTGCAAATCCTCGCACCGCTCTCCACCGGCCAGCCACAAGGCCATCAGACTCTCCACCATCTGCGACGCGCTCAGTCCCCGTGCCCGCTCCTTCAGCCGGACCTCCTCGTCCACTACCTTCGCCGCTCCGCTCGCCCGAAACAGCTCGATGGCCAGCGGCACCCCGGCGTGCGCCGTCAGCAAGGCCTCGTCCACTTGGGTGTCGATCTCGAAAGGTAACGGCGTGAAATCGCTGACTGGGCTTTCTCTCTTCTTCGGCATCTCGTCCTCCTGGCGTTTCACCCATTAGGTGCAGCCATCGCCAGACCGTGTCAACCAAAAAACACCGCCCTACCTCACTTCCCAAGCTTCCTAACCTTTATCCTTTACCCATAGACGGAAATTAGGGACATTCGGATCAGGCGGCCAGCGGGTCCGCGAATCTCTTGCGGTGGGTTCTGGGGAGGTGGTAAGCTGGAAGGCGAACATCAAGAGAATTTCAAGCCGTGCGTGCTTTAGGGGGGCGGGAGCCCATCCCCAACCCCTGCCGCAGTCGCCGAGGGAGGGTGAACCATGACAGAAAAGAAATCGCGGCACGCTATTTGTCGTTGGACCTTTCATGCCGGCAAGGGCGGTTTCGTGCCCTCGGACATCCGTCCCGCATGGAGCGGGGAGCGGCTGAGCACGGCCGGCGTGATCGAGCTCGTCCGGGAGAAGATCGCTCCGAGGCTGCCGGACGGGGTCGAGCTGGGGATGGAACTGCACTACGACTACGAGGTGGACGAAAAGAACGCGGCCGAAGTGGCGGCCGCCCTCGAGTCCGCCGGCCTCTTCCTGGCCATGATCACGCCCGGCGCCCACGTCCATTGGGCCTATGGCGGCATCGCCTCCCTGGACCCCGAGGAACGGCGGGCAGCCGAGGATTTCGGGCGGCGGACCGTGGACCTCGCCTACGGCGTCCTCAAACGCGCCTGGCATCCCGAGGCTCCGCCGTGCCTGGTCGTCTGGAACGGGTCATTCGGCTACGACCTGGCCACGGTCGGGCTCCGTCAGATGTACGCCCACCTGAAGGAGGGCCTGGCCCGCCTCTGCGAATACGAGCTTCGGAAGGGTGGCGCGCTGTATATCGCCCTCGAACCGAAGCCGAACGAGGGCCATCCGGCCCTGATGGTCCCGACCGTGGCCAGCGCGCTTCTTCTGTGGCGCAAGATCGAGCAGGAATACGGCCTCTCCCGCCGGAAGAAGGGTGTGAACAAGGAGTTCGGCCACTCGGAGATGATCGGGCTCGATCCTGTTTACGACACGGTCGAGGAGCTGGATGAAGGGGCCGTGGTCCACATGCACCTGAACTCCCAGGGCTATAACGACGGCCTCATCCTCGGCGGCCCGGGAAAATTCGACATCGACCACGGGGTGCGCATCAACGGCATGAACGTGGCCATCGCCGGGCTGATCGAGGCGGCTGGCTATAATCGCTGGATGGGCCATGACATGCAGGTGCGGCCCTACGACAACGTGGAGCAGGGCCTGGACCGGGTGGTCAGGAGCATTCTGAGCTGGGAGGCCTGCGCCGAAGCGGCCCGCGGCCTGGACGTGGCCCGGTTGATGGACCTTCTGGCGGCCCGGGAGACGGCCCAGGCCGAGGACATGATGCGTCGGGCCGTAGTCGAAGCGAGCCGTTTGTTCGAAACCTGGTATGATCGCGCCTGAGCGCCGGCGGAGGCGTGTCATGCCAGCCCTATCCCTGGGACTGGACCTTAGCACACAGAGCCTGAGTGCGGTCCTGCTCGATCTTGAGGCCGGGAGCGTGGTCTGGGCCCACAGCCTGGATTATCTTGCGGACGAACGATTGCGGCGGTTCGGCCTCCGGGAGGACTATCTCCTCTGTCCACGGGTGCCGGGCGAGGCCGATCAGCCGCCTCAGCTCTTCTTTCGGGCGTTGGATGCTCTGTTCGCCGATCTCCGGGAGTCCCCACATCGGCCGACCGACGTCCGCGTGGTGAACCACTCGGCCCAGCAGCACGGCCACGTGTATTTGAACGCCCAGGCCGATCAGGCCTTCGCCCGATTACATAAGCGCGGCGTCGGCCGCCAGGCGGACCTGGCCTCGCTTCTGTCCGAGGCCCTGGCTTATGGCGCGGCCCCCATCTGGCGCACCTCCAACACCACCGCCCAGGTCGATTTCATTCGCAAAGCGGCCGGTGGCCCGCGGCGCATGATCGCCCTGTCCGGCTCGGACGCGCCTCTCCGCTTCACCGGCGCGGTCATCCGGCGGGTGGCGCAGCAGTTCCCGGAGGTCTACCGGGCCACGACGCGAATTCATCTGCTCAGCTCTCTCCTGGCCGCCATCCTGTCCGGCCGGGCGGACGTACCGGTTGACACAGGCAATGCCTGCGGCATGTCGCTCATGAACTATGGCCAACAGCGTTGGTCCAGGACCCTGCTGCGGGCCACGGCCGACGGCCTGCCGGGCGGAGAGCGGGGCCTGAGGGCCAGGCTGCCCCGCCTGGCGCTACCAACCGAGGTTCTCGGCAGGCCGGCCCGGTACTTTGTGGAAAAGTATAGCCTGAGCCCCCAGGCTCGGGTGGTAGCTGGTTCCGGGGACAACCCTCAGACCAAGGTGTTGGTTCCGGGCGACCTTCTGAGCCTGGGGACGAGTTTCGTGAGCATGGTGGCCACGGAGGGCCGGCGGATGGATTTTCAGGGATTTGCCAACGCCATGTACGACGGGTTGGGGCGGCCGTTCATGTTCGGCTGCCGGACCAACGGAGCCATGGTCTGGGACCGAGTGCGCGCCGCCTATGGTCTGGCAAAAAAGGAGTATGGACCGGCGGAAAAGGCTCTGGCCCGCGTGGCGCCGGGCCGCGTCCTCTTTTTCTGGCAGCCGGAGGCGGAATCCTTTCCCATCTCCGGCCCGGTTCAGCCGACCCGCATCGGGTTCAGGCCCGGCCTGGCGGCGGATTTCGCCGGCATCGTCGATGCCTCGCTGGCCGCGGTTTACATCCACTCCCGCGCCTTCAGCCGCCGCACTCGGAAGCCCTTGTTCGTAACCGGCGGGCCGGCCGCCAGCCCCGAGGTCCTTCGGCGCGTGGCCGCCCTGTGGCAAAGGCCGGTAACGCCGGTCGAAGTGGGCGGCGCGGCCCTGGGCGCGGCCGTGGCCGGCACCTATGCCCTGGCCCGGGCCGAAGGCCGGAATTTCGATCCGGCCGCGGTCACGGCCCGCCTGTTTCATGCCGGCCGGCTCGTGGAGCCTCAAGCGGCCGACGTTCAGGCCTATCACGGCCCGGAAGGTTTTCTCGCGCGCTTCGAGGCGGCCGAGGCCAGAATCAGGGCTCAATCCTAACCCAGGCCGGCCCTTCGACTCCCCCTACCGCGGCTCCCGCGTGGAGCGCTTCAGCCAGGGCCGCGTCAGTTCCAGGTTCTGCCTGGCCGCATCGGACCGGGCCACGCCGCCGTCTTTGGGTTGCGGTAGTTCCCTCGGCGCAAGTCCCATCATGGTGCAGTAGTTGTTGAAGGCCGTCTCGATCTCGGCGCTGAACCCCTGCCGGTCCTGCATGTTGTTGACCGAGAACTTGACCATGCGGATGCGCATCGGGTCCCGCAGGTAATTGTCGGCCACCCGGTCGGCAAAAGCCATCGTCTCCTTTTCCAGCTCGTTGTCCGGGTAGACGCGGTTGATGAAGCCGAACTCGTAGGCCTCCCAGGCGGTCATGAAGCGGTGCTCGAACAGGACCTCCTTGGTCTTGCGCGGACCCATGTCCCAGGGCACGGAGAAATACTGAAAATGCGAAGGCAGGAAAAGGGCGCTCTCCGAGGCGAAGAGGACGTCCATGGCCGAAGCGATCATCCATCCGGCAAAGATGCAATAGCCGTGGATCATGGCCACGGTCGGCTTGGGCACGTTGCGCCAGCGCAGCGTGTTCTCCACGGTGATGGCGCGTTGGTTCCGGAAAATGTCAAACCGGCTCGTGCCGTCAACGCCGTGGGCTTGACGATACTCCTTGTCCTCAGCCGTGCTGATATCGTGCCCGGCGGAAAAACTCTTGCCCGCCCCGGACAGCACAATGGCTCCCACGGCGTCGTCCTCCTTGGCACGCACAAAGGCGTCATCCAACTCTTCCCGAATCTGCCAGCCCTGTGCGTTCAAATACTGCGGCCGGTTCAGGATCAACCGCGCCACTTTTCCGGGTTTATAAATGATCTGTTCGTAGTCCATCGCGTTTCCTCCTTTGTGGTTTCTGGTTCAGGGAAAGACCAGGTCCAGACCCGATCATGGACATAAGCATTGGGGGCGAGAGACCGACTCCGACATCTCCCATGACCTTCTTTTCATACCTTTCCGACCGCTGATGATCTCGTATGATAAGGGAAAGAGGCGTCGGAAAAAACGAAAAAATGAAGCCCGACCGCTAAAGAACCCCTTTCCGGAGCAGGAGATGCCCATGGGAGGAGGCGGCCTGATCCGGCCGGCGTTCAAGCCTATATCGAGGCGGGCAAGCGCCCTGCCGGGTCCCGAATTTTTCTTGACCCCCCACCATTTGGTGCTATCATTCCGGCAGCGCACATTCTGCGCGGTTTGCAGAGACAAGCCGGGCAAAAACGAGGGACTGGCCCGCGAAAGGGGACGGAAGAGGGGTCGGGTGCACCCGCAGTGATTCGGAGGGAAGCATGAGGGGCTGGCGGGGATTTTTGCTCGTCTGGTCTGCTGCCTTGATGATGTGTGTTCCGGAGGGGAGGATTCGGGAAAGGCGACGTCACAGAAGAAACGGCTGCGCTGATCGAGTATCGGTTCGATTGGTACGCCGTCTGCCGTTGCAAGGGCGGGCTCTGTTCGTCGGAAGGCCGCTACAAGGGCCGGCATCGCGACGAAGAGGAAGCCGCGGCCCGCATGAAGGCCCAGGTGAACAAGCAGCTCGAGGGCGACAACGAGACCTTTCTGAAATTCGATTATAAAAAGCGATGAGGCCGTTGCAAGATGCGGGGTTCCGAAAGAAAATCGGTGGGGCGAGTTGGGTTGGCAGCCGAAGTTTTGCCATCGTCCGGCACTAGGCCCCCGGCGCGGAGTAGAGCGCGTCATTGCAAGGAGAGGCGGCTTTGGGAAAGGAGAGCGCGCGCATGAGGCTCATTTTCATCCATGGCTCCGGTGGCTCCAAGGAGTCCTGGACCTTTCAGACGCGGTACTTCAAAAACAGCGAGGCCGTGGATCTGCCGGGACATCCTCACGGTCGGCTCTATCCGACCATTCCGGAATACACGGCCTGGCTCAAGGCGTATATCGACGGGCAGGGCTACCAGGATGTGGTGTTGGCCGGGCACTCCCTGGGCAGCGGCATCGCGTTGCAATATGCCCTCGATCATCCCCAGGGCCTGAAGGCCATTATCAGCGTGGGCGGCGGCGCCCGTCTCCGCGTCCATCCCATGTACCTCGAACCGCTGGAAAAGGCCCTCACCGATCCCGCGCTCTGGAAACAGACCGTCGATGCCCGTCGCGACCGCATCCCGCCGGACCTGTCCGACGTGCTTAAGCGGCGCATGATGGAAAACGGCCCCCAGGCGTTTCTGGGCGACATGCGGGCCTGCGACCGGTTCGACGTCATGAACCGTCTGGCTGAAATCCATCTGCCGGCCTTGGCCCTGTGCGGGGACGAGGACGTCATGACGCCCCCGAAGTACTCCCACTTTCTGGCCGACAAGATCCCCGGCTGCCGGGCCGCGATTATCCCCGGCGGAACGCATATGGTCTTTGCCGAGAAACCCGACGAGGTCAACCGGGCCATCGAGGAATTTCTGGCCAGCCTCTGATTCGCCTCGAGGGCCGGCATGAAGCGGCCGCGACCGTCTCGCTCTATCAAGGAGAAAAACCCATGCCTCTAGGACGCTTCCGGTACAGCGACTCGGGTCGCTGGTATAAAGGCAATGTCCATACCCATACGAACCTGTCGGACGGCCAGGTCCCTTTTGCCCAGGCGGTGGATTTTTATGCCAAGGCCGGCTACGACTTCCTCAGCGTGACCGATCATTGGGTGCCTTTCCAGGCGAAGCGGCTCGAGGCCCCGGCCCCGCTGCTCCTTCTGGACGGTATCGAACTGGATGGCCAGGACGACGAGGGGTCTCTCTTCCACGTGGTGGGTCTGGGCCACATCGACGGCGTGCACCGGGACATGGGCCTGTTCCCGGCCATGGAGGCCATCCGCGCCCAGGGCGGCCTGCTCATCTGGGCCCATCCGCACGCCTCGGGCAATCTTGTCTCCCATGGGATTACCTATGGCTTTGACGGCGTGGAGCTTTATAACCACGGTTCCCAGCGCTCGATCGGCAAGGGGTTTGGCGTCTACCTCTGGGACATGGTCCTGGAAAAGCAGCCGGGGTTGCTCGGCTTTGCCACGGACGACACCCATTTCATCAAGGGTTTCGAGACCGAGGAGGGCGGCTGGATCATGGTCCGAGCCCCGGAGCTGTCCGTCGAGGTGATCCTTGGGGCCATCCGGCGCGGGGATTTTTACAGCACCACCGGTCCGCTCTTCCATTCCATCCGCTTCGAGCAGGAAAACCGCATCGTTTTCGAGTGTTCGCCGGTTGCCCATACGCGCCTCATCGGGCCGCGGGAAAAAAGCAAGTGGAGGCCGGCCGGGAGCGTCGGCCAGGCGACGGTGACCAGCGGCCATTTCCGGATTCCGGGGGATTTTGCCTATGTCCGGCTGGAAATCGAGGACGAGCACGGCCGGATGGCCTGGAGCAATCCCCTCTTTATGACCTGAACGGGCGGGCTTGTCGTCGACTCGCACGCTCTTGGCGCGGGCCGGCGGCGGTCGCCCGTTTCCCTTCTTCGATATCTGCAACGGGTCGCGGCGGCCGGGACTTCCTGTCGGCCGGGCGTGATGTATTTTCGGCGGGCACCGGCGGGCTCGCGGATCTGAAGGGAAGGGAGGACCCATGGCCAGACGGATCTATTCCGAAGAGCACGACATCTTCCGGCAGAGTTTCAAAAAATTCCTGGAAAAGGAAGTGGTGCCTCACCTGGCGGAGTGGGAGGCGCAGGGTGAGGTGCCCCGCAGCGCCTGGAAGAAGATGGGCGAGCAAGGGTATCTCTGCCCTTGGCTTAAGGAAAAATACGGCGGCTCCGAAGCCGGCTTCGAGTATTCGATCATCATCACCGAGGAGATGTCGCGGGTCCGGGCCAACGGTTTCTCGGCCAGCCTGCACAGCGACATCGTGGCCCCCTACATCCATCGCTACGGAACCGAGGCCCAGAAGGAAAAATGGCTGCCTGGCTGCGCCAGCGGCGACATCGTCCTGGCCGTGGCCATGACCGAGCCGGGCGCCGGCAGCGATCTGCAGGCCATCCGCACCCGGGCCGTCCGGGACGGCGACCACTACCTCCTGAACGGGCAAAAAACCTTCATCACCAACGGCTACTGCTGCGATCTGGTCATCGTGGCCGTCAAGACCGATCCCGAGGCCAAGCCGGCCCACAAGGGCATCAGCCTCATCGCCGTGGAAGCGGGCACGCCGGGCTTTGTCAAGGGCAAGCGGCTGAGCAAGATGGGGCTTCACTTCCAAGACACGGCCGAGCTGTTCTTCGAGGACTGCCGGGTGCCTCGGGCCAACCTCATCGGCCAGGAGGGCCAGGGCTTCGCCTGTCTCATGGAACAGCTCCAGCAGGAACGCCTGATCGTCGTCTGCCGATCTCAGGTCGCGGCCGAGGAGATGCTGCGGATCACCATCGAGTATGCGAAGCAGCGGGAGGCCTTTGGCCAGCCCATCGGCCGGTTCCAGCACAACGCCTTCAAGATCGCGGAAATGGCCACCGAGGTCGAACTTGGCCGCACCTTTTTCGACGACCTGGTGGTCGATCACCTCGAAGGTCGGGACATTGTGACCAAGGTTTCCATGGCCAAGTGGTGGATCGCCGAGATGGCCAACCGCGTGGCTTACCACTGCGTGCAGCTTCACGGCGGGTACGGGTTCATGGACGAGTATCCCATCTCCAAGTGGTACCAGGACATCCGGGCCGCGACCCTGTATGCCGGTACGACGGAGATCATGAAGTACGTCATTGCCCGGCGGCTGGGGTTCTAACGCCGGGAAAGGCCGTGGCCGTTCATCTGGGACACAAGATCGGGGGGTTGGTTTGAGTATAACCCGGACGGCCGCCGGAAAAAATAGCATCGGCCGGGCGGTTATGGTGGATGTTGCCTGCCGCCTGAGGCGGGTCGGGGAGATCGTCTTATGAGTTACCAGGATATTTTGTACGAGGTGAGGGGGCCGGTGGCCCGAATCGTGCTGAATCTGCCTGACAGCGGCAATGCGCTTCGGCTCGAAATGCGCGGGGAGCTTCTGGACGCCTTCGGCCGCGTGGCCGCTGATGACCGCGTTCGGGCCGTGGTCCTGGCCGGGGCTGGAAAAAATTTCTGCAGCGGCGGCGACCTAAGAACCATGGAAGGCGTGGACGCGGTGGCCGGCCGCATCCGGCTCAAGACCGGCCAGCGTTTGATCCGGGCCATGCTCGATTTGGAAAAACCGATCGTGGGCGCGGTGCAGGGCTATGCCGCCGGCGCCGGGGTCAGCCTGGCCATGGCCTGCGACCTCGTTCTGGCCGCTTCGGACGCCAGGATCAGCGTGGGTTTTGTTCGGGTGGGTTTGATCCCGGACTGGGGGCTCTTGTATTTTCTGCCCTTGCGGGTCGGGGTTGCCCGGGCCAAGGCCATGATGATGACCGGCGAGCCGGTCTCGGCCGAGGAGGCCGAACGCATCGGCCTGGTGTACCGGGTCGTGCCCCAGGCCGAGCTCGAAACCGAGGCCATGGACCTGGCCGCTCGTTTGGCCGCCGGGCCGGCCCAGGCCTACGCCATGATCAAATCAGCCCTGAACCGCGGGCCGCAAAGCCTGGAATCCCTGCTGGAGATGGAATCGGCCATGCAGGCCGTGGCCCTCACCAGCCAGGACTTCGACGAAGGCCGCCGCGCCTTTCTGGAAAAGCGGAAGCCGACTTTTCAAGGGAAGTAGCCGCAATCTTCGCTTGTTGGAACAGGCTTGTTTCCCGGCGGGTCTTGCCGGCGAGAGGAGCAGCGTATGGTCGATCGGCTAAAGAAGCTTCAGAGCGAGCAGGACCGCTGGACCGGCCAGCACCTTTCCCCGGACCGCCTCGAGCCGCGTTTCACGGAGTGGGGGGAGCCGATCCAGACCCTCTATTCGCCCCTGGACCTGACCGGCCTGGAATACCTGGAGCAGGTGGGCTTCCCGGGCGAATACCCTTTTGTGCGCGGCGTCCATCCCAGCATGTACCTGGGACGTCCCTGGACCATGCGGCAGTATGCCGGCTACGGCTCGGCCCAGGAGACGAACGCGCGCTTCAGATATCTCCTGGACCAGGGCCAGACCGGCCTGTCCGTGGCCTTTGATCTGCCCACCCAGATCGGCTACGACTCGGACCACCCCTTGAGCGAAGGGGAGGTGGGCAAGGTCGGCGTGCCTGTCGATTCGCTCGAAGACATGGAGCTCGTCTTCCAGGATCTACCCCTGGATCGGCTCTCCACCTCCATGACCATCAACGCGCCGGCCGCCATTCTCCTGGCCATGTACATCGCCGTGGCCGAAAAACAGCGGGTGCCGCCGGAAAAGCTGCGCGGCACCATCCAGAACGACATCCTCAAGGAGTACACGGTGCGCGGGACCTACATCTTTCCGCCGCGCCCCTCCATCCGGCTCATCACCGACATTTTCGCCTTCTGCAGCCGGCAGGCCCCCCTGTTCAACACCATCAACGTGGCCGGGTACCACATGCGCGAAGCCGGATGCACGGCCGTGCAAGAGATCGCCTTCAGCTTCGCCAACGCCATCGCCTACATCGAGGCGGGTCTAGAGGCCGGCCTGGACATCGACCGCTTTGCGCCGCGCATCAGCTGGATTTTCAACACCTCGAACCGGCTCTTCGAGGAGGTGGCCAAGTACCGGGCCGCTCGCAAGGTCTGGGCCGACCTGATGCGGGACCGGTTTGAGGCCCGGGACCCGCGCTCCTGGGTGCTTCGTTTTCATACCCAGACCTCGGGCGCGAGCCTGACCGCCCAACAGCCCGAGGTGAACCTCGTCCGCGTGGCCTACCAGGTGCTGGCCGCGGTCCTTGGCGGAGCCCAGTCCATCGCCGCCTGCTCCTTTGACGAGGCCCTGGCCCTGCCCACCGAGGACTCGGTGCGCCTCAGCCTTCGAACCCAGCAGGTCCTGCTCCACGAGACCGGCGTGACCGACACCGTCGATCCCATGGGCGGCGCCTACTATCTCGAAGCCTTGACGCGGTCCATGATCCGGGACATCGGCCGTGAAATCGCCCGGATCGACCGGTTGGGCGGCGCCGTGGCCGCCGTCGAACAAGGGTACGTCCAGCAGGAGATCGAAAGATGGGCCTACCAGATTCAGCAGGAGATCGAGCGCGGGGAGCGGATCGTGGTCGGCTTGAACGCCTTTCAGATGGGGGAGTCGGCCGAGGCGGCGTTATTTCAGCCCGATCTGGCCCGTGCCGAGGAACAGAAGGCCCGCCTGGCGAGGCTGAAGGCCCGGCGGGACTCGCAGGCCGTGGGGGAGGCCCTGGCCGCGGTGCGCGAGGCGGCCCGCGGCACGGATAACCTCATGCCCTCGCTGATCTCGGCAGTCAGGGCCTACGCCACCCTCGGCGAGATCTGTCAGGTCCTAAGAGAGGTCTTTGGCGAGTACGAGCCGGCGCGGTAAGCCGTGCCGGAGAAATTACAGGCCGTTCCCGGCGTCCGGCCGGCGGCCGTTATTATCAGGAAAGAATGGAGGAGCGGCATGATCAATATCGGGAAAGCCATCCGCATGGAACGGATCATCAATCGGAACACGGGCAAGACGGTTATCGTGCCCATGGACCACGGCGTAACCGTCGGCCCGATCCAAGGGTTGATCGACTTGTCCAAGGCCGTGAACCAGGTGGCCGAAGGGGGCGCCAACGCCGTGCTGGGTCACGTCGGCCTGCCCCGTTACGGCCATCGGCATTACGGCCCGGACATCGGTCTCATCCTCCACCTGTCGGCCTCCACGGTCCTGTCCAGCCGGCCGAACAAGAAGGTCCTGGTGAACACGGTGGAAAACGCCCTGCGCATGGGCGCGGACGGCGTCTCCATCCACATCAATGTGGGCGACGACGACGAGGCCGAGATGCTCGAGGATTTCGGACGTGTGGCTGTCGAGTGCGCCTACTGGGGCATGCCTCTTCTGGCCATGATGTATCCTCGGGGCCAGATGATCGCGGACGAGCGGGACGTGGAGGTGGTCAAGATCGCGGCCCGTATCGGCGCCGAGCTGGGCGCGGACTTCATCAAGACCAATTACACCGGCGATCCGGAGTCGTTCGCCCAGGTCGTGGAGGGCTGTCCGGCCCCGATCCTGATCGCCGGCGGCAGCAAGCTTACCACCGCGGAGATTTTCCAGCACATCGAGGGGGCCATGCAGGCCGGGGCCAAAGGTCTGTCCATCGGCCGCAATGTCTTCCAGCACCGCAACCCCACCCTGTTCGTCAGAGCGGCGTGCGCCATCGTGCACGAGGGCAAGTCCGCGGCGGAAGCCCTGGAGATGCTAAGGTCTGCGCAGACGAAGGAAAAAGGGCAGGAAGAACGATAGAAAGGGCAGGGGACCGGCCGCCGGTTCTGCCGCGCCGGCCCTGAGCCAGCGGCACGTCCATCAAACGTCGCGCCCGGCCGGGAGACGCGGGTTCCTCTCAGGCGGAGTGGCAGGCCACCCAGTGCTCCACCCCTGCCAGTTTGGCGAGCGCGGGATGTTGCTGGCTGCAGAGGGGCTTGGCTTCCGGGCAGCGCGGGTGGAATTTGCAGCCCGAGGGCGGGTTGAACGGGCTGGGCACTTCCCCTTCCAGGAGCACGTGTTCCCTCGATGCCTCGACCACGGGGTCCGGGATGGGCACGGCGGCCAGAAGGGCCCGCGTGTATGGGTGTATCGGTTGCCGATACAGGTCGCTGCGGGTGGCGATCTCCACGATGTTGCCCAGGTACATGACCGCGATCCGGTCGCTGATGTGCCTTACCAGGGCCAGGTCGTGGGCGATGAAGAGATAGGTCAGGTTGAACTCCCCTTGCAACTCCTCCAGGAGGTTGATGATCTGGGCTTGGATGGACACGTCCAAGGCCGAGACCGGTTCGTCGCAGACGATGAAACTCGGCTTGACCGACAAAGCCCGGGCCACGCCGATGCGCTGCCTCTGACCGCCGCTGAACTCGTGCGGGTACCGCTCGGCCATGGCCGGGTTCAGACCCACGATGCGCAGGAGTTCCTGGATTTGATCGCGGTAATCCTTTTTGTTTTTGATCATGCTGTGCACGATCAGAGGCTCGCCGATGATGTCGCCCGCGGTCATGCGCGGGTTGAGGGAACCGAAGGGGTCCTGAAAGATCATCTGCATCTTGCGGCGCAACGGCCGGACCTCCTTCTCCGGCAAGCCGGTGACCTCCGCTCCCTCGAAAAAGACCTGTCCGCCGGTCGGGTGCTCGAGTTGCAGGACGGCCCGGCCGGTGGTCGTCTTGCCGCAGCCGCTCTCGCCCACTAGGCCCAGGGTTTCGCCCTTCATGATGAAGAAATCGATTCCGTCCACGGCCTTGATGTCGCCGATCTTCCTCTTGCGGATGGCCCCCGAGTACAGGGGGAAGTGCACCTTCAGGCCCTTGGCTTCGACCAGGACGCTCTGCCCACTATTTTCGGACGTCGACCCAGCATGCGACTTCATGATTGTCACCTAATTGAATAAGTTCCGGCGTTTCCTGACGGCATTTCTCGATGACGAACCGGCAGCGGGGATGGAACGAACACCCGGGCGGGACGTGAAGCAGGTCGGGCGGCTGTCCCTCGATGGGCAGCAGCTTTCTTTTCACGTCCTGGTCCAACCTCGGCACCGAGGCCATGAGCCCGAGGGTGTAAGGGTGCCGTGGATCGCCGTAGATGTGCCGGGCCGTTCCCTTCTCCACGATGCGGCCGGCGTACATGACGTTCACCCGGTTGGCGTAGCGGGCCACGACCCCCAGGTTGTGCGTGATGATCATCAGGGCGGTGCCGTAGTCCCGGGTCAGGTTCTTCATCAACTGGAGCAGCTGGGCCTGGATGGTCACGTCCAGGGCGGTGGTGGGCTCGTCGGCGATGATCAGTTTGGGATTGCAGCCCAATCCCATGGCGATCATGACCCGCTGGCGCATGCCGCCGCTGAACTGGTGAGGATAGGCCTTGACCCGGGTTTTGCCCTCCGGGATCTGGACCTGGCCCAGGAGAGTGATGCTCTCGTCGATGGCCTGTTCCTTGGACATGTGGCGGTGCAGCTCCAGGGGTTCGGCGATCTGACGGCCGATGGTCAACACCGGATTGAGGGAGGTCATGGGCTCCTGGAAGATCATGGCCATCTTGTTGCCGCGTACCTCCCGGATCTCGGCTTCGCTGATCTGAAGCAGGTCCCGGTTCTCGAACCAGATCTCCCCTTCCACGATCTTGCCGGGCGGGTTGGGGATGAGGCGCATGAGGGACAGCGCGGTCACGCTCTTGCCGCAACCGCTTTCGCCGACCAGACCCAGGGTTTCGCCTTCGGACAGGTCGAAGGACACGCCGTCCACGGCGCGCACCAAGCCGTCGTCCGTGAGGAATTGGGTCTTGAGATTCTTGACGTTCAGTAACAGGTTCATCAGCCTTTTCACCCAGTCTTGATTATTGCTTTTTCCCTTCCCCTCTCAGGCGCGGGTCGAGGGCGTCCCGGAGGCCGTCGCCGACGAAGTTGAAGGAGAGCACGGCGGCGGTGATCATCAGGCCCGGGGCGATGGAGAACAGGGGTACTCTTTCCAGATACGTGTAGCCGGTCCTGAGCTCCTTGCCCCAGCTCGGCGTGGGAGGCTGCACGCCCAGGCCCAGGAAGGAGGCGCTGGCCTCGAGCATGATCGTCCCGCCCAGGGTGATGGTCGCGGCCACGATGATCGGCGCGAGCGAGTTGGGCAGGAGGTGCTTGAACATGATCCTGAGCCCCCTGGTCCCGATGGCCCGGGCCGCTTCCACAAACGGCTGCTCGCGCACGGTCAGCACCTGGCCGCGAATGATGCGGGCAAAGCCGCACCAGCCCAGGGCGACGATGGCGTAGATGACGTTGTTGATGCCCGGGCCCAGGGCCGCGGCCATGACCAGCACGAAGACCAGGCCGGGGATGCACATGAATGTGTCCGTAATGCGCATGACGACCATGTCCACCTTGCCGCCGCGATAGCCGGCCACCAGACCGATGAGAACGCCGATGCAGGCGGACAGGGCGGTGGCGACGACGCCGACCATCATCGACACCCGCGAGCCATAGATGACGCGCGACAAAAGGTCCCGGCCCACGTTGTCCGTGCCCAGCCAGTGCTTCTGGCTCGGTCCGGAGAGCACGTTGTACAGGTCCTGCTCGTTGGGGTCAAAGGGCGCCAGCAGGGGCGCGAAGACGGCCGTGCACACCAGAAGGACGATGATGGTCACCCCAATCCGGGCCAGTTTGTGTCTGAGCAGGGCCCGGCCGATGGCTCTGAGGCCCACCTGAGATACGCGTCGCGCTTCGAGGTCCTGGGTTTGGGGACTGGCCATCAGCGTGATATCCTTCTTTTGGCTGTTGCTGTTATTTTTGGATGCGCACCCTGGGATCGAGAAATCCGTACAGGATGTCTACCGCGAAATTGGCCGCCAACACGTTCAGGGCGGTGATGATCAGGACCGACTGGATGACCGGAAAATCCCGGGCGAAAATCGCGTCCACGCCCATGCGCCCCAGACCGGGAATGGCGAACATGAACTCCACAATGAACGAACCCGCCACCAGATACCCCCACGACAGCCCAATGACCGTAACCACCGGGATCAAGGCCGGCTTGGCCGCGTGCTTGATCACCACCGCCCGCTCCTTTAGGCCCTTGGCCCGAGCCGTGCGGATGTAATCCTGGCCCAGCACCTCGAGCAGACTGGAACGGACGTAGCGGGCCAGATAGCCGGCCCCGTGGGTGCCCATGACAAAGGTTGGCATGATGATCGAGAGAATGTTTTGGCTGAAGCTGTCCGAGAAGGGCACGAAACCCGACGGGGGGAAGAGCCTGAGAATGACGGCGAAGAAATAGATGAATAGCAAACCCTCCCAGAACTCGGGCACGGACACCCCGAAAATGGCAACGGTGGTCACCGAAGCGTCGGTGTACGTGTTTCTCCTGAGAGCGCCGATGATGCCGGCCGGAAAGCCCAGCAACCAGGCCCAGAAGGTGGCCCCGACGAAAAGCTCGAGCGTGACCGGCAGCCGGCGCCAGAACATCTCGGAGACCTTTTCGCCGCTGGAAAGGGAGATGCCCCAATCCCCGGTGAAGAAATCCCTAAGCCACAAAACGTACTGCACGTGGACCGGTTTGTCCAGCCCGTAACGAGCCCGGACCTCCTGCACGATGCTGTCGTCGGTGAGGTCCACGTTGGCCTGCATGGCCGCCCGGATCGGATCTCCGGGCAGCAGCCGGACCATGCCGAAGACCAGAACGGAAACGAGGGCCAGGATGATCAGCGAATAAATCAGCCGCCGAATGATGTATTGTCTCATAGATGACTCGGCTCTGCGCCTGCGCCGGGCCTTAAATCGTCACTGCTCGGAAGGTTGCACGGGAGCTTGCATGAGATCATGTGTTTTTGTATCCTGCGGAGCGAAAAGCGCCTTCCGTTCGTCCTTCGATTCTGGGCTGGGGCTGAAGGGGTTAGGCTCTTTCTTCTTCCTCATGTTCCCGTCGTCCGGACCAGGGAGCATGAAAACGCCGCACCTTCATTAGGTTGTGGTCGTGAGTAACATCATCAAGCGGCAATGTCAAGGGCAAAAGCCCGTCTTCGTCCGCCGTCCGAGGGTAACACCCTTTGGATAAAGCAAAAATCAAAGCCGCAGCCGGCCGGGGCCCATTCGTTCCGGTTATCGAGCCGAAAGGCCCGGTGTCCCGGGTGTGCCGGAAAGCCGAGCCGTTTCCTTCGATCCGCACCGCGGTTCCCGAACGTCATTTGAGATGGGCCACGGCCCAGTTGAAGGACTCGGAGCCCCAGTTCCACTTGATGCGGCCCGAATCGGCGCCTTGTTTGGATTGCTCCTTGAGCCAGGCGTTCAAAGCCCTTTCAGCCAGGACCTGTCGGTGCTCCTCGGTCAGCGGCCGTTTTGGATCCCGTTCCGCGACCCGGATCAGATAGTAGCTTCCCATCACGAGCAGAGGCGGGGAGGTCTGGCTGGTGGTCATCTTGAAGGCGATGTCGTCGATGATGTTCCCGCCCGGCGCTTTTTCCAGGAGCTTGATGACCCAGTAGCCTTCTCCGGCGCTGATGGGTTCGCTCAAGGCGCCCGGTTCCAGATCGTAACTTTCGGCGGCGAACTGTTTGCCGCCGGAAGAATAATCGGTGCTGACCCAACCCAGGTCCCCGCCGCTGGGTCGGGATTCATCGTCGATGGAATACGTCTTGGCCAGTTTGGAGAAATCTTCACCGGCCATCAGTTTCTTCCGGACAAGCTCGGCTTCCTCTTTGGTCTTGACCAGGATGCCCATGGCCCGCACCTGGGGGTGAGCCTCAAGGGGATCGCTCACCCCCCGCGGCAGCCAGCCCAATTCGCCGCCCTTCTTGCTGGATCCCAGGTCGATCGATTCCTTTTCCGCCACGCGGCTGAAATCCTCGCCCTGGGTCAGCCTCAGGCGGATGGCCTCGGCTTTCTTGGCCGTGCCGACGACGATGACAAAGACACGGATTTGCTCCGCGGCCTCGGGCACTTCTTTTTTGAAACTGGCGAGCAACAGGCCGCGATACATGCTGAGCCGAACCTGCTTTTCAAAGTCGTGGGCCGAAAGCCGCAGCCCGCGCAGCATATTTTCGTACAGCTGCTCGAAACGATCCTCCTTGCCGCCCGTTTCCAGGACGCGTCTCTTGATCTCCTTGTCCACCGCCTCAGGCGGAAGCGTCAGGTTGCGCCGCAACGCCTCCTGGCGGATGATTTCGTCATTCTGGATCTCTTCCAAAAGGCGCATGGTGACCGTCATTTTGTCTTTCTCGTCATCATTCATGTGCAGCCGAAGCGCCTTTACGTAGTCCCGCATGGTGACGGTCGTATCGCCCACGGTCAGGACGGGTTCGCGCCACGGCGCCAGATAGGTCTTATAGCCGGGATAGCCGATCAGGAGGGCGACGACGACCAGAAAAAGGGCCACGATGGCGGCCGCCGCCTTGAGAGACAGACGCTTCGGGCCGGTCGTATCCGGGGGGGATGATTGGGGGCGTTCGTTCAAGGCTGCATCATCCTTGGTTCAGGGGGGTGGTGTTTCATTCCTTCACCGTCTTCATCCGCTCGAAGGGCGGTTTGGGCGGCTCCTTGACCAGACGTTCGTAGACGTCGAACCAGGTGGAGTCCAGCAGATAGACCGGGTCGTGTCCTTGCACCATAACGAAGTATGCCTCTCCGCTGGGCGTCTTGTCCCCGATATGTATCTCGACGTTGGGTTGTTTCTTCACGGTCAGGCTGACGATCATCTGGGGCTGGACCAAGCCGTACTCGCTCAGGTCGTTCGCCTTTTCCGCCAGGAGCCGCCGGGATTGGGGGCTGGAGACCAGAAGCACGATGCCGCCCCAACGTTTGAGGTCCACCGGCGATTTTTGCGCGTTGTCGAAGTGCCAGTATCCGTCCTCGCCCAGCACGAAAGAGGCGCTCTTGTCGATCTGCGGCATACGCAGGTCGATGTGGGTGATGTCTTCTTCCTTGACCGACCAGACCTCGGGCGGTTTGGGCTCGCTGGGGGGCGTCCTGAGAACTTTGTTTAAGTACAGGCCTGCGCCCATCAAGACCAGGACGACGATGAGAATGAGTGTGTTTCGTAGACTCACGACCGGGCTCCTGAAGCTTATCGTTTTCGATACCAGATGATGCCGCCCACGATGAGCACGATCAGGGGGAGCAGCCCGACGCTGGAAAAGCGGATGAAGCGGGTGGCGTTGTCGCTGATGACCAACCGCCGGAAGGTGTACGGCTTGGGCCGGATGGAGATAAGGCTCTCCTCCTCGGCCAGCCAGTTGACCGCATTGAGGAAGAGGTCGCCGTTGCCCCCGTTTTGAAAATGCTCGTTGGCGGCGAAATCCGAATCGCCCACGACCATCAACCGCGTCAGCTTGCTCTGCGCGGTTTCCTCCGGCGACGGCTCGCCCAGCGGGGCGGCGGCGATCATCATGGCCGCCAGGGCCAGCGGGCCCTTGATGTCGGTCTCGGGCTGGAAGGTCAGGCCTTTTTCCTCCCTCTCCAGCCAGCTGTTTTCCGAGGACAGGACGACCGGCAGGATGGCGAGGTCCGAGTATTGGACCGGCGAGATGGGCCAGGCTTTGTTCTTGTCTGGTTTGTCTTCACGGCTGGTGAGGACCCGGGTCAGTTCCGGGGTCAGCAGGACCGATGTGGCTTCCGGGAAATAGGTCGTGTCCAGGCCGGAGGTGATGATCACAGGCGGATACTTGTCGCGGAAGACGGCCGGCGTCGATTTGTCCGGGGCCACGTAGTCGGTCGGGTCCACGACGTGGCCCTGGCCGAGGGCCAGGCCCCATGCGGCCAGAATGCCTGCGATCTCCGCGGGCGGGTTCGGGTCCAGAAGGAACAGGACCTTCCCGTTTCTCTTGAGGTAGGCCTTGAGCGCGTCGACCTCGGCCCCAGGCAGAGCGTTTCTCGGCCCGGCCACGATCAGAACGGCGCAGTCCTGGGGCACGCTTGGCGTGATGGTCAGGTTCAGGGTTTCCACCTGGTATAGTTCCCGGGCCAGCCCGGTCATGGCCAGGGCGTACCCGTCGTTTCGGGGATTGTTGATGTCCCTCTCGCCGTGTCCGCTTAGGAAGTAAATCTTCTTGGCGCCGACGCCGGTCACCTCCAGGAGCGCGCTGGTGAAGGCCTGTTCCGCCACCTGCCCCACGGCCTTCTGGCGATTCCCGCTGACAAAAACGATGGTGCCGTTGTGCTGCACCCGATATTGCTTGGCCAAGGCCGGCGTGGCGTCAGGGTCCACAAACTTGTAATCGAAGGCCCGGTTGAAGTACCGGTACTCTTCCAGGAGGTCCTGGGCCGACTCGCGTTCGCCTCGATATTGGCTTTCGTTGGGATAAAAGCCGATGGCCGTCACCGGCTGTTTCAGTTCCTTGACGATGCGCTGCGTCTGCGGAGCCAAGGTGAACTTGGCCGAGGCAGTCACGTCGTAGCGGTGATGGAGCGTCAGGCCGAAGGTGTTGGCCAAGATCATGATGGCGATGAAGACCACGGCCATGACGACGGTGTTGGCGCTGTATCGGCCGCGCTTGCTGCCTAAAAAAGTGAGGATCTCACCGGTGGCGGCCAGAATATAAAGAAGGAGCAGAAAGCCGCCCAGGATGAGCAGGCCGTAAACCGACTGGGTCAGGTCCGGCAAAAAGAACCGCACCAGCACTGACAACAGAAGACTGACCAGGCCGAGGATGGCCAGAAGGCCCTTGACCGGGGCCAGAAGGGAGCGTGGGCCGGTCATTATCTCCATCTCCTCGTTTCCAGGGATCGCACGGTCAGAAAGAGAAAAACGGCGATGAGACTCAGGTAGTAGACGAGGGCGTTCGTGTCGACGATTCCGCGGCCGAAAGCCGGAAAATAGGAGGACAGGGCGAGGTAGCCCAGAACCTTCCCCACCTGGTCGCCGGCCACGGTCGCCGTGTTGCCGATGAACCAGAGGAGGAGCACGATCGCGCTGCCCACCACAAAGGCCACGATCTGGTTGGCCGTCAGTGAGGAGGCGAACAGACCGATGGCCAGAAAGACGCTCCCCAGCAGAAAGATGCCCAGGTAGCCGCTGGCGATGGGGCCCCAGTCCGGATGCCCGAACCAGGACAGGAGCAGGGGATAATACAGGGTGAGGCCCAGCATGACCAGGAGCATGCCCACGCTGGCCAGATATTTGCCCAGAACGACTTCCACGTCCCGAACCGGGGAAGTTAGCAGCAGCTCGATGGTTCCCAGCTTCTCCTCCTCGGCGAACAGCCGCATGGTCAGGGCCGGGCCGAGAAACAGCAAAAAGAAGCTGCCCCACCCCAGGAAACCCTGGATGGTCGTCTCCATGGTGGTGATCGAGCTAAAGCCGAAACCGTAGCCGGCGATGACCAGGAAGACCGCGGTGATGAGAAAGGCCCAGGGCGATCCGAAGTAGGACTTCCATTCCCGGGCCGCGATGGTCCATAGGTTACGCATCGGGCTCCGCCTTGTCCTTGGTGGTGAGCTGAATGAAGATTTCCTCAAGGCTCATTTCCGTGGCCTTGAGGCCGAGCAGACTGAAGCCGGCGGAGACCACGGCCGAGGCCAGTTCGTCCCGGATGTCCTGCCGCGGGGCGCACTCCACCACGTAAAGCCGCGGGTCCGTCCTCCCCTGGTCCGTAACCTTGAAGACGCCCTTCACCCCGGCCAACCGGGCCCGGATCTCTCCCGCCGGACCCTTGACCTCCAACTCGATGCGTTGGGAACCCTTCAGCCTTTCGGACAGGTTGTCCGTTCGGTCCGCGGCCACGATCCGGCCCTGGTGCATGATCATCACCCGCTCGCAGATGATGCTGATCTCGTGCAGGATGTGACTGCTCAAGATGACCGTGTGCTCCCGGCCCAAGTCCTTGATGAGCTGCCGGATCTGCACCACTTGCCGGGGGTCGATGCCGATGGTCGGTTCGTCCAGGATGAGCACGTCCGGCTCGTGCAGCACAGCCTGGGCCACGCCCACGAGCTGGCGGTAGCCTTTGGAGAGCTTGCCCATCTGCGTCCGAGCGTAGCCGTCGATGCGGCAGAGGGCCATGACCTCTTTTACCCGGCTCTCCAGGCCGCGGCGGGGCATCCCCCGAATCTTGCCGAAGAATCGGAGGTAGGAGGCTACGGTCATATCTCGGTAGAGCGGCACCGTTTCCGGTAGGTAGCCGATGTGACGCCGGGCCTGAAGGGAGCTGTGCAGGATGTCGAAACCGGCCACTCGAGCCGTGCCCTCGGACGGGGGGATAAAGCCGCACAGGATGCGCATGGTCGTCGTTTTTCCCGCGCCGTTCGGGCCGAGAAATCCGACAACCTCCCCCTTGCCGATGGTAAAGCTGACGTCCTCGATGGCCTTGAATGGGCCGTAGTATTTCGTCAGATGTTCGGCTTCAATCACTGGTGACCCGCCTGGTGATGGATGATTGCCTCGCTGGGCGGAAAAAAAGGCCGCGGGAAAAAGCCCTTTCGGGCCAGGCGCGGCCGCCGCTGCCGGCCCAGATAGTAGGGGATGGAGGCAGCGGTGTCAAGGGCGCCTCCGGGATTCGTCCACAGAGGCGTCTCAGGTCGAGGCCGTGGCAAAACACAGGATGCCGAGACGAAATCGAGGAGGGCGAGGGTCGAAGCCGCAGGAATATTACCCATATTTCGAGGACTTCGAGCCGAAGCCCGACAATGAGTTCGGCCGGAAGCCGAAGTTTTGCCATGGCCTCAGATCAAATGTTCCAGTCCATAAATCAGGCCCTGGATTTCCATGACCTTCCGGACGGCCAGAAGCACCCCGGGCATGAAGGATTCCCGGCTGATGGAATCGTGCCGCAAGGTCAGGGTCTGGCCCAGGGCGCCGAAAATGACCTCCTGGTGGGCCACCAGGCCGGGCAGGCGGACCGAATGAATGCGCAGGCCCCCGCTCTCGGCCCCGCGAGCCCCCTCCAGGTTGGCCACGCGGTCGTTCACGTTCTCGTTGAACCGCCCGCGCACCTCGAGCATGAGTTGCGCCGTCTTGATGGCCGTACCCGAGGGGTAGTCCTCCTTCCGGTCGTGATGCAGCTCGATGATCTCGGCCTGGCCCAGATACCGGGCCGCCTCGGCCGCAAACTTCATGAGCAGCACCGCGCCGAGGGCGAAGTTCGGGGCGATGATGGCCCCGCGGCCCGCGGCCTGGCAGAGCGCGGCCAATTCCCGGATGTCCTCGGTCGTATAACCCGTGGTGCCCACTACCGGCCGGGCCTCGCCGGCGATGATCTTTTTAAAATTCTCCATGCGGGCCGCAGGTACGGTGAAGTCCACCACGACGTCGGTCCCTGTTTTCCTCACCACCCGCTCCAGGTCGTCGCCCAGGTCGGTCTGCCCCACGAGAGACAGGTCCGCGTCGCCGGAGACGGCCCGGATCACCTCCTGACCCATACGGCCCTTGCACCCATTGACCGTGACCTTGATCATGTTTCCGCCCCCTGTTTTCCGTCTCCCGGCCAGCTCGGCCCGGGTCTAGGGCCCTAAGCCAGGCCCTGGTTCAACTTCTCCAGAACGGCGGCCAGGTCCAACTCTCCCTGGTATGTCTGGATGCCCGTCTCCAGCGCCTTTTTCATGCGCTCCTTCGAGGAGGGGAGCGCCGCCGATTTTCCGAAGAGATGGGATTCCTCAAGCAGCCCTTCGACCACGCCCATGCGCTCCGCATTCAGCACCGATTCCTTGTTCAGGGCGATGGATTCGGCCGGGAACGAGGCGATGCGGAAGGCCAGGCGTTCCACGAAGGGCGTGAGTTCCTCGGCCGGGAGCGCGCGGTTGATGTAGCCGTAACGTTCCGCAAGCTCGGCCGAAAAATCGTCTCCGCCCAGCACCACTTCCAGCGCGCGGGAGCGCCCCATCAGCCGGGGCAGCCGCTGGGTGCCTCCCCCGCCCGGGATAATGCCCACCCCGATCTCGGGCTGGCCCAAGATGGCTCGGCCGATGGCGCCGAAGCGCATGTCCAGGGAGAGGGCGAACTCGCTCCCCCCGCCCCGGGCCCGGCCCTCGATCTTGGCAATCGAGACTTTGGGCATGGTCCGGAACATCTCGTAGGCCTTTTTCAGACCGTCCAGCTCGGCCGGTTTGGGCGGCGGTTCGGCCGGAAACTGGGCCAGGACGGTGACGTCAAAGTGGGCAATGAAATAATCCGGGTTGGCGCTGTCAAAGACGACGACCCGGACCTTGTCGTCGGCCGCGACCTCCCCGGCCAACCTCACGATGTCGATGGCCATTTCTACGGTCATTAGATTGATCGGCGGATAATCGATGGTCGCGAACAGGACCCCGCGCTCGGCGCGGAAGGTCATGGTTTTGTAGTCTTGATAGGCCATGGCTTCTCCTCATCGCGTCAGGGGAAGAAAAAACCGGCCGCTTCCGCAACGGTCGCGGCCGGCCATACCTTGCGGATGGTCACGGACAGGCCCGCCGAGGACCTGCGCGCATTTGTTATGGATGGGGGGCGGAAAACCTCCCGCCCCCGGCTTCATTCGCCGAAACGGACGTTCGATCGAGGCTCACAGGAAAGCCGCGGCCGTCAAAGCCAGGGCGCTGTTCTCTCCGTCCTCGATCATGGACGCCTTGGCGTCCCGGTAGATTTTCTCGATGGGATATTCCCTGCTCAGGCCGTTCCCGCCCAGGATCTGGATGGCCTCGGCCGCCACCTCGGTGGCCGTCTCGGTGGATAGGGTTTTTCCCACGATGGCGTGCATGGCCGAGCCGGGCGGGTTGGAGGTGTTGTACTTGTTAAGTCGACGTCCAAAGGCCCGCGCCGCTTCGACCTTCCTGAGCATATTGAACAGTTTCAGCTTGATGTTCTGGTGCTGGATAATGGGCACCCCGCCCTGGACCCGCTGTTTGGCGTAATCCACGGCGATGTCAAAGGCGGCCTGGGCCAGTCCGGAAAAGGTGGTGCACATGCCGCTGTTGGCCGTGGTCAGGATCATTCCCACCACGGCCAGGGTCGTGGCCGGGTCGGAGAAGACCATGTTGGCCTTGGGAATCTTGACCTCATCGAAGAAAATCTCGCCCTGGTTCAAGGGCCGCTGTCCCATCTTGTCCAGGGGCTTGCCGCGGCTGATGCCGGGCAGGTCCAGCGGGATGACCGCAATGCCGGTGCCATGCATGCCCTTGGACGGGTCGAGGGCGACGTGAAGGGTGGCGTGGGTGGCTATGGTGCCATTGCTGACCCAGGCCGATTTCTGGCCGGTGATGATGTATTCGTCCCCTTTGAGCACCGCCCGGCAGGAAGGCGCGGTCTTGGGATTCTCCATGGCCGGGTCCGCGGCCAGAATCCAGTCCGACCCGTGGTCCGGCTCGGTGATGGCCCAGCAGCCGATGATTTCGGCCTTGGTGTCTTCGCAGTAGTCTCTGACCAACTGATGCAGCTTCGGGTTCTGCGACATCGCGGCAAAGAAGATGGGAAAGGCGGAGACCCCGAGGCTGATGGCCAGACCGCTGTCCCCGTAACCCATGCACTCGGACATCAGCACCCCGGCCATGGGGGGCATGTCCTCGGCCATGCCGCCGAAGAGCTTGGACACGCCCATCTTGTGAAGACCAAGCTCGCGGTACTTCCGGTGCACTTCCCACAGTTTGGAATTCTTGGCGATGACGTCGGCCGGGTCGGCCAGCTTGTCCAGTTCCTCGCCGATGGGCCGCATGACCTCCATGGCGAACCGTTTCACTGTGTCCCGGATGGCTTTTGCTTCGTCGCTTAGCGTGGTGTCCAGTTCCAGAAACGCCATTTTGTTCGCTCCTTTTCCCTTAGGTTCAGTTTCGAAGAATGCGTCGCTTTTGGCGACGATCCGATGCGGCCGAAGACCGGCCCTGGAAAACGGCCGGCCGTTTAAGCTCGGGTGGGTGTTATTTCTTGAGCGCCAGTTCCGGCATCTCCTTTTCCCGGTCCCAGGTCCGGGCCGTGATGCCGCGTTTCTTGAGTTCGCCTTTCATGACCCGGTGGGTGCCGGTCCTGGGGATTTCTTCCACCACGTCCACGTAGCGGGGCACCATGAAGTAGGCCATGTTCTCGGTGCAGAAGCGCATGAGGTTCATGAGGTCGAGCTTGGCGCCTTCCTTGGGCACGACCCAGATCATGACCTCGTCCTCGCCGAGCTCCGAGGGCACGCCGAAGGCCGCGGATTCGGCCACGGCCGGATGTTTCTCGACGATGTTCTCCACCTCCCAGGAGGAAATGTTCTCGCCGCGGCGGCGCATCGAGTCGGTCTTCCGGTCCACGAAAAAGAGGTTGCCGTCTTTGTCCGCGTAGAAGAGATCTCCGGAGCGGATCCAGCCCCCTTCGACCTTTTTATCGCTGGCCTCCGGGTTCTTGTAGTATTCCACCACGCGGCCTTGGCCCCGGGCGGCCTCCGGTACCTTGGTGATGAGCTCGCCGACCTCGCCCATGGGCACCGGGTTGTCGGCGTCGTCCACCAGCTTCCATACGGTGGTGGGCGGCAGCTTGCCGATGGAGCCCACCGGCGCGTCCCCGCGGTTCATGATGATCACACCGCCGCCGTCCACCGCGCCGTAACCTTCCCAGATCTTGACGTTGAACCGTTTTTCAAAGGCGACCCAGAGGTTGGACGGGCAGGCGGCCGAAAAGACAAGCCGGACCGGGTTGTCGGCGTCGTCCGGCTTTTCGGGCTGCTTCATCAGGATGGGGATCATGGCCCCGAGGGCGTTGAACGAGGTGACGCCCCACCGGCGGATGGGCTCCCAGAACCGGGAGGCGGAAAACCGCTTTTCCAGGCCGAAAGGCACGCCGGCGCCCATGGCCACGGCCGCGGTAAGCTGCATGGCGTTGGAGTGAAAAAGGGGCAGGCAGGTGTATAAAATGTCGTCCGGCTTGACCCACATCGAGGCCAGCATCCGAAGGCCCAGGGCGGTGTTGGGCCTGATCCGCGTGACCACGCCCTTGGGCAGCCCGGTGGTGCCCGAGGTGTACAGGATCGAGGCGATGGCGCCCGCCTGTTGTTGGTAAGCAGGTTTGTCCGGCGAGGCGTCCAGGAGGCGGGCCAGCGGAATCATGTCCGGCGGAACAGGCCCCGACCCGGTCTGGCGGACGAAAATCTTTTCTATAACTCCCAGCGGCCGGCCCAGCTCCAGGATGGCTGGGAGGTAAATGTCGTCCACGACCAGGAATTTCACGTCGGAATGGGTCAGGTTGTGCTTCAGGCTGTCCCCCTTGATCGAGACGTTGATGGGCACGCTGTACACGCCGATGCGGGGCAGCCCGTTGGCGAGGTAGAGGTACTCGGGGCAGTTGCCCATCATGATAGCCAAACCATCGCCGGCCTTGGCGCCGTAACCGGCCAGGCCGTTGGCCGCACGACAGGTGCCCCGGGCGTACTCGGCGAAGGTGATGATCTGATCCTCGTAGAAAATGTACGGCTTGCCTCCGGATTCCGAGGCCCGAAGGTCGAAGAGATCGGTCATGAAATTCATTTCTGCCATCAAATGTCCTCCTTGCGCCTTATCAAGCCCACACGGGTCAGGCCGCGGCCCGACCCGGATCGCCGCCTCGAACCCAGGCTGCACAATGGTGAAAGGGGGGTCCTACGCTTCCTCATGGGTGAGATCGATGCGGTCCTTCCTTGCTGCCCTGATGAATTGAAGAGAAACCCTGGCGAATGCCGCCGGGTTGGTGTTGAACCTTCAAGATTTTGACATCTTATGCATTTTGGCCTATGGTCGTCAACAGGTTTTTAGGACCCGCGCCGTGCCCGGCCGGCCCGGCCCGGCGTGGGTCATCCGATTTCCAATCCGTGCAATGGTTAGCCATCCAGGGGGAGTCATGGAGTATTCGACCGTGCTGTACGAGATTCGGGACGGCGTGGCCGTCATCACCCTCAACCGGCCCGACCGCATGAACGCCATCAATCACCAGATGCAATACGATCTTGTCGAAGCCCTGCTCGAGGCCAACCAGGATGCGAACGTGGGAGCCATCGTCTGGACCGGCGCAGGCCGGGCCTTTTGCGCCGGAGCGGACATCGCCCGCTTCGAGGCCGGTCCGGGCGAGGGCCGCACGGCGCCCATGCCGCGGGCCGAGTGGGTATCGCTGGTACTGTCCTCCAAGCCCATTGTCTGCGCTGTCAACGGGCCGGCCATCGGCGCCGGGCTGACCCGCACCCTGGCCTGCGATGTGCGTCTCGCCTCGACCCGGGCCACTTTTTCCATGCGCTTCATCCGGCTGGGCCTCGTCCCCGAGCTGGGCAGCACGTATTTTCTGCCTCAGATCGTGGGTCTCCAGGCCGCGACCGAACTCTCCCTTTCCGGCCGGACCATCGAGGCCTCCGAGGCCCTGGCCCTCGGCCTGGTGTACAAGGTGGTCGAGCCGGAAGACCTGCTGCCAGCGGCTCTGACCCTGGCTCGCAGCTTTGCCGAGAACCCGCCGGCCGCCCTTTTGGCGGTAAAACGGCTGCTTCGGGAAAACGCGGTGGAGAAGGACATCCAGACTGTCATGCTCAAGGAAGGCGAGGCCTTCCGGCGGTGCCAGGTGACGGCCGAGCACCGGGAGGCGGTGGCGGCCTTTCGCGAGAAACGCCGGCCGGATTTTCGCGGCTTGGCCCAGAAGTAACGGGGCCGGTGGGCGTCTGTCAAGGGGGGAAGCCGTTGTTTTCCAAGATCCTGGTGGCCAACCGCGGCGAGATCGCCCTGCGTGTGCTGCGTTCCTGCCGGGAGTTGGGCATCGCCGGCGTAGCCGTGTATTCCGAGGCCGATGCCCAGAGCTTGCACGTGGCCAGGGCCGACGCGCGCGTTCTGATCGGGCCGGCCGCGAGCAGCCGGAGCTATCTCAATATCGAGGCCCTGGTCGAGGCGGCTTTGAAGACCGGGGCCGAGGCGGTCCACCCGGGATACGGCTACCTGGCCGAGAACGAGGCCTTTGCCCGGGCCGTGGAAGCGGCGGGCCTGGTCTTCATCGGTCCGACGCCCGACAATCTGAGATTGGCCGGCAATAAGATCGCGGCCCGGCGCATGATGGAGCAGGCCGGGGTGCCGATCATTCCCGGCAGCGCTGGTGAGGTCGGCGGCGTGGAGGACGCCGCCGAGGCCGGCCGGCGCATGGGGTTTCCGGTCCTGCTCAAGGCCGCGGGCGGCGGCGGAGGCCGAGGCATCCGGGTCTGCCGGGACGAGGAGGGCCTGCGGGAGGAGTTCCCGGTGGCCAAGATGGAGGCCCGGGTCGGCTTCGGCCACGACGAGCTCTACGTCGAGAAGTGTATCGAAAGACCCCGCCACATCGAATTCCAAGTACTGGCCGACCGGTACGGCCGGGTCGTGCACCTGGGCGAACGCGAGTGCACTATCCAGCGGCGGTATCAAAAATTGATCGAGGAAGCACCCTCGCCGCGGCTGACCCCGGAGCTTCGGGAGCGCATGGGCCGGGCCGCTGTGGCGGCCGCCCGGGCCGTGGGCTATTTCAATGCCGGCACCGTCGAGTTCCTGGTGGACGGCGAGGACCGGTTCTATTTCATGGAGATCAACGCCCGGATCCAAGTGGAGCATCCGGTAACCGAGCTGGTCACCGGCGTGGACCTGGTCAAGGAGCAGATTCGGCTGGCGGCCGGGGAAAGGTTGGGCTACAAGCAGGGCGACCTGGTACGTCGTGGCTGGGCCATCGAGTGCCGGATCAACGCCGAGGATCCGGAGCGGGGGTTCATGCCCTCGCCTGGAACCGTCGCCATTTATCGGCCGCCGGGCGGGTTCGGGGTGCGGTTGGACACGCATCTTTACCAGGGGTACGAGCTGCCCATCTATTACGATTCCTTGATCGCCAAGCTTATTGCCTACGATCAGAGCCGGGAAGGGGCCATCCGCGTCATGCGGCGGGCTCTGGCCGAATTCGAGGTGGCCCCTCTCCAGACGACCATCCCCCTGCACGCCCGGATCATGGAAGACCCGGATTTTCTCAGCGGCCGCTTTGACACCGGCTTCATCACCCGGTTCGTGCCCGACGAGGACGACGCGGATGAAGAGGACGAGGAAGACAACGAGGCGTGACTGACCGCAGGCCGGACAGCCTGAGCATCAAGGAGAATAACCATGTTTGAACTCACCAAGGAGCAGCGGATGGTCGAGCAGGTCTTCCGGCGATTTGCCGAGAAAGAGATTCTGCCCGCGGTGCCCCAGCTCGAAAGCGGGGAACTTCTGCCCTACGACCTTATGCGCCGGATGCAGGACGAACTTATGGGCGGCCCCGAACAGATCCGAGAATCGGTACTCAAGCGGGCGGAACGCCTGGAAAAGGGCGAGGGCCCTCGAGCGGCCGACGAAGAATCGGCCGAATTAGACCCTCTTTTCGGTTCGATCATCTCCAAGGAGCTGTCCCGGGTCGCGCCCGGGTTCTGCATGTCCTGGGGGGCCAGTCGGGGGCTCTTTGCCGGCAACGTCATGAGCCGTGGCACGCCGGAGCAGATTCGCCATTATGCCCTGCCGGTGCAGACCCTGGAGAAGATCGGGGCGTGGGGGCTGACCGAGCCGGGGGCCGGTTCGGACGCCATCGGCGGCATGAAAACGACGGCGCGGGTTCGGGGCGATCGTTACGTGCTCAGCGGCTCCAAGACCTTCATCACCAATGCGCCGTACGCGGATTATTTTCTCATTTACGCCAAGGTGGACCGGGGGCAGCCGCCGGCGGAGCGCCGGGCCCACGCCTTTATCGTGGAGCGGGAAATGAAAGGGGTGTCCACGGGCCGGCCCTTTGTCAAAATGGGTATGCGGGATTCCCCCACGGGCGAGGTCTTCCTGGACGAGGTGGAAGTGCCCCGGGAAAATATCCTGGGCGGCAGCGAGAAGCAGGGAGGTCGTTCCGAGGTGGTCTCTTCTCTCGGCAGCGAACGCTCGGGCATCTGCCCCATGTGTTTGGGCATTACTGAAAAATGCTACGAGCTCTCCCTGGCTTATGCCCGGGAGCGCGTGCAATTCGGCCGGCCCATCGGCCACTTCCAGGCCGTGCAGCTCAAGCTGGCCGACATGTACATCCACTTGCAAAATTCCTGGAACATCGTCTTCCGGCTGGCTTGGATGGCCAAGACCGGCAAGCGGGACCTGGCCTTTTCCTGCGCGGCCAAGGTTTACACGGCCCGGGCCGCTGTCCAGACCAGCCTGGACGCCATCCAGATTCACGGCGGCTATGGTTACATGCAGGAGTACCACGTGGAAAAGCTGATGCGGGACGCCAAGCTGCTGGAGATCGGAGCCGGCACCACGGACATCAACGCCATGACCACGGCGCGGGTCGAACTCGGGCTTATCTGAGGCCCTTACCGGTTTCTAAGCCTTCGCCGGTACCTCGGCGGATTGCCGCGGTCCAACAGGAACCTGAACCACTTTTATCCCCTCCGAAATACGCTTGACAAAAGAAGGGAGTGTGATGTGTACTAATTTTCGTAACCTACTGCATTACAAATAAATTACATGAGAATTCGACTGGCCGGGTAAATCATGCTCCTACCCTGCGTCTCGGGCGCAGCCGCGTCGCCAAGTCGGTCCGGGCAGCCCCGCTGACACAGTGGAAAACTACGGAGAGATCGTTGCAAAACATAGGAAGCCGAGACGAAATCGAGGAGGGCGAGGATCGAAGTCGTTCGACAGGCTCACGACCCAGAGCGAAGTCGAGGGGCCGCAGGAATATTACTATATTTCGAGGACTTCGAGCCGAAGCCCGACACTGAGTTCGGCCGGCAGCCGAAGTTTGGCAATGGTCTCAAGGAGGGACCATGGAGGCGTACGACGCGGTCGTTATCGGCGCGGGCAACGGCGGGCTGACCGGCGCCGCGGCCCTGGCCCAGGCCGGGCTCAAGGTTTTGCTGCTCGAGCGGCACAACGTACCCGGAGGCTGCGCCACCAGTTTCTGCCGGGGCCGGTTCGAGTTCGAGGTGGCCCTGCACCAACTCAGCGGTCTTGGCCGGCCGGAAAGGCCCGGCCCTCTGCGCAGCGTATTTGAACGGCTCGGCATACTCAATGACCTTACCTTTGTGGAGATTCCCGAGCTGTACCGGGTGGTCTTGCCGGGCGCCTTGGACCTCACCCTTCCGTCCGACCGGGCCGAACTCATCGAGGTTCTGGGGGACCGCTTTCCCGCCGAAAAGGACAATGTAGCGCGGTTTTTCGACCTTCTCTACCGCTTCGCCGGCGAGGTCTTTGGCGCGCATTATTTCAATGACCCGCAGGTGACCCGGGAAAAGTACCCCCTGCTCTTCGAGTATGCCTTTCGCAGCGCGGCAGACGTCCTGGACGAGTATTTCACCGACCCCCTGCTGAAAGCGGTCCTATCGGTTTATTGGGGCTACATCGGCGTGCCGCCGGGCCACATGGCCTTTGCCTGGCTGGCCATTCTTTTCCTGGCCTATCTGGAGTTCAAGCCCTTTCACCTCCAGGGTGGCTCCCAGGCCTTGTCCAATGCTTTGCTCAGTCGGTTCCAAGCCATGGGCGGCACGGCCCGCCTGAACTGCGGCGCGGCCCGGATCGAGCTGAAAGACGGGGTCGTGGCCGCGGTGATCCTCGAGGACGGCGAGCGGGTGTCCACGCGCTATATTCTCTCCAACGCCTCGCCCGTGACCGTCTTCGGCCAGCTCATCGGCGCGGACCAGGCCCCGGCCGGCGTGTTTCAGTCGCTCAAACGGATGGAGGTCGGGCATTCCGGGTTCGTCATTTTCATCGGGTTGGACTGCGAGCCGGGGGACATCGGCCTGGCCACGGCCACCAATTTCCTCCTCTCCCACACCGACCTTCGGGACCGGCCCTTGCGGGAGATGCGGGAACTCGGGCTGGGCACCGAGCTCAAGGTGCTCAGTTGCCACGACATCGCCGACCCGACGTTTTCTCCGCCGGGGGCCTGCCAGTTGGGTCTGGTTACGCTCAAATACGCCGAGCCCTGGCTGCGCGTGCCGCCGACCCAGTACTTTCGGGTGAAGCACGCCTGCGCCCAGGTCATGCTGGACCAGGCCGCTCAGGTCTGTCCCGGCCTCCGGGACCATATCGAGGAGATCGAGGTGGCCACGCCGCTCACCCACATGCGTTACCTCGGCCATCCCGCCGGGTCCATCTACGGTTTCACGCGTTACCTCAAGGATGGTCCCTTCACCGCTCCGAGCCCGCCGGACCAGGTCAAGGGGCTGTACTTTGCCGGCGGCTGGGCAGGCGACCACGGATTCCAGGGCACGCTCAGCTCGGGCGTGTCCAGGGCGAACGCCATCATCAGCGATTTGAAAGCCTGAGGGAGGCGTCATGAAAGAAGAGGTCTTGAAGCAGCTTGCGGGTTACGACCGCATCGCTCAGGAAATCGCCGTGACCCAAAGATACGGCGTGGATTATTCGGCCCAAACCGGCTCGGCGGCTGCCACCATCGACCTTTTGCACCCGGCGCGGCTTCAACTCAAGGTGGTGGATATTATCCAGGAGACACCCTCGGCCATGACCTTTCGTCTGGCCTCAAGAGACGGCTACCTGCCTCCCTTTCAGGCCGGTCAGTATATCGCCCTGGCCGCGGAGGTCGACGGCGTCCGCACCTCGCGGCCTTACAGCATTTCTTCCTCGCCCACCCAGGTCGGATACTACGACCTGACCGTGCGTCGCGTCGCAGACGGCGTTGTTTCGAACCATTTGCTGGACCGGCTCCGGAGAGGGGACGAACTGACCGGCTCCGGGCCGGCCGGCCATTTCTATCACCAGCCTCTCTTTCATGACCGCTCCCTGGTCTTCCTCGCCGGCGGCAGCGGCATCACGCCTTTCATGAGCATGATCCGCGAGACGGTCGAAACCGGCCTGGACCGCACCCTTCATCTTTTTTACGGCAACCGGGAATTTTCGGACGTCATCTTTCACGAGCGCTTGATGGACCTGGCGGCGCGGTTCGAGAATTTCCATTACCACCCGGTCATCGAACACCCGTCTGTGGGTTACGACGGCCTGACCGGCCTGATCACCGGCCGGCTCCTGGCTGGGACCCTGGGCGATCTTTCCGGCAAGACCTTTTATCTCTGCGGCCCGCAGGGCATGTACGATTTTGTCCTGCCCGAGTTGGAAGCGCTGGGCCTGGCTCGGCGCAAGATCCGCCGGGAGGTTTACGGACCGCCGCAGGACGTCAGCCATAGTCCGGGCTGGCCCGAGGAGATCCGGCCTTCAGACGCCTTTCGCGTCTCGGTGGGCGGGCGGTCGGCCTTTCAGGCCCGGGCCGGGGAACCGCTTCTGGCCGCCCTAGAGCGGCGGGGTTATGGGGTTCCGTCATTATGCCGGTCCGGAGAGTGCAGTATGTGCCGGATCAGAATCGTTTCGGGCCGGGTCTTCATGCCGGCCGGGACCCTGCTTCGCAAGTCGGACCATTGGTTCGGGTACGTGCATTCCTGCGTGAGCTACCCGCTGTCGGACCTGGAAATCGTGCTTTGAAGGCGGCTGCGACAGCCGCCGGTAAGGGAGGAGAGCATGTTTAAGACAAGAATCACGGAAATGTTCGGCGTCAAGTATCCCATCATTTGCGGGGGGATGATGAACCTGTGCGTGCCCAAGCTGTGCGCGGCCGTGTCCAACGCCGGCGGCATGGGCAACCTCACTTCCGCCATCTGGCGGGACGAGGCCTCGTTTCGGGCGGCCATTCAGGAGACGCGCCGCCTGACGGACAAGCCGTTCACGGTCAACCTTACCATTCTGCCTTCGGTGCGGGTGAGCGCCGAGCTGTACCCGATGTACGTGCGGGTGTGCGCTGAGGAGCGGGTGGCGGCCTTGGAGATATCCGGGGCGCCACTCGATCGGGCCGTGGGCAAGGAGGCGGTCGAGACCTTGAAGAAGGCCGGGGTCAAGCTGTTTCACAAGGTCGGTTCGGTGCGGCACGCCGTTCATGCGGAAAGGGCCGGCTACGACGGTATCTACGCCGCCGGCGTGGAGGAAGGCGGACATCCCTTGAACGATGACGTGACCACCATGCTGCTCACGCCCCGCATCGTGGAGTCGGTGAAAATCCCGGTGGTGACTGTGGGCGGGATCGCCGACGGCCGTTCCCTGGCCGCGGCCCTGACCCTGGGCGCGGACGGGGTCATGATGGCCAGTCGCTTCATCGCCACCAAGGAATGCGCGGTGCATGACAATATCAAGCAGGAGCTTGTCCAGCGGCAGGAGAATGACACGACCCTGTATGGAAAGTCGATCGGCCTGCAGGGCCGGGCCATCAAGAGTGAGGTCATCCTGAAGTACCTCGAGATCGAAGCCAGAGGCGGCGGGCTGGACGAACTGATGCCTCTGATGTCCGGTGAGCGGGTTCAGCAGGCGTGGGAGACGGGGGACGTGAACTACGCGCCGCTCATGGTCGGGCAGTCCATCGGCCTGATTCATGACATCCCGTCTTGCCAGGAGCTGCTGGACCGCATGGCCGCGGAGGCCCTGGAGACATACAAGGGACTGAGCCGTAAAATTGTGGCCGACTGAGCCACACCTGGGCCCGGGCCGTCTCTGTTCGGGGCGGCACAGGAAAACGGAGCGCCATGATGCCAGACGAGGCAGTTCTTCTGAGGCGGCAGGATCGGGTCGTCACCCTCTTGCTCCACCGGCCCCGCATTATGAACGCCATGAACGAGGCTCTGGTCCAGGGCCTGAAGGACGCCCTGGACAAGGCCAGTGCCGATCCGGGCATTCACGTCGTGGTACTCGAGGGCGCCGGCGGCAATTTCAGCTCCGGGGCTGATTTTTCCCTGCTGGACACGCCGCAGGAAGCTGGCTTCGGTGCGCCGGAGTGGCTGGCTGGCATGGAACGCCTTGGCGCGGTCATCCGGCTGCTGCGCGAAATGCCCCAGCCGGTGGTGGCCAAGGTGCGGGGCGTGGCCGTGGGGGCCGGCGCCAACCTGGCCCTGGCCGCGGACTTTGTCGTGGCCGCCCACGAGGCGCGGTTTTGCCAGATTTTTATTAACATCGGGCTTATCCTCGACGCGGGTGGAACCTATTTCCTGCCCCGTTTGGTGGGCTTGGCCAAGGCCCGGGAACTGGCTTTTTTAGGGGACATGGTCGGCGGCCGCGAAGCCGCGGCCATAGGGTTGATCCATTGCTCCGTGGACGAGGAGCGGCTTGACGAGGAGGTCGAAGCCCTGGCCGGCCGTTTGGCCGGGAAGTCGCTCTCGGCCCTGGGCTATATCAAGCGGGGCCTGGAGAGAAGCTTGGACATGTCGCTCCCGGAAATGTTAGACTGGGAGGCCGCCCACCAGGCCGTTATGCTGCAAACGCCCGAGCACAAGGCCATCGTACGCGGGTACTTGAACGCGCGCCGGAAGAAAAATTCGCCCTGACCGGCATCTTCGGGCGGGACATCTCTCCAGACGACCTGACCGAAAATGTCTGCCGATTCCTTATCAAGCCCTTTGACATCGTGACCTGGAGAAGGGGATGGATTTCAACCTGAGCGCCGAACAGACGTTGCTTAAACAGACCGTGGCCCGGTTCGTGGAGACCGAGGTCATCCCCCGGGCCGCGGAAACGGATGAGTTGGAACGCTTTCCCGAGGAAATCTTCAAATCCATGGCCGAGCTGGGCCTGTTCGGCATCTCCATTCCCGAAGCCTATGGCGGCAGCGGCGCGGACTTATTGTCCTGCATGGTGGTCATGGAGGAACTGGCCAGGGGGTGCGTGTCCACGGCCAACACCTTCGGCGCCCACGCCGTCCTTTGCACCGAGAACATCTTTCGCAACGGAAGTGATGCCCAGCGTGCAAAATACCTGCCCGGCTTGATCAGCGGCCAAAAGATCGGGGCCCTGGCCATCACCGAGCCCGAGGCCGGGTCGGACGCCTTGTCCATGCGCGCCCGGGCCGTGCGGCGCGGGGACCGGTACGTGCTCAACGGCACCAAGATGTTCATCACCAACGGCCCCATCGCCGACGTGGTCGTGGTCTATGCCAAGACCGACCCCGAGGCCGGGCCGCGCGGCATCACGGCCTTCATCGTGGAAAAGGGCTTTCCCGGCTTTCGGCCCGGGAAGACCTTGAAGAAGATGGGCGTGAGGGGTTCGCCGACTGGGGAGCTCATTTTCGAGGACTGCGAGGTGCCGGCGGAGAATGTATTGCTCCAGGAAAACCGCGGCCTGACCGTGCTCATGAACGGCCTCGACCGCGAGCGCATCGTCTATGCGGTCGCGCCGGTCGGCGTGGCTCAGGGCGCCTTTGACGTGGCCTTCCGCTACGCCCGGGACCGGGTCCAGTTCGGCCGGCCGATCATCGAGTTCCAGATGATCCAGGAGATGGTGGCGGAGATGGCCACGGACATCCAGACCGGCCGCCTCCTGGCTTACTGGGCCGCGGCCCAGGCCGACTCGGGCCGCCGCGTGACCCTCGAGGCCAGTTACGCCAAGCTCTTCTGTTCCCAGGCCGGCATGCGCGTGGTGGACCGGGCCCTCCAGATTCTGGGAGGGTACGGGTTCATCCGCGAATTCCCGGTCGAGAGGATGTACCGGGACGTGAAGGGCATCGAATTCGGGGCCGGCACGACCCAGATTCAGAAACTGATCATCGTCCGCGAGCTTATGCGCCAGGCGGGCGTGGGGGAATAAAAAGGAGCGGGCGCATATGGCACCAAAATTTAAGACCAGGATCACCGAGATGCTGGGGATCGAGCACCCCATCCTGTGCGGCGGTATGCAGTGGATCAGCCGGGCACGCTTCGTGGCCGAGGTCTGTAACACCGGCGGACTCGGTTTCATCACCGCCGAATCTTTCGACACGCCCGAGGACCTGCGCCTGGAAATCCACAAGATGCGCGACCTGACCGACAAGCCCTTTGGCGTGAACATCTCCATGATCCCGGAATTCAAGGTTCGGGAGCGCACCTTCCAGTTCCTGGATGTGGTCTGCGAGGAAGGCGTGCCCGTGGTGGAAACGGCCGGGCAGAGCCCGCGGGAACTGATGCCGAGGCTCAAGCAGGCCGGCATCCGGGTCATCCACAAGCTGACCTCGGTCCGGCACGCCGAGTCGGCGGAAAAGCTGGGCGTGGATGCCGTGACCCTGATCGGCTTTGGGTCCGGCGGGCATGTCGGCCTGGACGACGTGGCTTCCTTTATCCTGATCCCCCTGGCCGTGAAGCGCCTGCGCATTCCGGTGATCGCAGGCGGCGCGGTCTATGACGGTAAGGGGTTCCTGGGTGCTTTGGCCATGGGAGCCGAGGCGGTCTTGCTCGGCACCGGTTTCATGGCCACCCGGGAATCCCCGGTGCACCCGGCCATCAAGGAACGTCTGCTGAAGACCCGGGAGACCGAGACGGCGCTTATCATGCGTTCCCTCAACAACCCCCTGCGCTGCGTTCGCAACAAGCTGGTGGAAGAGGTGCTGGCCCTGGAGTCCAAGGGCGCCACCCTGGAGGAGGTTCTGACCAAGGTGGCCGGCGGGCGGGGAAAGCTGGCTTACGACGTGGGCGACCCGGAGATCAGCCCCATCGCCTGCGGTCAGGTGGTCGGCCTGATCACCGAGATCAAGCCGGTCCGGGCCGTGATCGAGGATATGCTCGTCGAGGCCGAGGCGTTGCTCGAGCGGCTGAACCGCATCGCCGTCTGAGCGGCTGCGGTGGACAAAGAGGGCAAGACCGCGAGGCAGGGCATGGCCGGGGTTGACGGGTATTGAGGCTTCTTATTATCGGTGCACAGCTATTGCCAGGAGGTCGAACCATGGAGCAGAGGATCTGGCACAAGGCGTATGCCCCCCAAGTACCGCCGAGTATCGACTATGAAGACATCACCATGCCCGCGGTCTTGGAGAGGACGGCCAGGAACTACCCCGATCACACGGCCTTTATCATGATGGGTCGCAAGATCCGGTTCAAGGAGCTGAACGAAGCGGTGAACCGCTTCGCCGCGGCCTTGGCCGACCTGGGTATCAAGGCCGGCGACAAGGTCGCCGTGGCGCTCCCCAACATCCCGCAGGTCGTGATCGCCACCTATGCCGTCTATCGCCTGGGCGCGGTGGCGGTCATGACAAATCCGCTGTACACAGAACGGGAGCTCGAACACCAGCTGGGCGATTCCCAGGCCCGGGCCGCCGTGTGCCTCGATCTCCTTGTGCCCCGGTTCATGGCCCTCAAACCCCGGACCCAGATCGAGATCATCGTCGGTTGCCACATCCGCAGCTATCTCCCCTTTCCGGCGAAGCAGCTCTTTCCCTATGTCCAGAAGGGCATGACCCGCGACCTCAGCCAGGACCAGGGCGTGTACGAGTTCATGCAGCTCTTGAATTCGCATCCGCCCACACCGCCACGGGTGGAGGTCTCCGACCGGGACCTGTCCACCCTGCTCTACACCGGCGGCACCACCGGCGTCTCCAAAGGGGTCATGCTCTCCTATCGCAACGTCATGTGCAATCTGCAGCAGCTCAAGGCCTGGGTTTTCGACGCCGAGGAAGGACGGGACAGCATCATGGGCATCTTCCCGTTCTTCCATTCGGCCGGTTTCACCGCGGTCATGCATCAGACCATCTATCGGGCCCTGACCGCCATCCTGGTGCCGCGGCCGGAACCGACCTCGGTTCTTCAGATGACCAAGAAATACCGGCCGACCTGGTTCCCCTGCGTTCCGACCATCTACGTAGGGCTGCTCAACCACCCGGATTTCAAGAAGGTGGATTTTTCCTTTATCAGGGGCTGCATCTCCGGCGCGGCCCCGCTGGCCCTCGAAACGGTCCGCCAGTGGGAAGCGGCCGTGGGCGCGACCATCATCGAGGTCTATGGCCTGACCGAGACCTCGCCCCTGTCCCACGCCAACCCCTGGCGGGGCAAGACCAAGGTCGGCAGCGTCGGCGTGCCGGTGCCGGATACGGACTGCCGCATCGTGGACGTGGAAACCGGCACCCGGGACCTGGACCAGGGTCAGTCCGGCGAAATCCTGCTCAAGGGCCCCCAGCTCACCGCGGGCTACTACAACCAGCCCGAGGAAACGGCCCTGGCCATCCGCGACGGCTGGTTCTACACCGGGGACATCGGCTACATGGACGAGGAAGGCTACCTGTTCATCGTGGACCGCAAGAAGGAGATGATCCTGGCTGGCGGATACAATATCTATCCCCGGGAGATTGACGAGGTCCTCTACGCTCACCCCAAGATCCAGGAAGCCTGCGCCGTGGGCCTGCCCGACGCCTATCGCGGCGAGACGGTCAAGGCCTTCATCGTGGTCAAACCGGGCGAGACCCTGACCGCCGAGGAGGTCATCGTCTACTGTCGCGAGAAGCTGGCCGCCTACAAGGTGCCGAAGATGGTCGAGTTCAAGAGCGAACTGCCCAAGAGCCTGATCGGCAAAGTGCTGCGGCGCCAGCTCAAGGAGATGGAACTGGCCAAGTCGGCGCCGTCGTCCTGAGGTGGACAGCCTGCATGTTTCCTCGGACTAGGCCGTTGTTCCTGGTCAGGGAAATGGTATAGTCTCACTGGTAAGGATGGCGCGCGCGCTCCATACGGCGGGCCGGGAGGTCAAGATGAGCTTGGAGACGGAAACCCGACTCCCTTATGGGATCAAGGAACCCGAGGGGCTTTCCCCGCGGATTCGACGCCTGAGGGATTATTACTTTCAGGGCGTGGACCGGCCGTGGAACAACGAGTTCACGGCCTGGACCACGGGCGAGCCCTTGGACGTGGTCTTCGACGAACTGACCTACCATATCGTTCCCGAGATGTACGCCTTTCTCCAGACCTTCCGCTCGTCCTACCTGCAGGTCGCCCGATCGGTGCCGCTCTGCGAGGGTTTTTGGTCCCTCAGCCTGCCGGAGCGCCGGGCTTGGTTTATCCGGGAGGTCATGGTGAACCACCTGCCCCAGGAGATTCTGCCCGGGGATCTTCTGGCCGGCGCGCGTTTCAACGTCCAGGCTTCCAAGTGCTGGAGCAAGGAACAGACGGCCGAGCGGGACCGGTTGGTGACGGGCAAAGGCGGTGTGCGCGGCAAGATGAAGTGGTTTCACGATCATGGCTACGGCAATGCCGGGGCCACGAGCGGCCATGTGATTCCTGGGTATGAGCGTGTGCTTAAAATAGGCTGGCAGGGCATCCACGCCGACCTGGAAGCAAAATACGGCGCTCTGAGCGAGGCCCAGCGGCTGGGGCGACCCGGCGCCCAGCTTCGGGCCATGATGATCGCCGCGGCCATGCCCCGCGATCTGGCCGCCAAATACGCCGAATCGGCCCGCCGGCAGGCCGGCCTTGAAAGCGATTCCGACCGTAGGGAGGAACTTCTGGCCATGGCCCGGAACCTGGACCGGGTGCCCTGGCAGCCGGCGCAGACCTTCTGGGAGGCCATCCAGGCCCTGTGGCTGACCCACATGCTGGTCATGAGCGACGAGAATTACCCTGGTCCCGGCGTGTCCTTCGGCCGGGTGGACCAATATTTACTCCCCTTTTGGGAGGCCTCCCTGGCCGAGGGCATGCCCCGGAGTTTCGGCCTGGAAATCCTGAAATGCTTCTGGGTTCACGCCAACACCGTGTACGACGCCATGATCCGCACCGGCGGCAACCAGGGCATCACCGCCGGCTTCGGGCAGCTCATCACCCTTTCCGGGCTGGGCCCGGACGGCCGGGACATGACCAACGACCTGACTTACGCCGTCCTCGAAGTCATCGAGGAGATGTCGCCCATCCTCGAGCCCAAGCCGAACGTGCGGCTGCACCGCTTCAGCCCGGAGCCGCTCCTGGATCGGCTGGTGGACATGATTGCCGGCAGCCAAGGCGCGCCCTTCATCCTGAACTTCGACGAACGCTCCATGGCCGGTCTTTTGCGGCAGGCGCGCCTGGCCGGCGTCCAGCACCTGATCCACGAGGGCAACGTTCACGAGTACGCTTCGGTCGGTTGCCTGGAGAACACGATGGTCGGCAATGATCGCTCCGGGACCGTGGACCTGAACCTCAATCTCCTCAAGGCCGTGGAACTGGCCTTGAACGACGGCCGGGACCTTTTGGCCTTTATTGATCCGATCACCGGTAAAAGGGATCGGACCTCGCAGGACGGCCCGGCAACCGGCGCGTTGTCCTCGCTCGAAACCTGGGAGCAATTCTGGGAGGCGTATGCGGCCCAGACCCGCTACATCCTTCGCCGCGCCGCCGAGCTGTATGAGGCTTCCGAGGCGGTGCGGGCCCGGTTCGGCCCCACGCCGTATCTTTCCTGCCTGGTGCGGGGCTGCGCCGAACAGGCTCTGGACGTGACTGAGGGCGGCGCCGAGCTGAATTTCACCACGCTGGAAGCCGTGACCTTCGCCACCACCGTGGATTCGCTCCTGGCCGTCAAGTACCTGGTCTACGACCGCCGGGAGTGCGCGCTCGAAGAACTCGTTGCGGCCTTGCGGGACAACTGGGTCGGTCACGAGGTGCTCCAGGCCAAAGCCAAGAGCCGGGCTCCGAAATACGGCCGGGACGACGACGAGGCCGACGCCATGGCCCGGCGGGTTATGGACCTTTGGACCGCCCTGACCTGGAAGTATCGGACCACCTCCACCCACCGCCAATTCCGGCCGGGGATGCTCAGTTGGAATTATTGGGTTGGGGACGGATATATCCTGCCGGCCAGCCCGGATGGGAGGCCGAAGGGTCAGTTCTTGTCCAACGCCATCTGTCCTTCAACCGGCGCGGACATTCACGGCCCCACCGCCAACGCCAACTCGGTCGGCAAGGCCTTGGGCGGAACGGCAGCGGAAGGGCAGGGCGACTGGCAGGGCTATCTCAACCTCCTGCCCAACGGCGCCAGCCACACCATGACCTTTAACCCGGCGTTTCTCCGGGACCCGGAACACCGGGCCAAGTTCAAGGCCTTTTTGCAGGGATACGCGCAAAACGGCGGCACCGCGCTCCAGATCAACATGCTCGATTCGGAGATGCTGCGGGAAGCGCAGAAGCACCCGCGCGACTACCGCCACCTGTTGGTCCGCATCACCGGCTACAACGCCTATTTCACCAGCATCGGGCGCGAGCTTCAGGACGAAGTCATCGCCCGGCTCTGCCACCAGGCCTTTTGAACCACGTGTGCCATGATCCCTGACACCGATCCCCACAGCCCGACGGGCGTGGTGCTCGAGATCCAGCGCATGTCCACCGAGGACGGGCCTGGAATTCGGACGACCGTCTTCTTCAAGGGCTGTCCGCTCAGGTGCCGCTGGTGCCACAACCCGGAAAGCCTGTCCTCGCGGCCCCAGGTGCAATGGGTCGGCGCGCGCTGCCTCGGCTGCCGCACCTGCCTCGGAGCCTGCCCAGCCGGCGCGCTCTCTCTGGACGAAACCGGTGTGGCCGTCGATCGCGGTCGCTGCGACGGATGCGGACGGTGCGCCGAGGTCTGCCCGTCCACGGCCATGGAGCTTCTCGGCCGGACCTGGACGCTTGAGGGCCTTGTGGCCGAGGTGCTTAAAGACCGGGCCTATTTCGAGAGCTCGGGCGGCGGGGTGACCCTGTCCGGCGGCGACCCGGTCCTGCAGGTGGAGTTTGCGGCGGCGTTTCTCCAAAAGCTGAAGGAAATGGGTCTGTCCACGGCCCTGGATACAAGCGGTCACTGCCCTGCCGAGGACTTGGACCGGCTGCTGGTCTGGACCGATCTGGTGCTGTTTGACGTGAAGCTGATGGACCCCGCCCGCCACCAGGCCCTGACCGGTGTGAGGAACGACCGGATTCTGGCCAACTTGGTACACCTGGGCCGGAAGGTGGGCTCGGGCCGGGGACCGGCCGGGCTGTGGATCCGCACGCCCATTATTCCCGGAGCCACGGACAGCGCGGAAAACGTGGCTGCCATCGGCCGTTTTCTCGCCGACCACGTCGGAGGGTCGGTTCAACGTTGGGAGCTGTGTGCTTTCAACAATCTCTGTCGGGACAAATACACCCGCTTGGGCCTTCGCTGGGAGTTCCATGATGCCGAGCTTCTGACGCGGGAGGCCCTGGATGCGCTGGTGGCGGCGGCGCAACGGTCCGGGGTGGCCCGGACATCGTTATTGGGACCGGTTCGACCCGCCTCTCGCAGGCGGAGTCTGGTGCGGAAGCGGTTCGATCCGAGGCCGCTGCGATCCCCGGCCGGGAATAAGCGCGGGCGGATAGCATTGAGACCGTTGCAAAACTTCGGCTGCCGGCCGAACTCATTGTTGGGCTTCGGCTCGAAGTCCTCGAAATATAATAATATTCCTGCGGCTTCGATCCTCGCCCTCCTCGATTTCGTCTCGGCTTCCTATGTTTTGCAACGGTCTCACATTGGGAGGACAGGTCGTGCAAGTTGGGAAAACTTTTACACCCGATGACATGAAGGCCTTTGAACAGGAGGCGAAGTGCGCTCTTGTGGCCACGGTCAATCCTGAGGGGCTGCCTCATGTAACGCTCATCAGCTCTCTGAGGGCCCGCCGGCCCGACCAGCTCATGTGGGGGCAGTTCACCGAGGGGCTGAGCAAGAAGCATGTACGAATCAATCCCAAGACCGGCTTTCTGGTGCTGACCCTGGACCGCCGGCTCTGGCGGGGCAAAGCGGTCTGGACCCATGCCTTTGGCGAGGGGGAAGAGTACGAGATGTACAATAAAACCCCCATGTTCCGGTACAACGCCTACTTCGGGATCCATACCGTGCACTATATGGACCTGGTGGAGACGTACGGCCGCGAGGGCCTGCCCATGGCCCGGGTGGTGGCCGCCGTGCTGCTCACCCGGCTCGCCGCCGCCGCAGCCGGCCGCGGCTCGGAAGTCCAGGTGCTCCGGCCTTGGGCCGTCGGCCTGGTCAACCGGCTGAACGCGCTGAGATTCATGGCTTATGTCGATGGGGACGGGTTCCCGCGGATTTTTCCGATGCTTCAGGGCCGGGCCGCGGACAGCGGCCGGATCGTCTTTTCCCCGCTGGCCTTCGATCAAGAGCTTGAGACGCTCGAATCCGGACAGGCGGTGGCTGTGTTCGCCATGAGTCTGAACATGGAGGACGTTTTGGCCCGCGGGACCTTCCAGGGATATCGGCGATGTCGGGGGGTGCGACTGGGTCTGGTGGACCTCGACTGGGTCTACAATTCCATGCCGCCGAACCCGGGTCAGATTTACCCCGCGGTGCCTCTCCTGGCGGTGGAGCGGTTCTGACCATTTTCATGCCCGGACGAAGCGATGGATGCGGACGCATGGCTCGGGTATCGAGATTTTTGCGGTTCTTGCGTTTGAGGAGGAGGCAGGATGGAACGACTTCAGGAACGGGACTCGAAGACCTGTGACGTGCTCGTCATCGGCGGCGGCGGGGCCGGTCTCCGCGCGGCCATCACGGCGCGGCAGCAGGGCGCCGAGGTGCTGGTGGCCTCGAAGAGCCGGGTCGGCTATACCAACAACACCTATATCTCCCTGAGTGCCTTTGCCGCCACCGGCCTGGGGGAAAAGGAGGATACCGATCAGGTCCATCTCCGGGACACGGTGATCAGCGGCCGCTACGTCAACGACCAGAAGCTGGCGGCCGAGGTGACCCGGCTGGCCGCGGATCAGGTCGCCTTTCTTCAGGAGTGCGGGGTGCGCTTCGCCGAGCGGGAAGGCCGACTGCGCATCGACCGCGCGCCCGGCCACAGCTATGCCCGGCACGTGCGGGCCCAGCCGGCCCTGGGCCGGGAATACATGATGCCGCTCCGTGAGACGGCCCTGAAACTCGGCGTCTCCCTGGCCGACCATCTCTTCGTTTCTCGTCTATGCATTGCCGGCGGGCGGATCGCCGCCGCGGCCGGGGTGGCAGAAGACGGGTCCTTTGTGCCCGTTCAGACCCGGGCCGTGATCCTGGCCACCGGCGGGTTCGCTCATATTTACCACAAGACGAACAATGCCCCGGGCATCACCGGCGCCGGCCAGGCCCTGGCCTATGAGCTGGGGCTGCCTCTCAAGGACATCGAGTTCGTGCAGTTCTATCCTACGGCGCGGGCGCCTTTGGGCAACCGAGGGGTTCTTTACGAGGCCGTGGTTTTTCGCGCCGGCGCCAAGCTCAGAAACGCCCGCGGCGAGGACATCCTGGTCAAACACGGCTTGACCGATCCCATGGTCATCACTCGCGACCGGGTGGCGCGGGCCATCATGCGGGAAATCCAGGACGGCCTGGACGTGAACGGGGCCGTGGTCATGGACCTGCGCCCGATTCCGGCCGAGGTTTTGGAGCGGCTCAGGCCCTTGTTTTCGGCCTCCTGGTCCCTTGACCAGCCGGAGATTCTGGTCTCGCCCACCACGCATTTTTGCATGGGAGGTATCGTCATCAACGAGGCCACCGAGACCCGGCTGCCCGGCCTGTTCGCCGCCGGGGAGGTCACGGCCGGGGTCCATGGCGCCAACCGGCTCGGGGGCAACGCCTTGACCGAGGTATTCGCCATGGGCGGTGTCGCCGGCCGGAACGCGTCCGCCTTTGCCCGGGCCGCCGGACCAGAGGAACCGCCCCGGAAGGAATTGGCCGCCGAAAAGGCCCGGCTGGCAGCCCTGCTGAGGCCCGAGGGGTCCGACCTTCGCGATATGGTTCATTCCTTGAAGGAAGGCATGTGGGCCCGGGCCGGGGTCATCCGCTCCGCGTCAGGTCTTAAAGAAATGTTGGATCGCCTGGAGGAGCTGAAGAGCGCCTGCCAAACGGTCCGGGTGGCCGACGCCATGGACTTGAGGCGCTGTTTGGAGCTTCAGCACATGCTGCTCGTCTCGGAGATGGTCTGCCGGGCCGCCTTGATGAGGACCGAGAGCCGGGGGTCCCACTACCGCGCGGATTTTCCCGAGGAAGACGACGCAAATTGGTTGAAGAACATCGTCATCGAGAAAAAGAATGACCGCATGACGCTGGCCGCCGTTCCGGTGGCGCTGGACCTGATCGCGCCAAAGTAGGGGCGGGGTTGATAAAACCCGCCCGAAATCTACAAGTCATCTTGTCTTGGCGCGACTGTCTTCGCGCGGCGGGCCTAATCGAAGCCCAGCCAGGTGGTGTTGTTTTCCAGGGGCTCTCGCGTGGAGCGGAGCTTGTTGACCGGATGCTCCCAGTCCGGGTATCCGATGCAGATGCTCCAGAAGAGGCGCTTGGTTTCCGGGATACCGGCATATTGCCGGACCACCTCCGGGTAGAGCACGCCCTGGGAGGTGATGCAGCTGCCTAGACCGTGGGCCAGCGCGGCCAGGCAGATGGTCTGGGCCAGGCCGCCGATGTCCGAGGTGGACCGCGTCATCTCCAGGCTGCGGTCCGCGGCCAGGATGAATGCGGCCGGCGCATCGAAGTAACGGAACCCGCGTTCCATCCAAGCTATTCGTTTCTCTCGATCATCCCGAGCAATGCCCAGGAGCTGGTAGAGTTCGATACCCAGCTCGACCTGGCGTTTGCGGAAGACGCCCTCATAAGGTTTGCGGGGCACGTCCGGGTCTGGCGGCCGGCCGGAGCGAAGCGCGGCCACGTTCGCCTGGCGCATGTCGTCCAGCACCTTCCCTGTCACCACGGTGATCTCCCACGGCTGACTGTTGTCGGCCGAGGGCGCGCGCGTGGCCACCTGCAGGATCTCTTCCAGGATTTTTCTGTCCACCGGAACGGGCTTGTAACCTCGGATGCTCATGCGCGTCTTGATGGCCTCGATCACGTCCATGCCTTCCTCCTTTTCATAGATCGCCAGGGCCAAGGTAAAGTAAATACCGCCCGGAATCAACGGTCATCGTTGGTTCCTTGCTGGTTCCTTGCTGGTCCCTTGCTGGTTCCTTGTTGGTCGCTTGCTGGTTCCTGCCCCTCGTCGGTTGGGCCTTTGCCTGGATTGGCAATTCGTCCCGCTCATTTCTACCACATCGATGGTTACGATGCCTTTCCGCGATGGATCAGGATGGGTTCCTGCACAGGGCTCCCTGGCCTCGTTGATGATGGTCAGGCCTGGAAAAGTTCGATCGGCTATCCAGCCCAGGGTGAAAACCAGCTTTGCGTTTTCATTTCGCGCCCAGCTACGACTGAAGATAGAGGACGTTCACTTTTGCCGATTTTTTGCCAGTTCTGATGAAAAATAAATGTAATATCAGCTAGTTGATTTATCTTGACAACCCTGCGCCGGTTGCCCATATTCACCCCACCCGAGGCTCGGCTTTTATTTTTCCCCCCGTCGCATACCCGAAGTTTTAAGGAGTTCCACATGCCCAGACGAGAGGACATCCACAAGGTGATGATCATTGGTTCCGGCCCGATTGTGATCGGTCAAGCCTGCGAATTCGATTATTCCGGGACCCAGGCCTGCAAGGCTTTGCGGAGCTTGGGTTACGAGATTGTTCTGGTGAATTCGAATCCGGCCACCATCATGACCGATCCTGGCATGGCGGATGCGACCTACATCGAACCTCTCAACCTGGAGACCATGGCGCGTATTGTGGAGCTGGAGCGCCCGGACGCGATTTTGCCCAATTTGGGCGGCCAATCCGGCTTGAACCTGTCCTCGGAGCTGGCGGGCTCCGGCGTGCTGGCAAAGTATGGGGTGAAGGTCATCGGCGTGGAGGTGGACGCCATCAAACGGGGCGAGGACCGGATCGCCTTCAAGGAGACGATGAATCGGTTGGGCATTGACATGCCACGCAGTCAGCCGGCCTACAAGGTGGAAGAGGCGGAGCGGATTGCCGAGGAGTTGGGGTATCCGGTGGTGATCCGGCCGGCCTATACCCTGGGCGGCACCGGCGGGGGACTGGTCTATAACGTGGAGGAGCTGCGGATTGTGGCCCATCGCGGCCTCTCGGCCAGCCTGATCGGCCAGATTTTGGTCGAGGAGTCTGTGCTGGGCTGGGAGGAACTCGAGCTGGAAGTGGTCCGAGACGCCAAGAACCAGATGATCACTGTCTGTTTCATCGAGAATGTGGACGCCATGGGCGTGCACACCGGCGATTCCTACTGCACCGCGCCGATGTTGACCATTGACCCGGCGCTTCAAGCGCGGCTAGAGAAGCACTCCTACGACATCGTGGAGGCGATCAAGGTCATCGGCGGCACGAACATCCAGTTCGCCCACGATCCCAGGACAGGCCGGGTCGTGGTCATCGAGATCAATCCGCGTACCTCCCGATCCTCGGCCCTGGCCTCGAAAGCGACCGGTTTTCCCATTGCCCGCATCTCGGCCCAGCTCGCCGCGGGCCTGACACTGGACGAGATTCCGTACTGGCGGGAAGGCACCCTGGAGAAGTACACGCCGTCGGGGGACTATGTCGTGGTCAAGTTCGCGCGGTGGGCCTTCGAGAAATTCAAGGGCGCCGAGGATCGTTTGGGAACGCAGATGCGCGCCGTGGGCGAGGTCATGAGTATCGGCCGAACCTACAAGGAGGCCTTTCAGAAATCGATCCGGTCGTTGGAGATCGGTCGCTACGGTCTGGGGTTTGCCAAAGATTTCCACCAGCGCCCGCTTCAGGAGCTTATGGACCAGCTGAACGAGCCCTCCAGCGAGCGTCAGTTCATCATGTATGAAGCTCTGCGCAAAGGCGCGTCCGTCCAAGCCTTATACGAAAAGACCTATATCAAACCCTGGTTCATCGAGCAGATGAAGGAGCTTGTGCAGCGGGAGGAGGAAATCCTTTCTTACAGGGGCCGGGATCTGCCGGACGCTCTCCTGGTTCAGGCCAAAAAGGAGGGCTTCGCCGACCGATATCTCGGCATGTTGATGGAGATGCCCGAGGATAAGATCCGCCAGCGGCGGGCCTCGTTGGGCGTGGTTCAGGCCTGGGAGCCGGTACCGGTCAGCGGTGTGGAAAACGCCGCCTACTACTACTCCACTTACAACGCGCCGGATAAAACGACCTCCAGCAACCGCCGAAAGATCATGATCCTGGGCGGCGGGCCCAACCGCATCGGGCAAGGCATCGAGTTCGACTATTGCTGCGTCCATGCCGCCTTTGCCCTGCGGGACCTGGGGTACGAATCGATCATGGTCAACTGCAACCCTGAAACCGTTTCCACGGACTACGACACCTCGGACAAACTTTACTTCGAACCTCTGACCGTGGAGGACGTCCTGAGTATCTATGAAAAAGAGAAACCCGAGGGGGTCATCGTGCAGTTCGGCGGCCAGACTCCCCTGAACCTGGCCAACGAACTGGCCCGCGCCGGCGTGAAAATCATCGGCACATCCCCCGACACCATCGACCTGGCCGAGGACCGGGACCGCTTTAGGATCATGATGCGTCAGATGGGCATTCCTCAACCCGAATCCGGCATGGCCAGCACGCTCGAAGAGGCGGTCGCCGTGGCACGGCGGATCGGATACCCGCTCATGGTCCGGCCGTCCTACGTGTTGGGCGGGCGGGCCATGGAGGTCGTTCATGACGACGAAATGCTCAAAATCTACATGGCTGCGGCCGTCGGCGTCAGTCCGGAGCGGCCGATTCTGATCGACCGATTCCTGGAAAACGCCATCGAGATCGAGGCGGACGCCATTGCCGACGGCCTAGACGCCTTTGTGCCGGCGATCATGGAGCATATCGAGCTGGCCGGGATCCACTCCGGGGATTCCGCCTGTGTCATCCCGCCGGTGAGCATCCCTCCCAAGCATATAAGCACCATTTACGAGTACAACCGAAAGATCGCCATTGAACTCCAGGTGGTCGGACTGATGAACATCCAGTATGCCATCGCCCAGGACACGGTCTACATCCTCGAGGCCAACCCCCGCGCCTCTCGGACCGTGCCCCTGGTGTCCAAGGTGTGCAACATCCCCATGGCACGAATGGCCACGGTGCTCATGCTGGGGGGTAAGCTCGCCGATCTGGAACTAAAGCCGAGGTCTTTTCCTCACTATGGAGTAAAGGAGGCGGTTTTTCCTTTCAATATGTTTCCTGAGGTCGATCCGCTCCTTGGGCCGGAGATGCGTTCCACCGGTGAGGTGCTGGGCCTGGCCGATTCCTTTGGTTTGGCCTTTTATAAATCGCAGGAGGCGGCCAACCAGACCCTGCCGCACGAGGGCGTGGTGCTTTTAACCGTGGCCGATCGGGACCGGCCGGCGGTGGTGGAGGTCGCCCGCCAGTTCCGCGAAATGGGCTTTAAGCTCAGGGCCACGAACGGAACGCACGTTTTTCTGACCGAGCAAGGCATTGAAAGTGAGCCTATTCTCAAATTGCACGAGGGGCGGCCGAACATCTTGGATGCCATAAAGAACAAGGAAATTCATCTCGTCATCAACACGCCCAGTGGCAGGCTGAGCCAGGTGGACGACTCCTACATCCGCAAGGCCGCCATCCAGTATAAGGTGCCCTATATCACCACCCTGGCGGCCGCGTTGGCCGCGGGGCGTGGGATCCGGGCTTTTCGCCGGGGGCGGGGGATGGTGAAATCTTTGCAAAGCTACCACGCAGACATCAAGTGAGCCGGAGGCGTGAGCCATGAAATCCATTCGGGAGAATTGCGGTGTCTTTGGCATTTATTCCGCTTCAAGATGTGTGGGCGATATCTATCAGGGAATCGGCTTTCTGCAGCACCGCGGTCAAGAGTATTGCGGCATCGCCACTTTCAACGGCCAGATACATCAGGTGACCCATTACGGCAAGGTCGGCACCAGCTTCACCGATGAAAACCTGGCCTATCTGGAAGGCGACTGGGGCATTGGGCATGTGAGCCTGAAGGAGCGCCAGCCGGTGCAATGGGAGTCGACCAATATTGGTGAGATCGCACTGGCCTTCAGCGGCAATATCATGAACGCGGAGGCGCTTCTTCAGGGGATGATGTCCCGGGGGAAGGTCTTTCGCAAGGCTTATGACATCGAGATCATTTCCAACGTCATTTTGGAGGAAGGCGACCTGGTGCGGGGTATCACCGCTCTGGCGGAGAAGGTGCGCGGGTCATACACCTTGGTGGTGCTGACGCAGAACGGCATCTATGCCGCCCGTGACTCGTATGGGTTTCGACCTCTCATTCTGGGGAAAGGTGACGGCAGATTCGCCGTCAGTTCGGAATCCCGTGCCTTGCAAAACCTGGAGATGGAGGTGGTTCGGGACGTTCGGCCCGGCGAGATCCTGCTTGTCAACGGGCAGGGGTTCACCACCTTGAAGCAACTCCCATCTCCCCGCCGGGCCCACTGCGCCTTCGAATGGGCCTACACGGCCAGCATCGATTCGATTATCGAGGGCATCCATGTCCAGGAAGCTCGAAACAACATGGGCGCGCAGCTGGCCGTTCGCGATGCCAACGAGGAGCGGTTCGAGGCCGACCTGGTGGCGCCGGTGCCCATGTCCGGAGTCGGCCACGCCCTCGGGTATCATCGGCAGTCCGAATTGCAGTACCAGGAGGTCTTCCTGTACAACCGCTATTCGGACCGCAGCTATACCCAGTCCACTCAGATCGCCCGGGAACAGATGGCCAAGCACAAGCTCTCGGTGCTCGGCTACGCCGTCAAGGGCCAGCGTATCGTGCTCTGCGACGACTCCATCGTTCGTGGAACGCAGATTTTGCACAAGGTGCTGGATTTGAAAAGGGCCGGGGCGCGCGAGGTGCACGTGCGCATCGCCTGTCCACCTCTGATGTACCCTTGTGATTTTGGTATTTCCACGCGCAGCTACGAGGAACTCATCGCCCGGAATTTCATCCGGCAGGGGGGTCTCGCCTCTCTAGACCAGCTTCGAGCCTTGGAGGACCAGGTGGCGGGCAAGATAGGCGCGGATTCGGTGAAGTACAACAGTCTGAATTCGTTTGTCCGCGCGCTGGGGATTCCCGCGTCGGACCTGTGTCTGAAGTGTTTTAACGGGGTTGATCCGGCCAGGGAACAGCCCGGCATTCTCGATCCTAATTCCTGACCATTTCCTCCAGCAGGCGGGCGATCCGCCCAGGGTTGCCGATCCCGCATACGCAGGGTTTGACCAGGAGCGCCGCCCCTTCCTCGGCGCTCATCTTCCCCCGCCTGATCCTCTTCAGGATGCTGTCCACGTAGTGCCGCGAAATCAAGGCGTGGCCGCACTGGGTCGTGATCTCGCGTGTCTTCTCGTCCGGCAGCTGATCGGTCCGCCCAAAGACGCCCAAAGAGATGTTGTGGGTATGCTCTTTCAGCCCCACTTCCTCGCAGATGCACCGGACGTCCTGAAACAGGCCGGACAAGACCACGGAGATGCCCAGCTTTTTCTCCTTGAGCTCTGCGACCAGTTGACGAACCGTCTCCAGGTCATTGAAGATCGCGGTGACGATGCCGGCGCGGGGCATGACCTGCCGGATGCGCTCATCTTCAAGTCCGCCGGGGCGGCCGAGAATGTTGATCGGCTTGTACTTCAACACGGTATCGATGATCTCGCCCATGGCCTCGACTTTCTGGCCTCTCTGAGCACGCTGCACCATGGCCAGGAAGACGATTTCCTCACCCGGGCGGCTTTCCGAAAGTCCGGTGCGGTTCAAGGTGTGGGTCATTTTTCCTCCACGGCCCAAGGGTTCCGGTTGCCCGCCGGTTGCGGGGGGTGAATATAGCGCGTGGGTTCGGTTGTATCTTTTCGCCGGCCGCTTGTCAAGGTTGCCTGTCCCGCTCTCTCTCCCGCGCCAGCATCTCTTCAGCCAGCCGCAAGGCCTGGTCCCGATCCTCGATCTGGCCGAGGGCCTGGGCCTCGCTGACGGCCCGCAGCAGGCGGCCGACCGCAGGGGAAGGGGACAGGCCAAAGGCGCGCATGACCTCGTGACCGGAAAGCAGGCGAGGCCGCTGCTGGTTTTGAATGGCCTGCTCCTTCAGAAGGCGGTGGAAAAAAGCGGCCAGGTCTTTCAGTTCAGGCCGTCCGGCCTGAACCTTGGGCCCCTGTGTGGCCAGGCCGTCGGCCAAGGCGTGCAGCAACAAAGGAGCAAGCCGGTCGCCCACCCGCGCCAAAAAGCGCAGCACGCCTTTTTGCTTCAGTGTCCCGCGCCGCGCGGCCTCGAAGAGGTGCCAGGGATGGAGGTGTTGCCGCACCAGTCCCCGGATAAAGGCGTCTTCAGCCCGGGACAGCCGCAGCCGGGCCGTGATTGCAGCGGCCATCTCCTCGCCCACGGCCTCGTGTCGATAAAAATGGATGCTCCCCTTCGCATCGGTGGTCAGGGTCCTCGGCTTTCCTATGTCATGCAGGAGCATGGCCATCTTCAGCAGCGCGCCCCGAACGGTTCCGAGCAGATCGGCCTGGATTGGCTCGGCAAAAGTCGATAGCCATGTCTCCGGCCGCTCCAAGATCCGCTCGAGGTGGTCCAGGGCCAGCAGGGTGTGTTCTAAAACGGGCAGATGGTGGAATTCGTTCTGGTCGCAAAGGCGAAGCGGGACCAGCTCCGGGAAAAGAACTTCCAAAAGTCCGTGGTCGAGCATGAGGCGCACGGTGGGATGGCTGCGCGGCGCGGCCAGCAGCTTGAGCAACTCGGTCCGGACCCGCTCTCCGGCCGAGCGGGCGATGAGCGGGGCGTGCCGGGTTACCCAGGTCAGACTGTCCGGATCGGGCTTAAGGCCTAGCGTGGCCGCGAAGCGGAAGAGCCTCAGAAGCCTCAAGGGGTCATCCAGGACGGCCGTTTCCGAAACGAAGCGCGCCGTTCGGTGCTCGAGATCGCTCAGGCCGCCGTATGGGTCGATCAGACGGTCCGTTCCCCCCCCGGCCGCCAAGGCCAGGGCCATGGCGTTGATGGTCAAGTCCCGCCGGGCCAGGTCTCGCTCCAGGGACCCTCCTTCCGCCGGCGCCAAATCGATGGTAAGGCCGGGTGGAGCAAAGCGGTGGATGCGTTTGGGAGGATGTCCCAGCGGTATGGCCCGCACATGAAACGCCTCGGCCAACCGGGCCGCGGCCAGGTCCAAGGGTCCGGTCGTTACCAGGTCCAGATCGCTCGCTGCCTCGCCCAGGGCCAGGTCCCGGACGGCGCCGCCCACCAGGTAGATCGGTCCGGGAAGCTTGGCCGCGGCGTCATGGAGGGCGGCCAGGGCTGGCAGGGACGCAAGCCGACGAATCATTTTTTCGCTTGAGGCGGCGTGCACGTCGCCCTCCCTCGTCCTTTTCCCGGCCGTTGACAGTGGCCGGACCATGTCCTATTTTAGATGAGCCGAAGGCGAAAGGAAAGCTCCCCCATGCGTAACGTTATTCTCGCCCCCCTGCTGTCCGCCTTTGTCTTGCCGGGGTTGGGCCAGGTCATCAACCGGCAGATTGTCAAGGGACTGATTCTGATGGGCCTTTCCATGATTCTGTTTCTGTGCGTTCTGGTCAGAGTGCTGCTGGATTTTTCAGCGGTGATCGGGGAGGTGATGGGGCCGAGTCTGGGGTTGGGTCTTGAAGCCTGGCCGAAGGTGATCGAAGGGCTTAGGGCCAGGGACCTGACGCACTTGTACGTGCTGGTCGCCCTGGCTGTTGCGGTTTGGGCGTACGGCGTGATTGACGCCTACCTGGTCGGCCGCGGTCTCCGACCGAGGCTGACCGGCCAAGGATAGGACATGCGGCAGTTATTGATCGACGAACTTAGGCCCGTGGACGTGGAGGCCCTACACGGCTTTCTGAGGGCCAACGCCGCGCCGTCCTCGCTGGACGGTCTATACTGGGTGGAATTGACTCCCGACTTGCTGGATGCCGAGCAGTCCGCCTGCCCGGCAGACCAGCCGTTCTGCTTCGCCGTGGAGGTGGGGGAGTCCTGGGCCAAGCTCGAGTTCCTCATCCGCTCGCGCACCAATTTCCGCAGTCCACATATGCGGTACGCTGCCCGTTCCCAGCAGGCGTTTATCTTGGAATACGCGGCGCATTTGATCGAAACGCTCGATTTGAAAACCTGAGCAGAACCGTGCCGGCCGGAGACTTTGAGGGCGCGACTGCGACAAAGCCATGTATCTCTATCAGGCCGACTATGAAAAGCTGATCGCTTCTCTACCCAAGCGGGCGATCTGCGAAGCCTGCGGCGGGGAATCGGTCCTTGTCCTCAAGGCTGACGAAGCGCGCCGGGTCTTTTTTTACCTCTGTCAGGAGCCATCCTGCGCCAGCCACACCGAACCATACCTGGTTAGTGTTTATTGATTTCCCGCTGCGGGTCTCAGACGATCAAACGGATTTGTTTGGCTGGGGCGCGGTCGATTTTGTCGCCGCAGACGGTGCCGCAGCGCGCGCAGTGATAAAGATATTTGTCGCCCTCTGGCAAGACGAGAAGAAGCCGCTTGCGAACCGGCATGGCGCGCTGACATTTGGGGCAGAATAGCTCGCTCGCGTCGAATTGATCGAACTGGGCGTTCGATCGGCCCTTGGGGCCGGGTGGTTTTCTTCCCTGCATTATATTATTATGGTCCGTTTGTTGCGGCCTGTCAAGATTTGGAAAGGGTCCCGGCGGCGGGGGGAGCGCTTGACAAAGGGGTTTATCCTGTATACCTTGGACCCGCGTCTGGCGACCGGACGCAGGGCGCCTGCTCCGGCAAACGGCGTCGGGAAAATGGGGCTCATCCCAAGGCGTTAAGGAGGCGAACATGAAACTGACCAAAGAGCAGCTCATCCTGCTGTACACGAACCTGGTGCGTTCCCGCAAGTTGGATGAGCTTTGCGTGAAGGGTCTGTCCGAAGGCAAACTGCTCGGGTTCTTCCACAGCGGTCAGGGTCAGGAGGCGGTGGGGGTTGGTGGTTGCACCTTCCTGAAGGCGGACGATTACATCTATCCGCACCACCGGGGTCACGGGCTGTCCTACCTTATTTCCAAAGGCGGATCGCCTCGCGCCTTCTTGGCAGAGCACCACGGCAAGGCCACCGGTGCCTGCGGCGGCATTTCCGGATTTCACAACGTGGCGCCTGAACTGGGCATCTTCGGCGGGAGCGGCACCATCGGCTCAGCCTTCCCGGTCTCTTTGGGCTGGGGGCTGGCGGCCAAGAAGAACGCACGCGGGCAGGTGACGGTCTGTTTCTTTGGGGACGGCAGCTCGAACCGGGGCACCCTGCACGAGGCCTTCAATATGTCGGCCCTCTGGAAGCTGCCCATCGTCTGGGTCTGCGATAACAACGGCGTGGCCCAGTACATGCCCATCAAGGACGCCTATCCCCGGGACGACATCGCCGACCTGGCCGCCGGATACGACATGCCCGGCGTGGTCGTGGACGGCCAGGACGTCCTGGCCGTGTGCGAGGCCGTTGCAGCCGCAGTCGAGCGGGCCCGGGCCGGGGAAGGCCCGTCGGTGGTGGAGTGCAAGACCTTTCGCTTCCGAGCCCACACCGAGGGCTCGCCGGACGTGTACCACGCCGAACCGCGGCCGGCCAGCGAGCTCCAGTCCGGCCGCAAGCGGGACCCGGTCGCGCTTTTCCGGGAAAAGCTGCTGGCCCAGGGCATGATGACCGAGGCGGAGGCGGAGCGTATCGACCAGGAAGCGGTTGAGGAGATGAAGGCGCTGGAAAAGTTCGCCCTGGAAAGCCCGGTTCCCGAGCGTTCCGTGCTCGAGCGGGCCCTGTACGCGGATTGAGCCGAGCCCATCGAGGCGCTTAAGAGCTGGAGGAACGCGTGGCTAGAGAGATCAATATTCCCAAGCTGGGCATGAGCATGCGCGAAGCCACTTTGGTGGAGTGGGTCGTTCAGGAGGGCGCGCTCGTCAACCAAGGCCAGGTGATCCTGATTATCGAGACCGAAAAAACGAAGTGGGAAGTCGAAGCTGCTGCGGCCGGTTTCGTGCATATCCTGATTCCGGCGGACCCGGACCGGAAGGAGCCGGTGGGACAGGTGGTGGGCCTGATCGCCGAGAGCGAAGCCGAGCTTAAGACGTTGCAGGCCGAGGGTGGTGTGGCGGCCGGACCGGCCAAAGCGGAGCCGAAAGCAGCCAAGGCGGCGGCCCAGGCCGCCCCGGCCGGGGGTGGCCGCGCGCCTGTCTCGCCGCTGGCCCGGCGGCTGGCTGAGGAACACGGCATCGATCTCGCCCAGGTAAAGGGCACGGGTCCGGGCGGTCGAATCGTGAAAGAGGACGTGCTGGAGGCCATCGAGGCCAAGAAGGCGGCCCCGGCACCCGGACCGGCCCCGGCGGCCGCGCCGGCCCCGACCGGGGAGGCCTCGGCTGCCGAGACCATAGACGGCAAGCGGGTCCAGGCCACCCTCTCCCTCAAGACCGGCATGCGCGGCGCCATCGCCCGGCACATGCGGGAGAGCCTGGCTGTCTCCGCCCAGCTCACCTTGACCGGCGAGATCGATATGACCGAGGTCAAGAAGCTCCGAGAGAAACTCCTTCAGCAGGAAGACCGGCTCGGGACCCGCATCACTTACAACGACATTTTCGTGTTGGCCGTCACCCGGGCCCTCAGGGATTTCCCCATTGTCAACGCCAGCGTGGTCGGCAATGAGATCAAAGTCTGGGAGGACATCCACATCGGCGTGGCCGTGGCTCTGGAAGGCCAAGACCCGTACAGCAGCGGTCTGATCGTCCCCGTGATTCGCCACGCGGACCGCATGTCCCTCGCCGAGATCAGCAAGGCGGCCAAGGCCCTGGCGGCCAAGGCCCGGGAAGGGAAGATCCTGCCCGACGACGTCACGGGCAGCACCTTCACCCTCACCAATCTGGGCGGCGCCGGCGGCGGATACGGTTTCGGCACGCCCATTATCAACCAGCCGGAATCGGCCATCCTCGGCACCGGGGCCATCACGGACCGGGCCGTGGTCCGGGGCGGCGAGATAGTCATCCGGCCGATCATGACCTATTCTCTGACGTTTGATCACCGGGTCATCGACGGCTACCCTGCCACTCTGTTCGTAGCTCGATTGACCGAGCTCTTGGAAAATCCGTTGCTGATGCTCTAAGCGCGAGCCCGGTGTGGATCCATCGATGTTGAGGGTCTATCGACTTGGCCTGACCGAATATGGTCAGGCCTCTCATTTTCAGGATCGGCTGCTCGAGGCCCGGCTGCGGGAAGAGGTGCCGGACACGCTGGTGCTTCTGGAACATCCCTCGACCCTGACCCTGGGCCGGGAGGACGACGGCCGGCATCTGTTGGTGGACCGGGAGGCCCTGACGCGGCGAGGGATTTCCCTGGTCACCACCGACCGCGGGGGGAGCATCACCTGGCATGGGCCCGGCCAGGTGGTGGGCTATCCGATCATCGATTTGAAACACCGGGGGAGGGACATCCAGAAATATATCCAGGACTTGGAGGAGGTCCTCATCCGGGTGCTGGCAGACTTCGACCTCTGCGGCGGCCGGGACGATGACCACGTGGGCGTGTGGGTTGGTGAGGAGAAGATCGCCGCCATCGGAGTCCGGGTCCGCCGCTGGGTTACCAAGCATGGCTTCGCCTTGAACGTAAACAATGACCTTGCCGCCTTTTCGCTGATTCATCCTTGCGGGATCATGGACCGGGGAGTGACCTCCACGGCCCGGCTGCTGGGGCGACACTTGTCTCTGGATGCGGTTTGCGACCGGGTCGTGATTCGCTTTGCCGAGGTGTTCAATCTCACGCTGGACTACTCGCAGGCAGGGGATTGTCCGACACAATGATTTTTTACGGCTGGTATATCGTTTTCGCTTCCTTCATGCTCGGTTTCTACGTGGCCGGCACGATATTTTATAGTTTTACCGCCTTTATCGACCCTCTGGTGGCCGAATTCGGCTGGAGCTACACCCAGGTCTCTTTTGCCTCGTCGCTGCGCGGCCTCGAGATGGGTATCTTCGCCCCCCTCATCGGCATCCTGGTCGATCGATACGGCTGCCGCGTCATGATCTTGATAGGGATGATCATCATCGGCCTCAGCCTGGTACTGCTTTCGGTCGTGAATTCTCTGGTCATGTTTTATACCTGCTTTATTCTGTTGGCCCTGGGAGCCGGTGGGTGCACGAGTGTGGTGGTTATGGCCGCGGTGGCTAACTGGTTTCAGCGGCGCATCGGGCTGGCCTTGGGCATCGCCATTTGCGGCATGGGCGCCTCGGGTCTGATGATTCCCGTGGTGGTGGGGCTCATCGCCGAGTACGGCTGGCGGGCCACGTACCTTATCCTAGGGCTCGGCGCATGGGGATTGGGCATCCCCCTGGCCATTATCATCCGCAATCGGCCGGAAGACCGCGGGCTCGAGATCGACGGCGGGTCCACCGTCGTGGTCGAGACTCCGCTGGATATCCAGGAAACATCTATTGATTTCAGCTACATCCGGGCAATGAAAAATCGGTCCTTCCTCTTCATCATCGCCACCGAGGCCATTCGGGCGATGATCCTGGGCACGGTGGCCATGCACGTCATGCCTTACCTCAACACCATGCATATCCCCCGCTCCACGGCCGGCTTGGTGGCCGCCGGGATTCCTATCTGCTCCATGATCGGCCGCAGCGGCTTCGGCTATCTCGGCGACTTGTTTGACAAACGCCGCATCATGGCCCTGACCTTTGCGCTCATGGCCGTCGGGCTGGGGGTCTTCGCCTACCTGAAAACGGTCTGGTTTATCCCCTTGTTTTTGCTGACATTTGCCCCGGGCTTCGGCGGCGGGATGATCATGCGCGGGGCCATGATCCAGGAGTATTTCGGCCGAATGTCGTTCGGCAAAATGGTGGGCCTGGCCATGGGCATCGGCTCGGTGGCCGGCATCGTCGGCCCGACGCTGGGCGGCTGGGTCTTTGACACCTTTGGTAGCTATGTGATCTTGTGGGTGGGGTTCATCGGCCTGAGCGCGGTGGGTCTGTGGCTGACGCTTCTGATTCGGCCCGAGGAAGCCTGGACCGCCTCGGTTTGAGGTCTAACCGCTGCCTGTAGACCGCCGTTTCGTTGCCGGTAATCGGCCGGTAATCGGCCGGTTCCAAGGCCGGTTGGAAGGGCAGGAGGGGCTGCCGGGCCGTCTGGTAATCGGGGCAGCGACGCCGGCGGGAGCCGGAGCAATTTTGGTCGCAGATTTCCAGGTGCTGCCGCTGTTCCCGCTTGGGGCACCAGACGATGGTTCGATCTGAGGACATAGCCATTCATACCGCGAGCAGGCAAGAGCGGTCAAGACGGTTGATGGGCTCTAGGGAGGCGACATGAGTGAAGCCAGGGCAAGCGGCCCCATGCCGGGTGAGGATTTTATCCTTAGGCGCAGGCCGGCGATCAGCAGTTTTTTCGTCTTCTTTCTGGGCATCGCCATCTGCCTCGGCGGGCCGCTGGTCAAGGAGGACGCGCCCATCGGGTTCGCCACGGGCCTGGTGGTCTCCCTGGTTTTTCTGGCCATCATCCTCAAGCGCTGGTCGCACGTGTACACCCTGACGCGCCGGCGAATCATGGTCAGTCGGGGGCTTGGCTTCGGCCATGGGATAAAAATGGACCTGGCCGACATCGACGCTATCGACGTGAACCAGGGCTTGACCCTGAGGCTTTTCGGCCTGGGCCACGTTTTAATCCACTCCCGCCGGTCCAATCAGGGCAGCCTGATTATTTACGGCATGCCCGACCCGCATGGATTTAGGAGGCGATTAGAGGGCTTGGTAAAGGAGGCGGGCGGCTCCTTGCGCCAGCCCGAGGCGGATACGGAGCGGTGATTGTGTTCTAAGACATTCCCGCCGCCCGATGCATAGCCATGTAGGTTGGGTTGAGCAAAGCGAAACCCAACGATTCTGATCTCACCCTACCACAATCTCGAATGACCGGGTAGCCCTCTCTGAAAAGGCGGCGGTTGTCAAGGGGTGTTTTCTTCTTGGTTGTTTCATGAGGCCGCGCCGAGAATGGGCCCCCCCTTGGCCCGTCGGAGGCGCGG
>Ga0315282_10000837_pt1 | contig 60257 bp, 69 predicted proteins | sample YL17G07_20_MG_FD_203693 | JGI IMG/M metagenome (GOLD analysis project Ga0315282, IMG submission 203693) | Sediment microbial communities from Yellowstone Lake, YNP, Wyoming, USA - YL17G07_20 | ecosystem: Environmental > Aquatic > Freshwater > Lake > Sediment | place: USA: Wyoming | collected...
CCCATCCTTTCGTAAAGACGCAACATTTTGCGTCTCTACCGCTTGCCGCTGCCACCCATCGTAGCATGGGCGTCTCGCCCATGATTCAGGATCACGGGCAAGATGCCCGTGCTACTGTTCACACGCCGCTGAAGGCGGAGAAGCCGCCGTCCACGGGGACCGTGATGCCGGTGACGAATTTCGATGCGTCGCTGAGCAGCCACATCACCGTGCCGATCAACTCGTTGGGCTGCCCGAAGCGGCCCATCGGCGTGTGCTCGGTGACGGTCTTGCCGCGAGGCGTCAGGTCGCCGGTCTTAGCGTCGGTCAGCAGGAACCGATTCTGCTCGGTGAGGAAGAACCCCGGCGCGATAGCGTTGACGCGGATCTCCTTCGAGTAATTCTGGCAGACGTGGACGGCCAGCCACTGTGTGAAGTTGCTCACGGCGGCCTTGGCGGCGGAATACGCCGGGATCTTCGTCAGCGGCCGAATCGCGTTCATGCTGGAGATATTCAGAATCACGCCCGAGCCGCGCTCGGCCATCGCCTTGCCGAAAACCTGTGTCGGCAGAAGCGTACCGAGGAAATTCAGATCGAAGACGAACCGGACCGCCTCCGCCGGCAGATCGAAGAACGACACCTCGGGCGAGGTGGTCGCCTCTTTCTTGTTGCCGCCGGCGCCGTTGATCAGGACATCGACCCGTCCGAACTGCGCCACCACCTTTTTCTGAGCCTGCTCGATGCTCGGTTTATCGAGTACATTGCACGTCACGCCGATGGCGGTGCCGCCCTTGGCCTTGATCTCCTCGGCGACGCGAGTCGCGGCCGTCTCCACCAGGTCCAGTACAGCGATTTTCGCGCCCGCCTGGCCTAGTGCCCGGGCCATCTCCCCGCACAGAATCCCGCCGCCGCCGGTGATCGCGATTGTCCTGCCGGCAAGGTCAAACAATTCTCTCATCTTCGTCTTCTCTCACAATACCGATGATCCTTGAAGTAGTCTGCATGGCTCAGTCTTTGCCCAGGACGCCGGCCTTCTTTGCGATGCGCGCCGAACAATATGCCATGACGGTCGGAATCCACACGAGCGTCAGTAAAACGAGTCGACCGCGGGCCGATTGGAAGCCATCGAAGGCAATGGCCTCCCATCCGAGCAGTGCCAGGACAAGGGTAAGAAACGTGAAGGTGCTCCCGTACTCCTTCCTAATTGTCTTTCTCCAATCGTATTTCATTCCCTTGAGGGTCTTGCCCAGCCCTTTGAACGATATGGCAAATCGCGGCACCCGCTCGCAATAATCCTCGTACAGCCGGCCGAATTTCTTCTGAAGGTAGTCCTCCTCAGCGGCGGTAATCGATGCATAGACGAGCAGAAAGAACGGGATTCCCACCAGATACAACCAGACGCCGTTGTGGATCATGGCAAGACCGACCACAGTTAGGATATTGCCCAGGTACAAGGGGTTTCGGCAATGGGCAAAGAAGCCTTCCTGGACGAGCGTCTCGGCATACACGTGTTTCTTCCTACCCCCGCGCTTGATGTAGGCGAATCCGATGACCAATATGCGAAGCAGTTGCCCCGCCAATCCGATGGCGATGCCCACTGCATCCAGCGTCAGGTCCAGCCGACGGCTGCCACCAGGGACTGTCGGCTTGGTGCCGAAGGCCAGACTGCAAAATACGAGCGGCAAGCCAACATTGCGGTACTTGAAGAAGAAATTGCCTGTGGCGACGAGACGGCGAGAGACCGGCGTCTCAGCCCGATCAGCACAGATCGATTCATCTTGTGACTGCTCCGGGACAGGCTCGCCCGGAGCGCGATGCGCCGAGTATCCTTCGGGAGGGAAAGCCTCGCTCAGGGCAGCGGGTCGATAAACGCCGTTGTCGCTCACTCGAAACCTCCATCCCTTGGCTGCTTGCAGGCGATCATCGCGCAGAAGTTGTACCACTTGAAGAAGACCTCGACGTGCTCAAACCCGACACGCCGAAGAAGCTCTTTGTTTTCCTCGAGGCGGTATGGGATCAGTACGTTCTCCAGGGCTTCCCGCTTCTGTGCTATCTCCAACTCGCTGTAGCCCTTGCGTTTCTTCATCTCGTAGTAGTACTTGATGAACAACCGATTGAGGGTGGAGTTCTCGCCGAGCACCTTTTCGACCAGTATCAGGCAGCCGTTGGGGTCCAATCCCTCGTAGATCCTCGAGATCAGGTCTTCTCGATAGAGGGGCCGAACGAATTGGAGAGTCAAAATCAACAGCACAACGGAGCCATTGTCTATACAAACGCCTTGATTCAGATTGCCCAAGCGCAGCTCGAACTCGTGACGGAACCTGGCTTTGTGGAGCTTTTCCCTGGCTTTGTCGAGCATGTGCTGCGAGGAGTCGATGCCAATGAAGTGAACATTAGCGTCCTTCGGGAGAAAGTGGTCGATTGCCAGAAAGCTGTTGCAGGTAGAGCAACCGAGGTCAAACACTTGCGAGCCATCGCGCGCAAAATCGCTGGCGATCTCGCCGACCATCCTCTGAATCTCACCATAGAAGGGGACCGACCGGTCGAGCATATCGTCGAAGACGGCTGCGGTCTCTTCGCCAAAATCGAAATCCTTGGTCCTCGATCGAGGTCTGGCGAAGATTCTATCCAATTCAGTTTGTGCAGATTCATCTTCTGTAGCGCCCGGCTTTTGCATTGCCAAGTTTTCAATACGACCCGACCGCTCGGCCGAATTCACCAGGTTCTCAGTTCCATCCATCTCGAATCTCCTTCTGCTCCTTGCCCTGGCTCCTGCAACAAATCGAGAACAGTGTGTACACGGCTCAGCCGAGCGCACTGGGGGCGACATGCCCCATCTTGCCAAAAAGCCACCATTGCCCGAGAATATACACGACCCTTGACGCGATTTCAATACTGGAGTCGGCGGCAAGCGCTGGGGTCAACCGCCTGTGGTTGCCCTTTTTCGGGCAGGTGCAGGGGCCTGCCCCCCGCACAGAATCCCGCCGCTGCCGGTAATCGCAATCACCTTGCCCGACACATCAAAGATATTTTTCATCTGCAGGTTGCTCCTGTCACAAACCGGTAGGGCGTGCAACGCACACCGTTCTTTTATCCTTGTCACACAGCGAGCGCTTCGGGAAAATATGCACGGGCCAGCATGGGATTTCAACAGTGAGGCGCTGGCAGATATCGCGCGACGGAACCGCTAACACGGGAGACAGCGCAAAGGAAAGCATCATGGACAGGCCGATCACAACACGCTCGCCGAATCGCAGACAGTTTCTGACACGGCATCTGCCGGGCGGGGCCCTGTGTGGCTTTGGGGCCACCGGCTTGCTTGCCTCTGCCGAGAAGAAGGAGGGCAGTGCCGCCGGACCCTCCGACAGCGCGTCCGCGTCAGCGGGCGACCAAGCAGCCCAGAAGTTCGAGCAAATGCTGCAACGGTACGCCGACGTGGCCGTGAAAGTGGGTCTCAACCTCCGGCCCGGGCAGCGTCTGTTCATCGTGGCGCCTATTGAGACGGCTGCGTTGGTCCGGCAGGTCGCGATCAGTGCGTATGAGGTCGGAGCCCGTTATGTGGATGTTGTGTGGAGGGACGCGCAAATGGATTTGCTGCGTTTCCGACATGCGCCACGCGACTCCTTCCGGGAATTCCCCGACTGGCCGGCAACCGCCGCCCTGGAATACCTCAACCGGGGGGACGCTTACCTGGAGGTTTTCAGCCAAGACCCCGATCTGCTCAACGGCCAGGATGAGAAGCTCGTCGCGACGGCCAGACAGGCACGGATGGAGAAATTCCGGGCGGTCAGGGGCCATATTGCGCGAAATAGCACGAATTGGCTGGACATCGCCGGCTGTGTGGAAGGTTGGGCGGCCAAAGTCTTTCCGGATTTGCCGGCGGCACAGCAGCAGACCCGCCTGTGGGACGCCATCTTTCAGGCCTGTCGCTTGAATCATGCCGAACCGGTTTCAGCATGGCGGGATCATGTCGCGGCTCTTCGGGCCCGTTGCGACTACCTCAATCGCAAACACTATACGGGCCTGAAGTATGCGGCTCCCGGAACGGATCTGACCGTGGGACTGCCCGAAGGCCACATTTGGGAGGGGGCACGTGCCACAAGCCAGAATGGGATCGCCTTCGTCCCGAATATGCCGACAGAGGAGGTTTTCACGCTGCCCCACAAGGATCGTGCGGAGGGCGTTGTTCGCGCCTCCAAACCCTTGAGCTATCAGGGCATGATGATCGAGGATTTCGGCTTTCGTCTCTCGCAGGGGCGTATCGTCGAGGTGGCCGCCTCACGCGGCAAAGAACTCCTTCAGAACCTGATTGCCAATGTCGAAGGGGTCGCCCGGCTCGGCGAAGTCGCCCTGGTCCCCAACAGTTCCCCGATTTCACAGTCGGGAATCCTCTTCTATAATGCCCTGATCGACGAAAACGCGGCCAGCCATATCGCCTTGGGCAACGCCTATAGAGACGTGCTGCGGGGCGGCGAGAAGATGTCCTCCGAGGAGTTTGCTGCGGCCGGCGGCAACGAGAGTGCCGAACATCTGGATTTTATGGTTGGTTCCGACAAAATGGCCGTGGACGGAATCCTGCCTGATGGCGCTGCCGAGCCGATCATGCGCGAAGGAGAATGGACCTTCAACGTGTGACCTGGGGGGATCTAGCTCGCTCTGTGGTGAGGCATTATGGCGAATTACATCGTAGCTCATTTTGACGACATTGAGGCGGTGAGGTGTCCCTGCGGGTTTGTCCGGCGGGCGTTCGCCGTGCCCGAGAACTCCGCCGCTACGGTCCATATCGTCGATATCCAGCAGGACTCCCAGGTGCACTACCACAAGGAGCACACGGAGATTTACCTGGTCCTCGAAGGCAAAGGACACATGGAGCTGGATGGCGACAAGGTCCCCGTCTGTCCGTTCAGCACGGTCCTGATTAAGCCCCTGTGCCGTCACCGGGCCGTCGGCCAGCTCCGCGTCATCAACATCTGCATCCCGCCCTTCGACCCCGCCGATGAGTGGTTCGACTGATCAAGAGCCTCCTTGCAGAATCCCCTGGAGGCCGTATAATAGCACGCGATACTCGAAAAACCGATGTCGCCGAAATCTGTGCAGCACACAGATACGGGGGACCCAAGGTTTCCGGGGCGAATTCCCCACCCAGCAGGGGATAAGGCACTTCCAAGCCTGAGCCCGTCAGCTAACCCCGCAGGCATTTGGGAGGGCGTGGTCCAGGGGTGAGCAAGCTGCCAGCGTATCGGCAGCCTCTCTCGGTGTCTCCGGCCTGCCTTCCAGAACGGAGATGGCATGAAGTCGGATCGTGATGCTCACCTTACGCTGTCAACGCGGGCTGCCCGCAGAGTGCTCGGCGCTCCGCGGGACCTCCGTGATCCGCACATCTTTCACAAGCTCTCGCTCATCCCATTGCTGGCGTGGGTTGGATTGGGCGCGGACGGGCTTTCCTCATCCGCCTACGGCCCGGAAGAGGCGTTCAGGGCCTTGGGCGGCCACACGTACCTGGCCCTGTTTCTCGCCCTGGCTACGGCTTTCACGGTGGGCGTCATTGCCTACGCCTACTCAAAGATCATTGAGCATTTTCCGCATGGCGGCGGCGGCTACATCGTGGCCACGCACATGCTCGGGGAAGGGGCAGGCGTCGTTTCCGGCTCCGCGCTGATCGTCGATTATATCCTGACGATTGCCGTTTCTATCACCTCGTGCGTCGATGCCCTGTTCAGCTACGTTCCGCCGGAATTCGCCAGGTTCAAGGTTTCTGCGGCCTCGGCGCTGATTATGCTGCTGGTGATCCTCAACATCCGGGGAGTCCGCGAGTCCATCCTGGTGCTGGCGCCGATCTTCGTCGCTTTTGTCGCTTCGCATATTCTCATGCTCGGCTACGGCGTCGTCAGCCATCTCGATGAGATCAGGCCGGTGGCGGCCAGCATCCACAATGATTTCGCCCAGGACCTCTCTGCCATCGGCGGCGTCGGGATTCTCCTGGTGCTCCTGCGCGCCTATTCGCTCGGCGGCGGAACGTACACCGGGATCGAGGCCGTCTCCAACGGCTTGCAGATCATGCGGGACCCAAAGGTCCGGACGGGCAAACGCACCATGCTGTACATGGCAGCCTCCCTCGCGGTGACCGCCGGCGGCTTGTTCCTGTGCTACCTGCTCCTTGAAGTCCGCCCGGTCCTCGGAAGAACGCTCAATTCCGTGCTGGCCGACAGCCTGTTCGGCGGCTGGCGTTTCGGCCACCCCGTGGCGGTGCTCACGATTCTCTCCGAAGGCGCCCTGCTGCTGGTGGCCGCCCAGACTGGATTTATTGACGCGCCCCGCGTGATGGCCAACATGGCCACCGATTCCTGGCTGCCTCACCGGTTCGCCTCGCTCTCCGATCGCCTCACGATGCGCAACGGGATCGTCATGATCGGCGTGTTCGCGCTGGCGCTGCTGCTGTACACCCGGGGCTCGATCTCGGCCCTCGTGGTCATGTACTCGATCAACGTGTTCCTGACGTTCTCGCTTTCCCAGTTCGCCATGGCCCGGTTCTTCGTCACGAATCGCTCCAAGGAGGCAAAATGGAAGAATAAGCTCGCCATTCACTCCACCGGCCTGATCCTCTGCCTGACGATCCTCTCGATCACCCTCTTTGAGAAGTTCACCGAAGGCGGCTGGCTGACCCTCGTCATCACCTCGCTGCTCATCGCCCTGTGCTACCTGATCAAGCGGCACTACCTGAAAGTCAGAACCCAGTTGGCGGAACTGGATACAATCGTGTCGCAGATACCCGTGTCGGGGCCGATGAACATCGCGCCGGTGGACCGGGGGGAAATGACGGCGATCCAGCTCGTCAGCGGCTTCAACGGGGTGGGCGTGCACACGCTCTTTTCCATCATCCGCTCGTTCCCGGGATTGTACAAGAACTTCGTGTTTGTCTCCGTGGCCGTCATCGACCAGGGCGCCTTCAAGGGCGAGGAGGGCCTGGCGGAACTCAGGAGATACACCGAGCAATCCCTGCGCCGGTACGTTCAGCTCGCGCGCATGCTCGGATTTCCGGCCGAATACCGGATGGTCGTTGGGACCGATATTGTGGACTCGGCGACCAAGTTATGCAGAGAAGTGTCTCTCGAATTCCCGCGTTCCACGGTCTTCTCCGGGCAGCTTTCCTTCCGTCTGGAGAAGTCCTACCACCGTTTGCTGCACAACGAGGCGGCCTTTGCCATCCAGCGACGCCTGCAGTGGAGCGGAATCACCAACGTCATTTTGCCGATACGATTAACAGTGCCCAAGACGGAATCCGTCATATGGTCCGCCGAGGAGCGTCGAGGCGATGCGGAACCCTGACCGTAAAAAGCCCCTGAGCTCGAAGCACAAGTCCCTGGGGTGCATGATCCCTGTGCTGATCATGATTGGCTTCTCTGTGGCGGATGTGGTACAATAGGGCCATGATGAGAGTGCAAAAAGACCGCGTAAAGCTCAAGATGCTGAGCGACGAGGACGACGATTTCGTGGACGCGTCGCCGGCGGAGCGTCTGGGCATGATGTGGGAACTGACCGCCGAAGTGTGGTCTTTGCGAGGACAAGACTGTGCTCAACACCGATTACAGAGACATGTTGCAGGTCTTGTTAGACAACGGCGTTAGGTTCCTCCTCGTCGGCGCTTACGCCATGAGTGCCCACGGATACCCGCGTGCAACAGGCGACATCGATATCTGGGTCGAACCATCGCCTGAGAATTCCGAGCGGGTCTACCGTGCCTTAGCGCAATTCGGCGCTCCACTGCATGAGGTGGATGAGGCCACGTTCGTCAAGCTGGGTGTCGTCTTTCAAATCGGTGTTGAGCCGCGTCGCATCGACATCATGAGTGCTGTCAGCGGCGTTGACTTCGAGGAAGCTTATCAGCACCGTCAGATTGTGGACATTGAAGGAATGTCGATTCCAATCCTGTCCCACGACGACCTAATCAAGAACAAACGCGCTACAGGCCGTGACAAAGATCGCCTTGATGCAGATCGATTGGAGAAGAAGAGGCCGTGATTGGCAACGCTGTTCGAACCCATCCATAGCTGATGGTGCTCATGTCCGGATTGAATCGGACTCTTTGTGGTAGTTTGGCTTTCCGGCCGGTTGTGCCGGCAGTGACCGGTCTGGCTCTGCTGATCCTGTCGCTCCTGGCTCAAGTGCACGACAGGGAGCTTGCTCGCCGGTAGCGAGTCTTGGGAATCCTCAGCCAATCCTCCAGTCGAGCACGTATTTTCGTTGGGGGCGGCTTTACAAAACGGCGGGGCGTTGGTAGGATGGTCAGGGTTCGCCGATGTAGCTCAATGGTAGAGCACGGCTTTCGTAAAGCCGGGGTTGTGGGTTCAAGTCCCACCATCGGCTGTCTTCGTTATGTGGGTGGACAACGACGAGTTGCTCAAACGCAAATGACGGCTACGATACTTGCCCTTGGGGGTTTCCGCCTTTCTTATTATAATGCCGACGGAGGTTTCCTGAGGCAAAGGAACCCCGTGTGTGAAATCGGCAGATAATAATAGATGGCGGGCCCGCGATTTACGTCCGGTAAAAGCGACACGACGCCCGAAGCAAGGCGCGTGCAGTGTGAGATCTATCGTCGGATGCCGCCTGCTCGCAAGTTTCAACTCATCTTCCACACGTACGAGATGGGCAAGCAACTGGCGATGGCCGGACTTAGGATGCGCCATCCGGATACAAGTGACGAGGAAATCTGGTATCTCTGGGCACGCCAGCATCTCGGCGACAGGCTTTACGAAGAGGTATATAAGGGCCGGAAGGGTTTTCGGTCGAGCAACACCGGAGGCTGATACGTAGGATTGGCATGAATTTGACGGGCAAGTATGAATCGCTTCAAAGGATATTGAAGGGCCTCGGCCGGGTGGTAGTGGCTTATTCGGGCGGGGTGGACAGTACGTTTCTGCTCAAGGCGGCGGTCGATACGCTCGGAGCGGGCAATGTGCTGGCGTGCATGAGCGTCGGGCCGAGTGAGCCGAGCAATCAGTATGAAAAAGCCAGCACCCTTGCCCGGAGTCTCGGCGTCGAGATGATGACGGTCGAGGCGGGCGAGATGGAGGACCCGAACTTCACGACCAACCGGGCCGACCGGTGCTTCCACTGCAAGTCGCACCTGTGCCGCATGCTTTTGGACATCGCGCGGCAGCGGGGCTTCGAGCACATCGTCTTTGGGGTCAACGTCGATGACCTGGACGATTTCCGGCCGGGCAATCGGGCAATGAGAGTTCACGGCGTTCGCTCGCCGCTGGCCGAGGCGGGGCTGACGAAGAATGATATCCGCGAGTTGAGCCGCCGGGCGGGCCTTCCGACGGCGGACCAGCCGGCCTCGCCGTGCCTGGCGTCGCGCATCCCCTACGGCCTGGAAGTCACCGAGCAGCGGCTGCGGCAGATCGACCAGGCGGAAACCTTCCTGCGGTCACTGGGCTTTGTCGAGTTCCGGGTCCGTCACCATGATTCGATTGCCCGCATCGAAATCCCGCCGGCGCAGATCGCCAGGATTCTGGCCGAGCCCGTCCGCTCGCAAGTCGTCGAGCGGCTCAAATCGCTGGGCTTCCAGTTCGTGACGGTGGACTTGCAGGGATTCCGCTCGGGCTCACTGAATGAATCGCTATCGCAAGAGCAGAAGAAGGCCGTTGATTCGTCGCCATAAGCAGGAGAATTCGATGCCGTATCGGAGTAAGTTGCGGATGCTGGACGTTCTCGCCCTGTGTATTGTTTCGGTCCTCGTATCAGGTCTCGGCTCACGTGCCTGCGCGTCAGACATGCCGCCGCAGAAGCAGGACAAGCCGGACCTGGTCGTAATGACCTTCAACATTCGCACGGGCTCGGCCAATGACGGCGAGAATTCCTGGGATAAGCGCAAAGACATGCTCTGCGATTTGTTGCGCCGGCAGGGGCCGGACCTCATCGGCCTGCAGGAAGCCCTGCGCTCACAGATCGATGACGTTCGCTCGTCGCTGCCCGAATACGGCGAGCTGGGCGTCGGCCGCGACGACGGCAGGACCAAGGGCGAGTACTCCGCCATTCTCTATCGCAAGGACCGATTTGACGTCAACGAGTCGGGCACGTTCTGGCTGTCGGATATGCCGGAAGTCTGTGGGTCGATCACCTGGGGCAACGCCTGCACACGCATCTGTACCTGGGGCCGCTTCCTCCCGAAGACCGCCGGCAGGGCCTTCTACCTGTTCAACACGCACCTCGATCATATCTCGCAATACTCACGCGACAAAGGGATCATCCTTCTCGCCGGCCGCGTACGGGATCGCAGGCACAAGGACCCGATCATGATCACCGGCGACTTCAATACCGGCGAGGACAATCCGGTCGTGCGATACCTCAAGGGCGAGCGCGAGCTGCAGATGGCGGGCGACGGAATGTCGAAGAACCCGATCCCGCTGGTGGACACGTTCCGCGTCCTGCATCCGGACACGAAGGACGTCGGGACATTTCACGGCTTCAAGGGCAACGCCTCGGGGGCCAAGATCGACTACATTCTGGTCCAGCCGGGCACGGAGGTGCTCAAAGCCGAGATCCTCCGCGACAACAAAGACGGCCGCTACCCCTCCGACCACTTCCCCGTCTTGGCCGCGATTTGCTTCACGGCACAGTCAGGGAATTGAAGAGGCTGATCCGCGCAGCTTCTGACCGCTCCTGTTCCTTGCCTTCTTGTCCAGTCTGTGGTAGTATTGTGAGCGATAGGGCTCAGCGCAAGCCTTTTCGATTGTGCCTATGGAAATCGGTCCTGAGGGAGTTCAGACAGATGACGAAGCTGACCAGAATCACGTTTGATCCGAACGTCATGGGCGGCAAACCCTGCATTCGAGGGATGCGCGTCACGGTAGGTATGATTGTTGGGATGCTTGCCTGAGGTCATTCGAAGGAGCGTATCATGGAGCGATATCCTTGTCTGGAGCCACAAGACATCGACGAGGCGCTTGCCTATGCGGCTTGGCGCGTTGAGGAAGTCGAGGTGCCTCTCAAGTCATCATCAGCATGATCCTACGTAGTCGCGTGGACTGGCACTTCGTGTTCCAATCGGCCGCCCAATCGGTCCTTCTCGACCTCAAGATCATACCGGGCCTGCAAATTCAGCCAGAATCGCTCCGATAAGCCGAAGTAGCGTGACAGGCGCAATGCCGTGTCCGGGCTGATGGCCCGCTCGCCGTGCACGATCTCATTGATCCGCCGCGCCGGCACGTGGATGTCCTTCGCCAGGCGATACTGGCTGATGCCCATCGGCTTGAGGAATTCTTCCAGCAGAATCTCGCCGGGATGAATCGGAGGCAGTTTCTTCTCACCCATATACGTCTCTACCTGTGATAATCAACAATTTCGACGCCGTACGCGTTTCCTTCTCGCCACTCAAAGCAGATACGCCACTGCTCATTGATACGAATACTGTACTGACCGGCGCGATCACCCGCCAACTTCTCCAAGTGGTTCGCCGGGGGGATGCGCAAGTCCGATAACGCTTCGGCTCCATCGAGAATCTCGAGTTTTCGCCGGGCCGCGCGTTGTATCTGCGTCGGCATCCTCCGAGAAAGCTCGCGCCGGAACAGTCTTTCTGCTTCTTTGTCGCCGAAGCTCCTAATCATATCCTCAATAATAGCGCCAAACGTTAATCCTGTCAAGCGCTATTATAGGTTGTGTGGATATGAGGTGTGAGCTCGTGGATGCACGAGCAGCAGGTTGTCCTCTACTACACGCTCAGGTAGATGGCATATGCTGTGCACCGAGCAATGGCTTGCCAAAAGGAGAGATCGGACTGGGAGACCTCGAATCGAACCATTTGTTCTGTGGGATCCGCACCCCTGCGTGCCCAGTATTCGATGCCAGAGAAGTTCGCCAGATATCGCCAGTTTGCATGGGCAAGTGCATTGCGGAACGCACGCACGGGGTTATCCGTGAGAAACCTGCAGCACTTCCTGCTGCTCGATCCCGTTGGCAACTCCTTGCGAACGATGCTGAAACATGCTTCGTTCAGATAGACAAAGCAAATGTAGTTTTGATAGATGACCTGAGCACGGACAACCGATGGGTGGAGCCGATCACTCTGGCGAATCATGTCCATAAAAGCCTGGAAGGCGACCATTTCCTCAATCCGAATATCCGGTGAGATTGGCGAAGATTGCCTGACTCGCAGTTTGATATCAGTCGAAAGGGCTACGACCTCACCGGATATTGTTGTCGCGAGGCAGTTGCTTTCGGGAGGGTGGATGCTCAAGTCATCCCTCAAACGGGTCGCCCATTATCGCATCTGCTCATCCAGGTATTTCCAGTCCATTGAGAATCCTCGGTGATTACTGGCGGTGGCCCTTTCGTGCTTCGCCGTTCTCGACCTTCAGATCGGTTATGACAGAAAGGTCGATGATGTCGGAAGTGTCGTCGCTTTGGTAAACGGCAATGATTCGGCCGCTCGGTGAAATTGCCATGAACTCGCGGTGCTTGACAGGTATTTGACGTCCGTTCGCCAGATGGATAGCAAATGGCTTAAACGGCGCTGCATTGTATAGGCTTCTGACCTGCTCAATGGTCATACGGGCCTCCGTTATGTCTTGCCCTTCCGGCGGCGGTTCGTTCGGCGAGGCGGCTCGCCGTCGTAGTCCAGGGAGACGATCCGCGGCGCCTCGATCATCCCTGTGGAATCATCCGGCTGAACGACGATGATTCGGTGCTTGCCGACAGCGACGGAAACAGGATGCCGAACAGGGACCCTGCGGCCGTCGGCCAGGCAAATGGTGAATGGCTTGAAAGGCTCTCGATGTAACGCTTCACGAACACCTTCTAAGTCCATGTCTCAGTCCTCGGATCAGAATCTCTGTCGCCTTATCTGCCGGTATTAGAGCAATCATTGCGGGGAGAAGCAAGCGGGAACGGGGGCAAACAATAGCGGACGGCGATAGATGCATGTTTTGCAGCCAGGGTGGCTGCGCTCTTGGCTGGCCCAGCGCGGCCACTAGAACTTGACGGCGGCTTCGGTACCGAGGACGTTGACGGTGGTCCAGTCATTGTCGCGGTCGGATTTGGTCATATAGTAGATGGTCAACGTCATGTGCTTTCGCCAGGGCATCGATAGCCCGACGGCGATACGGTTCTGGTTGATCTGTTCGGCTGTGAAGTCGTAGAAGACCTCCTCCGAGGCGAAGGGGATCAGGGCAAGCGGGCCGGCGCGGACCGGCTATTTGAGCATGAATCGCTCCCTGATTCGCCACCGGTCCTGCTCATTCTCCAATTCGCGATACTCAGGCTGGTTGCGCAGTTGGAATATCCACGGTTTGCCGGTCCACGTGGCGGTCAGGGGAACGAGGAACCGGTTCTCCGTCGTCCAGCGCTCGTCCTCCTGTCTCCTCTCGCACCAGTACCCCGCGCCGAGCGACAAGTTCTCCGTCAAGCTCACAGTGGGCAGGATCGAGACGTTGTACAGAAAGAAGTCCGACGCGTCGTCGCGCCACTTCTGCTGCGAGGCAACGTCGAGGGCCAGCCTGTCGCTGAACTCGTGCTTGAATATGAGCTGGTTCCAGTACTGCCAATCGTCTGCGGCCCGGGCAGTTAAAGCTAGGCCCGGGACGGCTATGGCGATCAATAGTGGCCAGAGGCGATTCCTCATACGCTCGGCTTCAAATTCGTATTTCGTACTTCGAGGTTCGAGATGTCACTGCCGATGGCTATCGGTCTTCGATGGACTTTCGCAGCTCGCGGCAGGAGTCGAAGAACTCCTCGGGCGACATCTGCCGCAGGAAGACCAGGCCGCGGGTCGCGCGGATCAAGGGGCTCGGATGCGTGTAGAACCACTCCCGGCCCAGACACGTCTTGATCCTGCGGTATTGCTCCACCTGGATTCGCTGCGCTAGTTGCGAGAACGGCCCGTCGTACTCGTGGCTGGGGAACGAGGCGTCCTTCTGCGTGATGAAGGCGTTCATGAAGGCGTCGTGCATCGTGGAAAACATCGCGAGCGTCACGGGGACGAAGACGTTGGCCTCGGAGGGATCGAAGCGGAACCACACGTTGCGGTAGCCCCAGATCTCCAGCTTGCTCTTGTCGCAGGTCTGGAGGTGGATGCGGATGGCCGCGGCCATTGCCTGCATGACCTTGTAGTGCGTGTCCGGCCCGCTGGCCTCGGGGTCGAACGCGACGGTCACGATGTCGGGGTTGATGCGTTTGAGCTCCGCGACGATGGGCGGGACATCCTTGGCCATCGTGGGCTCTTCGGTGAAGATGTCGCCGGTGTAGAAGCCGAGACGCAGATGGCGGACGTTCTGGCACTGCCAGCCGTAATAGCCCCAGAGACATTCGGCCTCCCACTCGCGGCTCATGCCCTTGAGCTTCTGGACGTGCGGCGGGTCCTTCTTGCCGGGATAGGCCGTGACGAAGTAGTCCTCCAGCTCGGCAAGCCGACGGTCCATGTCCTTGAGGAACTCCTCACCGTACAGCTCGATCAGGTTGCGCAGCGTGCGCCGCGCGCAGCCTTCGCACTTCTCATCCTCATCGCGGGCGGCGACCCCGTCGAGGTATTGCCACACGTCGCGGTTGCGGTCCGTGAGGTTGCCCTCGGCGAAGTAGCCTTGTTCGAGCAATGTCTTGAAGTCGGGCGAGCCGAGGAAACGTCGGACGCAGGCGATCTGCTCGCGCATGAATTCATTCGTCACGGCGGTGAAGCCGCTGGTCAGCGTGGCGAAGTGGTGCTCGTTGGTCGCCCGCCGGAAGTGGCGGACGGCCTCGGCGAAATACCCGAGCATAATGTCGTCGTGGTGAGGCTCGGTGTGCAGGAAGCATTTGTTCTTATAGACACGTGTGCCGTTCTCGATTTTGTGGACCAGGCGGGAATGCACCATGTTCGCCAGGCCGGCCAGCGACTCGATGCGGCGTTGCAGGATGACCGCCATCGGCCGGTGGCTGCGGCAGTCCTCCTCGGTCAGATCGAGCAGGCGCTTGCGTTTCTGAACGGCCAGATCCACGAGGACTCGCTCCACCTCGGCGTCGGAGACGACTTCCGCCCGTTCGAGGACCCTGACCTGCCGCTCCAGAAGCCGGCCGGCGGCGCCTCGCGTCAGGTAGAAGCGGGCATTGGGCAACTGCTGCAGGCAGGTGGCGGGCGTGTCGATATTCGCCTCCGACTGGATGGCCTGGGCGGCCAGTGCGGCTTTCGCCTGGCCGGCCGCGATGACGATTGCGGTGCAGGCCGGATTGCGCGTGATCGTTCGCAGGCCAATCGTGATCACCAGTCGCTGGCGGGCAATCTTGATCCCGCCTAAATCACCGGCGGCTGCCGCCTGGGTCTCGTAGTTGATGGGACAAAGTCGGGTCGTGGAGTTGTGATCGGAGCCCTTGATATTGAACCCGATGTGCCCGTCTGGGCCGATGCCGCCGAGGAAGAACCCGATGCCGCCCAGGTCGCGGATTCGCTGCTCGTACTCCATGCACCATTGATCGATGTGCTCGATGAGGGCTTTCTGCCTGGATTCGAGGTGGCTGACGGGCTGGCGGTACCGCAGGGTCAGGTCCACGCGATTATCGGGCCAGACGTCTCTGAGCGTTTCACCCGGCTGCAAGCCGATCGCCCCCGAATCGATCAGCAGGGCCTTGGCCGGATCGAGCCCGAAGCCCTCGATGTAGAAATGCTTCACGTAGTGGTTGAAGCTGTTTTGCTGCGACGAGTCCATCGGGTAGAACTCGTCGATCTGCACGAAGCGGAGGCTCGCTATGTCCGGCTTCTTCGCCGGATCGACGTACGCCTGCTCCAGGGTCTTGCGGATGTCGGGTATGTCCCACGCTCTGAGCACGCGCCGGACCCACTTGATGAAGTGCTCGGGCGTCTTACCCGTCGGCAAGGCGATCACGCCGCCGGGGTTGCCCTGGACCCATTCCAGGAACCGCATCGCCGCCAGCTTGCCCAGCGCCGGGAAGTTCTCCACGACGATCGTGGGAATCTTCTCCGTCGGCGGATACAGCACGTCGAAAGCCGACGCCTGGACCGCCGCCTCCTCCACAGGCGTCAGATTGATTCGTGACTTTTCTGTCATTCGTATTTCTCTACTGTTCTGAGGGCTCCTCATCGGCTGCGAGTCGGATGCACGCGATCACAGCAGATGCGGATGGGTGGTCTTGATCCATTTCCTGACTGGGCGTCGCAGGGCCCGCCGGACACGTAGAAACAACCAGTCCCCAGCCTGCACACGGGGTGTTCTCATAACGCGCACGATTGTGCGCTTATTGCGCACGTTCGTCAAGGGCGATCAGAATGGCGCCCCGTGGCAGTCTCGTACACGTCCTTATTTGGGCTGGGGTTCCAAATGACTTCCGGCAGGGGACGCCGTGTCTCTACGCGGCCGGATTTCACTTGCATTTCCGGGGATTTGCGTCCATACTTGATATATCGACCGCGAGTGACCCATGGATGGTGACAGGTCCTGTATTTCGGCAGCATTGGAAATTAGCGAACATGGACATCATAGGGAGTTTCAAGGCCAGGGTCAGAGGAAGGAACCTCTCCGTGGTTCTGCCGGAGGGCAGGGATGAACGGATCATTCTGGCGGCGAGAAGACTGAAGCAGGAGGCGATCGCGGAGCCGATCGTTCTCGGGACGCCGCAGGAAATCGAGGCGGCGGTGGCCAAAGCCGGGGCCGGGCTCGACGGTATCCGGACAGTCAACCCGCGAGACAATGACAAGCTCGAAGCCTACGCGCGGCAATACTGCCTTCAAAGGAAGGGCATCCCGCCCGAGGTGGCCATGCGGCTCGTGCGCAAGCCGCTGTTCTACGGCGGCATGATGGTTGCCTGCGGCGACGCGGATGCCGCCGTCGGCGGCGTCGATAGCGCGACGGCGACACTGATCCAGGTCGGCGTGCTGACCGTCGGACTGCTGCCCGGCATCAAGACGCCATCAAGCTATTTCCTTATGATTATTCCCAGCTTCCTCGGTGAGAGGGACAAGCCCTTCATCTTCGCCGATTGTGCGGTGAACATCGACCCGACGGCCGAGCAGCTTGCCGATATCGCGCTGGCCTCGGCGATCAGCGCTCGCAGGATTCTTGGGGAGGAGCCCCGCGTGGCCATGTTGTCATTTTCGACCAAGGGCAGCGCCTCATCGCCGAGTGTGAGCCGGGTAAGGCAGGCCGTGGAGCTGGCTCGGGCCAGATCGCCCGGCCTGGCCATCGACGGGGAGTTCCAGGCGGACTCTGCGATCATCCCCAGGGTTGCCGCCAAGAAGGTCAAAGGTGAGAGTTCCGTCGCGGGAAAGGCCAACGTGATCGTTTTCCCCGACCTCAACTCGGGCAATATCGCCTACAAGCTTACCCAGTACATGGCTGGAGCGCAAGCCATCGGGCCCTTCCTGCAGGGCTTCGCCAAACCGATCACGGACTTGTCCCGCGGTGCGACAGTTGATGATGTGGTCGCCACCGCGGTATTGACCCTGGGACAACTGACGTAACGCTGGGTGTAGAAGAAACACAGGGTATGCGAGGGGACGAAACAAAGATGAAAGTGCTCGTGATCAATGCCGGCAGCTCATCCGTCAAGTATCACCTGTATTCGATGCCGCAGGCGGAGGTGATCGCCAAAGGCGCGGTAGAGCGGATCGGCGAGCCGCAGGCAAAGCTGACCCACAGCGCGCACGGCAAGACGTATGAGAACCAGGTCGAGGCCTCCGAGGTCGGCGAGGCGTTGAGCCTCGTGTTCGACACTCTCGTCCGGGCGGATATCGGTGTCCTGGAGGACATTTCCGAGATTGGCGCTGTCGGGCATCGAGTGGTGCACGGCGGCGAGGAGTTCACCGGCTCCGTGATCATCGATGGGCAGGTGATCGGCTCGATCGAGAGGTATGCAGACCTTGCGCCGCTTCACAATCCGCCGAACCTGGCAGGCATCCGCGCGGTCCAGCTCAGGCTGCCGGACATCACGCAGGTGGCATGCTTCGATACGGCGTTCCACGCCACGATCCCCGAGGTGGCGTATATGTACGGCCTGCCCTATGATCTGTATCGGAAGTACCGAATCCGCCGCTACGGGTTTCACGGGATCTCGCACAGGTACGTGGCCCGCCGCGCCGCCGCACTGATGGGCCGGGGCAAGTACGAGATCAACGCCATCACATGTCACCTGGGCAACGGCTGCTCCATCACTGCCGTCAAAGAGGGCAGATCCGTCGATACCTCGATGGGGTTCACACCCCTGGAAGGCGTGCCGATGGGCACCCGCTCCGGCGACCTGGACCCGGCTATCCTCTTTTATCTCGTGGACAAAGGCTACACCGCACAGGACTTGAAGACGCTCTGCAACAAGCAAAGCGGCCTGCTGGGAATCTCGGGCCTGTCGAACGACATCCGCAGCCTCCTGGAACTCGCCGCCGGGGGCAATGCGCGAGCGTCGCTGGCCATCGATGTCTTCTGCTATCGCATCCGCAAGTACATCGGCGCCTATGCGGCGGTCCTTGAGCCCCTGGATGCCATCGTCTTCACCGGCGGCATTGGGGAAAACGCCGCCGGCCTGCGAAAGCAAATCTGTTCCGGCATGAGCCAGCTCGGCGTCCGCCTCGACTTGGCCGCGAACGAGTCTGCGCTGGCCGAGGAAGCCCAGATCGCCGCGACACAGAGTCCGGTCAAAGTCTTCGTGATCCCGACAAACGAGCAACTCGCCATCGCCAACGACACCTACGAGCTGGCCAACCACAACCACCCGGTGGCGGTGAGATAAGCGTCCTCGCTTTGCCTGGTCCGTCAGTTCGTCAGGCCGGCGATGGCGGCGCCGACGAGCGTGGCGTCTTTCACGTTGATGATGTCGTAATGGACATCCTTTTCGTTCGTGAGGTACTGCGTGAGGTAGCACTCGACTCTGCGCTTGAGGGACCAGAGCAGATAGAACGTGCTGCCCTCGGCGACGATGCAGACGGGCCGGCCGGGGTTTCGGCCCTTGCCGCTCTTGATGGCGGCCGAGGAGAGATTGATCGCTGTCAGTTTTGCCGCACGCTCGACTAGGGCGTCCGCCAAATAGAAGAGCGTCACGATGTCCTCCTCTCGCTGGCCCGCGAGCGCGCTCGCCAGGAGATTGTCGCCTCCCTCGGGCAAGGTCAGGAAGTCACCGATGTCCTTTGTGGTTGCCGCCTCCACAACTCTGAGCTTCCGGGCGGCGGCTCGCGAGAACAGGCCCTCACCGGCGGCGACATGCACCGTCTTCAGACACAGGGGCCCAAGGTAGGCTCCTGAGATCATCTTCTCGAAGACGTTGATGCCCGTACTGACCAACTCCGCATCGAAGTCCACGTCGATGTCGCCGCGTGGCGCCTTGCCGAACCCGCCGGACTCGATATTGACGATCTGGCTCTTGGCCGGGTCAATGTCTTTCGCTTTGATGATCTTGCTGTTCTGCTCCACGTAGCTCGTGTTGGTGCCGGTGCCAAGAATGAAACCGATATAGCTGTCATACCGGCGGCTGGCGGCACAACCTCTACCGGCCAGGAGCGTCGCTACGGTGTCGTTAAGCAGGACGACGTGCTTTTTGCCGGCGTGCCCCATCCGGCGGATGGCCACATTGAGGTTCTCACCGATCATCTGGCCGGCGGCCTCCGGGGCCTTGATCTCCTTCGAGAAGTACAGCGCCCGGCCGTCCCTGCTCGGGAACATCTCGATCGGGTAGGAAAAGCAGAAGCCGATGTTGTGGCTCTCGCCCAGCACCCTCTCCACGTAACCGGCCATCGTCCCGAAGAACTCGTCTTTGCCCACTTGCTTTTTGATCCCCGGCATCGGGAAGAGGCGAAAGTTCTCGACGACCGCCGTGCAGGCAGGCGTGAAGACGACGGTCGCCACGCGGAAGTTCGTGCCGCCGGCGTCCATCACGATGACGGGCTTGTTCTTCGGGATTCTTCGCTCGATGTTGAGATACGTCGGCAGCATGGCCAGGGAGCCCTTGTGTCCGGCCAGGCCGCGGTCCATCTTTCGCAGAAAGGTCCGGCAGGTCTTCTCCATGTCGATGTCGGCGTGATGCATACCATGCTTGTGAAGGAACTTCGCGACCTTCTGCTTGATCTTCTCCACAGAAAACCCTCTCTATTTATGATTTACGATTTTCGATTTACGATTCGGAGCCCAAGCTTGTTACAGCGTCTCTCGAAGCGGCGCGAGCCAAATCGTAAATCGTAAATGGTAAATCGTCAATCCTTATACCCGTCCGGGTGCCTGCTGTGCCACGCCCAGGCGGTGGCGACCATCTCGTGCAGATCAGGCTTGCGGGTGACCCAGCCAAGCTCGGTTTTCGCCCTGGTGGCGTCGGAGGTCAGGACGGGCGGATCGCCCGGCCGCCTCGGCGTCTCGATGACGGTGAAGTCTCTGCCCGAAACCTCCTTGACCGTGTCGATCACCCGCCTGACGGAGTAGCCCTGACCGTTGCCCAAGTTGTAGATCAGCTCAGACCGCTCGTCCAACTTGCTCAACGCCAGCAGGTGGGCCTGGCACAGATCGTCGACGTGGATGTAGTCCCGGATGCAGGTGCCGTCGGGCGTGGGATAGTCCGTGCCGTAGATTCTGATGGCGTCGCGTTTTCCCAGGGCGGCCTGGATCGCCAACGGGATCAGATGCGACTCGGGGCGATGGTCCTCGCCGAGCCGGTCGTCGTGGCCGGCCCCGCAGGCGTTGAAGTACCGCAGGGACACGAAATGGAGCTTGCCCGCCCGGGCCTGGTAGCGGCACATGTGCTCGACCGCGAGCTTGGTCTGGCCGTACGGGTTGATCGGGTTCGTCGGAGCGTCCTCCGTGACCGGGACTTTCTCCGGCATGCCGTACACGGCCGCCGTGCTGCTGAATACGAATTTTGTCACTCCGGCCTCCTCCATCGCCGAGAGCAGGTTCTGTGTATTCGACATGTTGTTGCGGTAGTATCGCAGCGGCTCGCGGACCGACTCGCCGACCTCGATGTAGGCGGCAAAGTGCATCACTGCTTCGATCCGCCGTCCTCTCAGCGTCCGTACGAGCAGATCGTAGTCCGCCAGATCGCCCTCAACCACCTGTGCACCTTGCACGGCGGCCCGGTGACCTTTGCTGAAGTTGTCGAACACGACGGGCTCGTGGCTCTGTGCCGCCAGCAGGGCCACCATATTGCTGCCGATGTATCCGGCTCCGCCACAGATCAGTATTCTCATGTCTTATCAACTTCCTGCGGCTGGTGCATCTTTCGTGCGATGGCCTCCAGAATCCGCGCCTCCAGGCCGCCGTCCTGTCCGAGCTGGACCCAGGTCATGCCCGCCCTCTGCCGGGGACTCAGTTGCAGCCGCTGCGTCGAGGTGGTACTTTGCGAGTGCATCTGATAGGCCTGCGCCATGCTCGCCACTTCATTTTCCGGGAGGCTCAGCCGCTCGACGCGGACCGTGCAATCGACGAGGACCCGGCCGTCGTCCTCCCTGATCCGCAGTTCGGCGGATCGCCGGATCGTATGCAGATTCGCCTCGATCGCGCCGGACAGGTCCGTGCTGTCGTGTCGCCAGAATTCGAAGAACTGTGCGGCCCGCAGCGGTTCCGTCCGGATGATGCCCTGCTCGGCGTCGAGCTTATCGATCACGAAATGCATCTGGTCGAGGGTCTTCTCCGCGGCTCGCATGACATCGGCATACGCCACGTCGTGCAGGCGAAGAGGCTCCGGCGATTGACGGACCTGCGGCTCGGCGCAGCCCGCCACCGCCGCCAGAGCGGACACCGCGGATGCCGTGAACAAAACTCGTGCAATCTTCATCAACTTACCGTCCCAAAAGCGCTTTCGATTATAGAGAGCATTTCGCCGCCTCTCAAGCGAGATCGGAGAAAAACGAGGCGATAGCTCCTCATCCTCCTTCCGGATGGCGTCGGCGCCGGAAAAGATTATGGTGGGGCAAGCGAATGGGCTAAAGCCGCAGTTGACGGCTCGCCGATAGTTTTCAAGGGGGCATCGGGCGATGGGAATGATGCACTCTAATGTCGCTAGTTCAAAGGCAATCGATTGTCCAAGAGCTTCACTCGCTGCCCCTCGGCCGGACAGTGGTGGACTTCCTCGACTACCTGACGGTGGAGGCGGGCCTGTCAGACAATACGATTCTTGCCTACGGCCGGGACCTCAAGCAGTTCCTCTGGTTCTGCCAAGACAACCAGGTCTCGAAAATCGTGCAAGTGACTCCTCAGCTCGTGCAGAAGTACCTTTGTCACGTGGCGCACACGGACCTGAGCGAGAATTCCGCCCGCCGTGCTCTCGTGGCGATCCGGATGTTCCTGCGGTTCGCCAAGCTCACCGGCCTTGTCCACGATGACGGCGCCGCGATCCTCGAGACTCCCAAGACCTGGCAGCGACTGCCGATGGTCTGCAACAAGCAGCAGGTCGTGAAGCTGCTGGAGGCGCCTAGTCCCAAGGAGCCCTTCTACCTGCGGGACAGGGCGATGCTCGAACTCTTGTATGCCACCGGGATGCGGGCCAGCGAGCTGGCGGGTTTGCGGACCATCGATTTGAATCTCGACGTCGGGTACCTGAGGTGTCTGGGCAAGGGGAACAAGGAACGGATCATTCCGGTGGGCAAGATAGCGATTGGGGCGACGGTCGCCTATCTGAGGGAGCAGCGTCCCCGGCTTGCCAAGCCGGCGAGCGGGTCGTTCCTGCTGTTGTCACGGACCGGCCGGCCTTTGACGCGGATCGAGATCTGGAGACTGGTCAAGAAATATGCGGCGAGGGCGGGACTGGCCCGCGGCCTGACGACCCACACCCTGCGTCACTGCTTCGCCACCCACTTGCTCAGCGGCGGGGCCGACCTCAGGAGCGTCCAGGAAATGCTCGGCCACGTGGACATAGGCACAACCCAAATCTACACCCACGTCGATCATGAGAGACTCCGGGCGATCCACAAGAAGTATCATCCCAGACCATAGGGACGACCCGAAGAGAAACGATGGATGTCACGAAGGCTCATAAGGCAGGGCATTTCACTTATGGACGAGCGAGAAATCGCCGAAAATCCGGGCAAGGTGGTTGACTTCCGTTCGACGACCAAATTATGATGGCGATTGAATTCGTCAGTAGGGATCTGCTGAGGGTTATCCGGATGACAGGGCCACGGTTTCACGTCCTTGGGGTAATTCTGCTCGTGGTGTGCGAACTCGCCATGCGCTCGCCCGCCAGCAGCATGTCACCCGCGGCGGAGGTGGTTCCGGATGCCGAGGTCGATCAGGAGCTGGCGCTGATCAAGGATCAACTATTCAACAACAAGGACGCCGCGACGAGGCTCAGCGCCGCCAGCGTCCTGCTGTTCAAGGAAGATGCCGTCGCGCGGGAACTCCTCCTGGATGTCTTGAAACAGTCCGAGAACTCGGCGGCCAGGGCGGCGGTGTGCAAGGCGCTGGACCATGCCCGGACGGATCCCAAGCAACTAAGGAATAAGGAGGACTTTCTTCCTCCCCTGATCGCGATCCTGGGCACGGAGGAGGACCCGGCCGTCGCTCAATCGGCGGCGGCGGCCACGCTGATGTTCACGTACGACCAGGTGCAGAGCGGCCTGGAGAGAATCGCCGGTGACAATCAACTGCCGGTCAAAATCCGGTCCAACGCGATCTATGCACTGCAGTTGCATCCCGACAAGAGGGCGGCCTTGGCGCTGATCGCACTTCTGGACAGTCCCGATGCCGAGGTGTCACGTGCCGCCGGCAGTGCTCTGGCGTCACTGGGGATCTCGCTCCCGGAGAGTGCAGAGGCGCGGCGCCGTGCCATCGAAGCGCTTCAGCAACAGGGTCCCGAGGCCTATCTTCGCAAGCGTCTGGTGCGCAGCGAGTCCGATATTCGCGACTTGAAGGCGTCAGTGCAGTCCTGGCAGGACTACTATTTCCTGGCCCTGACCAACTGGTACGGGTCGCTCAGCGATGAGACCGCCCGCAGTGCGTTTCTGGCGGAGCGTCTGAAGATGCCGGAGCCGGCCATCAGGCTCTGGGCGCTCGACAGGCTGGCGGAGCTCAAGAAGGGAACAGGCAAGCCCAAGCTCTCGGACGATCTGGAGAAGACATTGTTAAGCCTGGTTTCGAGCAGGAACCGGCAGGTGCGCCTGAAGACCGCCACGGTGCTGTCGCTGATGTGGGAGCTCAATTCCACGCAGAAGCTGCTTCAGCAGCTCCAGGTGGAGACGGACCCCGAGGTCAGGCAGGAGCTGTTTGTCGCTTTGGGCGGGGCCTGCTACTATGCCTCGCTGCCTACTTCGCCGTTCAAGATTCCTGATGACGTGCGCAAGGCGACGCTTGAGTGGGCCGTTCAGTTCCTGGGCGATCAAAGCCCCGACAAGGTCAAGAACGGGGCCAAGGTAATCCGCCAGCAGCTCGAGCAGGATGGATTGAAAGCGGAAGACATCGACAAGTACCTCAAGGGGCTCTCCCGCAGATACCAGGAGGCGAGCGCCGCGGCGGATCACCCGCTGCGAGGGGAGCTGCTTGCCGCCATGGCCGGGCTGTGCACGCAGCGCAGCACGTGCAGGCCGCAGGCGATGAAATTGTATAGCCCGGTGTTCGAGCAGGCGATCGGCGATGCCGCCAATGAGGTCCGTCAGGCGGCGGTCGACGGATTTGTGAATATCGACAAGGCAGCCGCACTCAAGAGACTGCAAAAGGTGTTGGCCGAGGACCCAAGTCCATTGATCCGCATCAAATTGATCGATCTGGCGGGGGAAGTTGGAGGGCCCGACGACCTCGACTGGCTATCGAAGAAGATCGGTGTTGCCGGAGAGGGCGAGCCAGCCTGGCAGGCCATGTTGAAGATCTTCAGGGGTTCCAGCACGGATGTTCTGGCGACGTGGATCACGATATTCGCCAGTTCGCCCTTGGTGGAAAAGCTCTCCGCCGAGCAGAGAACGTCCTTCTTCACGCTGGTTGAACAACGGGCCCAGAATGACAGTAAAGTAGACTTGTTGAGAGAGGCTCGACGGAAGCTGGCGTATCTGCATACGGCCAGCGGCAATTTCAAGCAAGCGGCGGATTACCTGAAACTGCTGGAAGAGACGGCGGCCAGTCCGCAGGAGAAGGAGAGCTTTTTATCGGACCGTCTAAGCCTGTGCCTTCACTGGCCGAACCTGGACATGGCGACCGATATTCTCAGCGGCTATTTGTCGTCGAGCGACTTGGGCGAGGAAAGCGCCATGGCCAAGTCGATCGACGATTACCTGAAGGAGCCGCCGGCCGGGGCTGATCCGAATGGGTTGCTCGAACGGCTGGCTGGCATTAAGATCAAGGACGCGGCAGCCCGCCCCATGTGGCGCGAGCTGCTTACGAGATGGAGCAAGCCTCTGGTTCTGCGAGTCCGGAAGGCTGGGCAAGGCGGGGGGAGCGGCTCCTGAGCACAGGCTCAATGGCCGCTCTCGGAATGGGATAGCAGCAGGTCCGCCGGCGGATGGGGCGGAAACCGGGTGCAGACAGCCAGCTTTTTTCCATTTTTTTGTTTTTTCTGTTTGCACTACCGCGGGCGCTGTCTTATATTCATCAGTTTACAAGCAGTTACATGAACCGGATGCAGGCCTTGCCATTTGCGCACGGGACAGTGCGGAAGGGTGGGGTTTGTCTCTATATGCGTCGGTCGGGCGCGTGATGAGGGCCTGCGCACGACGGCGGAAGCCTGCCGCCGGATGGCAAAGGCAGACAGGCTGCTGTAGCTCAGTCGGTAGAGCGCGTCCTTGGTAAGGACGAGGTCCTGGGTTCAAATCCCAGCAGCAGCTCAGTGTAAGCGTACCGGGATGAGGTCGCTTGGCCGCGTCTTGGTTTTCCGTTAGCTCTGGCAATTTCAGCAGGAGACCATAAGGACATGCAAGTAGCTCCTAAAAAGCATATTTGGAGGTTTAGTTAAAGATGGCTAAGGCAGTATTCGCAAGGACCAAGCCTCACGTTAACGTTGGAACGATTGGGCACGTGGACCACGGCAAGACAACCCTGACGGCTGCCATGACGAAGGTCATGGAGCTCAAGGGTCTGTCGAAGTTCAAGTCGTATGATGAGATTGCCAAGGCGTCGGAGTCCCAAGGCCGTCGTGACGCCACGAAAATCCTGACGATTGCCACGGCCCACGTCGAATACGAGACCGAGAACCGGCACTACGCGCATATCGACTGTCCGGGCCACGCCGACTACGTCAAGAACATGATCACCGGCGCCGCCCAGATGGATGGTGCGATCCTGGTGGTCAGCGCCTATGACGGGCCGATGCCGCAGACCCGCGAGCACATCCTGCTGGCTCGGCAAGTGAACGTGCCGAAGATCGTGGTCTTCCTGAACAAGGTGGATCTCGTGGACGATCCGGAGCTGCTGGACCTGGTCGAGCTTGAGATTCGCGATCTGCTCAACAAGTACAAGTACGCCGGCGACGATACGCCGGTCATTCGTGGCTGCGCCATCCAGGCGATGCGTGCCGAGTCGCTGGATGATCCTTCCTGCGGACCGATCGTCGAGTTGCTCAAGGCGATGGATGAGTACATCCCGATTCCGAAGCGCGAGACCGAAATGCCGTTCCTGATGCCGGTGGAGGATGTGTTCAGCATCAAGGGCCGCGGCACCGTCGGTACGGGTAGAGTCGAGCGTGGCAAGGTTCACGTCGGCGAGGAAGTGGAGATCATCGGGTTGGCCAAAGATACCCGCAAGACCGTTGTGACCGGCGTGGAAATGTTCAACAAGACGCTGGATGAAGGTCAGGCCGGCGACAACATCGGGGTGCTGCTGCGTGGTATCGAGAAGAAGGACCTCGAGCGTGGCCAGGTCATCGCTAAACCGGGCAGCATTACTCCTCACACGAAGTTCCATGCCCAGGTGTACGTGCTGACGAAGGACGAAGGCGGCCGGCACACGCCGTTCTTTGCCGGATACAAGCCGCAATTCTACTTCCGGACGACGGATGTTACCGGCGGCGTGCTTGCGCTGATGAGCGAGAGCGGAAAGCCGGCGGAAATGTGCATGCCCGGTGACAACATCACCATGGACATTGAGATCATCAACCCGATCGCTATGGAAGAAGGTCTGCGGTTCGCCATTCGCGAAGGCGGCCGTACAGTTGGTGCAGGCGTCGTGACGAAGGTCATTGCCTGAGGGTATTCCGGGGCGACATCGGCCCGGCGGAGATTGGCGCCGTCGGGCAAGCAGGCATGAACCTGTATTGCCCGAATCGCGATCTCGGCTGTGCGGTGAGCTAAGCCCTTTGATCAGAAGGCGTTATGGCAAAGAAGAAAAGCAAACGAGAATATGTCTGGCTGGAGTGCGCCGAGTGCGGCCAGAGGAATTACAGGACCGATGTCAGCGTCGCCGAGGGCGCGCCAAAACTGGAACTGAAGAAATTCTGCCAAACCGAGCGCAAACACACGCTTCACAAGCTCAAACGCAAGTAGCGTTTTTGCTCTCGGCTGGGAGACAAACGGCAATAGGCCAGTAGCTCAATTTGGCAGAGCGTCGGTCTCCAAAACCGAAGGTTGGGGGTTCAATTCCCTCCTGGCCTGATGTTCACAGGGCGCCTGGCCGGCATCCTGGTGACTTGAGTATTGATAGGATTTTAGCCTATGTCGATGCAGATCTATAAGCGCACCCAGGGGAAGTACACGCGGCTGACCAGCGGCATCACCACGGCGGCGGTCGTGGCGATCGGATGCTACAGGCTCTATGATAGACTCGGAGCAACCGTCGACAACCTGTGGATCGTCACCATGGTTCCGGTGGCGATCTTCGTAGTCACGTCCGTGCTGCTGTACTGGCTGCTGAATAAGCCCTCTGTGGCGGATTTCCTCATCGCGGCAGAAGGGGAATTGAAGAAGGTGAACTGGTCGAGCCGCAAGGAGATTGCCGTCTCGACTGTCGTGGTCATTATCGTGGTGGTCGCCATGGCAATGCTGTTGGGCGCCACGGACCTGGTGTTCCTGTTCGTCTTCAAGAAGTTGATCGGGTGACGCCGGGCAGGGAGTCCGGAAGGAATTTCGGAGGGGGCATTCGCACGGATGGGTAAAATCGGTTTGGATCGACTATTGGGCAAGCCGCCGCAGGCGATGCGCGGCGCGGCCCGCAACGGAATCCTTTCAGTGTATAAGTAATGGTGGTACAAGGACATAAGACGATTGCTGTGAAGTAGTTTCCCATGGTAGAGACCAAAGGCATCGGGATGCGTTGGTACGTACTGAGAGTTGCGGCAAACAAGGAAATGCAGGTCAAGGAGGCGCTGGAGCGCAAGACCGAGCAGGAAGGCCTGAACGATGTAATCGGCCGCATCGAGGTGCCTACCGAGCAGATCAAGCGGATCCGAAGCGGCAAGCAGACGGTCCACAGGCGAAAGCTCTACCCCGGCTACGTCTTCATGGAGATGGAGACGACGGACGACGGCCGCGTGCCCGAGCGGGCCTGGTTCATGATCAAAGGCACCGGCGGCGTGGGCGATTTCATCGGCACGGAAGGCATGCCCACCCCGATGCGCGATACCGACGTGGCCAAAATGCTGCTTGAGGCGGAAAAGCCGGAAGAGGCTCCGAGCATCAAAGTCGAGTTCAAGAAGGGCGATCACATCAAGATCCGCGAGGGGGCCTTCGAGAACTTCGAGGGCGTGGTGGATTCCATCGATGCCGAGCGCGGCATCGTCAAGGTGATTGTAACGATCTTCGGACGAAGTACGCCTCTCGACATTGAATACTGGCAAATCGAGAAGATCTAAGGTCGGAGACATTCTCCGGCGGAACGTTGCAGGACGGCTGTAAGACAAGGGTGGAACATGGCAAAAGAGATAGCAACCAAGATCAAATTGCAGGCCCCGGGCGGACAGGCGACCCCGGCGCCGCCGATCGGACCGGCCCTCGGTCAGCATGGAGTCAATATCGGCCAGTTCGTCTCACAATTCAACGAGAGGACGAAGGAATACAAGGGCACGATCGTGCCCGTGGTCATCACCGTGTACGTGGACAAGAGCTTCACTTTCGAGGTGAAGAGCCCGCCGGCGGCCGTCCTGCTGAAGCAGGCGGCGGAGATCGCCAAGGGCAGCGGGACCCCGAACAAGGAGAAAGTGGGCAAAGTAACGGCAGAGCAGGTCCGCAAGATCGCCGAGACCAAGTTTAAGGACCTCAACGCCTATGACATGGAGCATGCGGAGAAGATCATTCGAGGCACCGCTCGCAGCATGGGCGTCGAGATCGTCGATTGAGGCGGATCGGTAACGCTTTCGAGAGAGATGAGACATCAGATATGAGGACCAAGAGCAAAAGGTACAAGGCGGAGGCGCAGCGGGCCGGCGAGGGGCCGGTCAGCGTGGCGGATGCCGTCGATCGGATCAAGTCCTTCAATTCCGTGAAGTTTGACCAGACAGTGGAATGCGTGGTGCTGCTCGGCATCGATCCGAAGCAATCGGATCAGCTCGTGCGAGGCTCGCTGTCGCTGCCTCACGGCGTGGGCAAGCAGAAGCGCGTGATCGCGTTCTGCGACGACACGGAAGTGGAAGCGGCCAAGCAGGCCGGGGCGATCGAGGCCGGCTCCGAGGAGTTGGTCAAGAAGATCACTGACGGCTGGAGTGACTTCGACGTGGCCATCGCCTCGCCCCGCGTGATGGGCAAGGTCGGCAAGCTCGGGCGAATCCTCGGCCCGCAGGGCAAGATGCCCTCGCCCAAGAACGGGACCGTGACCGACGACGTGCTCACCGCGGTGCGTGAGTTCGCTGCCGGAAAGATCGAATTCAGGAATGACACGGGGGGCAATGTCCACGCCGTGGTCGGCAAGCAAAGCTTCGAGAAGCAGAAGCTCGTCGACAACGTCGATGCATTCCTCTCGCATATCAAGAAGATCAGGCCCTCTTCAGCCAAGGGAGCCTACATTAAAAAGGCGGTCTTGTCGGCCACGATGAGTCCCGCCGTCGAAATCAACGTCTGAGGATGATTCTGTCCCGCGCGGGCAGTGGGCCTGGCGCGGCAATTTCGTGAACCCGTGAAGTCGTGATGACTACATCCAACGGGAGAGAAAATGAGCAAGTACGTAAAACAACTGTTGCAGTCCGAAGTCGAGAAGAAGATCACAGGGGAGAATATTCGTGACTTCCTGGTCGTGAGCACCCGGGGGGTCGGGGGAGTGGACAACAACGTCATGCGGGGCGCCCTGAAGCAGAAGGGCATCCGGGTGCTCGTGGTGAAGAACTCGCTGTTTTGCCGGGCCCTGCAGAGCCAGCAGATGGACACGGCGACGGGGTTGTTCAACGGGCCGTGCGCCATCGTCTACGGCGGCGACAGCATCGTCGACGTCGCCAAGGAACTCGTCGAGTGGGTCCGGAAGCTCCCCGCCATAGAGATCAAGGGGGCGTTCGTCGACGGGTCTGCTCACAATCGTGCGGGGGCGGAGCAGTTGTCCAAGATGCCGACCCGTATCGAGCTGCAGGGGCGGATTGTCAGTTGTATCCTGTCGCCCGGGTCGATTCTGGCCGGGGCATTGGGTGGTCCGGCGGGAATCATTGCGGGCTGTCTGAAGACCATCATAGAAAAGGCCGAAAAGCAGGCCGCGTGAGATGGTACGAGGTTTGTCCCTTCCATATCCATATTCAGCAATTACGAACGGCTCGGATGGCTGCCCTGACAAGGTTAAACGGGACGACGGAGTTCCGGCTACCATCGAGCGTTGACTGTAGAGGAGTTCCTCCACATGGCAGAAGAAGCAGTGGCATCGAGACAGTGGAACAGTGCGATTAAGGACCTGGGCGACAAGATTGTGGCCCTGACCCTGATGCAGGCGAAGGAACTGGCGGATTACCTGCGCGAGGTGCACGGCATCGAGCCGGCGGCCGGTGCGGCGGTCATGATGGCCGGTCCGGCGGCGGGCGCGGGCGCTCCGGCAGAGGCCGCCGAGGAGAAGTCCACCTTCGACCTGATCCTCACCGCGTTCGGGGACAAGAAGATCCAGGTCATCAAGGAAGTGCGGGCCCTGACCGGTCTGGGCCTCAAAGAGGCGAAGGACCTCGTCGATGGCGTCCCGAAGCCGGTGAAGGAAGGCATGAGCAAGGATGATGCCGAGGCCGCCAAGAAACAACTCGAAGCCGCCGGGGCAACCGTTGAGCTTAAGTGAACCTCAGGCGTATGATTTGCGTATATAAATAGAATATGCGCCAAACGCAGTGTCAAACAGGCGAGATTTGATCCCGTTACCAGAGGAGCATTAGATGGTTGCGCGAACTGTTCGCAATTTCGGCCGGACCCCAGATGGCGTGGAGATCCCCGATCTCGTCGCGGTGCAGAGAGTCAGTTACGACCAGTTTCTGCAAATGGACGTGCCGCCGGCGAAACGAGAGGACAAGGGACTCGAAGCGCTGTTTCGGGAGATTTTCCCCATAGAGAGCTACGACAAGAAGATGCTTCTGGAGTATCTCTACTATGAGCTGGAGAAGCCCCATTACACGCCCATGGAATGCCGGCAGTTGCGTCTGAGCTACGCGTATCCATTGAAAATCCACTGCCGGCTGCGGACCGAATCGGGGTCGGACCTGGCGGAGCAGGCGATCTACCTGGGCGAAATCCCCGTGATGATCGGCGGTGGAGAGTTCATCGTCAACGGGGCCGTCCGGGTCATCGTCAGCCAGCTCCACCGCAGCCCGGGCGTCGACTTCCTGATCGAGAGCAAGGAAGGCGACCGGGTCCTCCACGGCGGGCGAATCATCCCGGAACGCGGCAGTTGGATCGAGATCGGTGTCACGCAGAAGGATATCCTGGTCGTGAAGATCGACCAGTCGAGCAAGATTCCGGCCACGGTGTTCCTGCGGGCGATCAATCCGGACTACGGGTCGACGGAAGCGATCCTGCGGCTGTTCTACGAGCCCAAGACGGTGGCGGCGAACAAGCTGGCGCCGGAGATGTGGGCAGCCGCCCCGATCGTGGATACTACGACGGGCGAGATTCTCGTCGAGGCCGCCTCGCAGATCGGCGACAAGGTGGCCGCGATCCAGCAGAGCGACATCAAGAAGATCGAGGTCATCGAAGGCGTTCGCGACACGATCATCATGAATACGCTCGGCGAGGATGACTGCGAGAACCATGACCAGGCCCTGCTGAAGTTCTACGTGCGGCTGCGTCCGGGCAACCCGCCGAACCAGGAGAAGGCCCAGACGTTCTTTACGGAAAAGTTCTTCGACCCCAACCGGTATCGTCTGGGCAAAGTCGGGCGGTTCCGGCTGAACCGCAAGTTCGGCCAGTCCGTCGATGAGAACGAGATGACGCTTCGCCCGGAGGACTTCCTCAACACGATGAAGTACATGCTCGCCCTGCGCAACAACGAAGGCGAGGTGGACGACATCGACCACCTGGGCAACCGGCGGCTGCGCACGATCGATGAGCTGGCGGCCGATGAAATCCGCAAGGGCCTGCTCAAATTGCGCAGGACGGCCCAGGAGCGGATGAGCATCAAGAGAGACGCCGTCGAGGCGCCGCGGGTCGCCGACCTGATCAACTCCAAGAGCGTGGCGAGCAGCATCAATTACTTTTTCGGCCGCGGCGAGTTGAGCCAGGTCGTGGACCAGACCAATGCCCTCAGTCAGCTCACGCACGAGCGGCGTCTGTCGGCGCTCGGGCCGGGCGGGCTCAACCGGAGGCGCGCGGGCTTTGAAGTCCGCGACGTGCACATCAGCCACTACGGCCGAATCTGCCCGATCGAGACCCCTGAAGGCACCAACATCGGACTGATTTCCTCCCTGGCCATCTTCACCACGGTGGATGAATACGGGTTCCTGCTGAGCCCGTACCGCAAGGTCAAGAACGGCAAGGTCACCGACGACGTCGAGTATCTGCGGGCTGACGAGGAAATGCGGGCCGTGTTTGCTCCTCCCAGCGCCGTCGATCCCGCCACGCGAAGGATCAAGCAGGAAACGGTGCTGGCCCGAAAAGGGGGAGAGCTGGCGCAGACGTCCAAGGATGAGGTCGATTACGTCGATGTGTCCCCGAAGCAGATCGTCGGGGTCTCCGCCTCGCTGATTCCGTTCCTCGAGCACGACGACGCGAACCGCGCCCTGATGGGATCGAACATGCAACGGCAGGCGGTCCCGCTGCTCAGGACGGAGGCGCCCCTGGTCGGCACCGGGATGGAGGAAGTGGTCGGCAGGAACTCGAGCATGGTGGTGCACGCCCAGTCCGGCGGCGTAGTCACGGCGGTCGACGCGATGCACATCGTGATCAACCACACCGACGAGTACAAGCTGGACAAGTTCATGGGGCTCAACGAGCGCACGTGTCTGAACCAGACGCCCATCGTCAAGCTGGGCGAGAAGGTGAAGGCCGGGCAGATCATCGCCGACGGCGGCGGCACCTCGCAAGGCGTGCTCGCCCTCGGCAGGAACGTGCTGGCCGGCTTCGTCTCCTTCGACGGGTTCAACTTCGAGGACGCGATCATCGTCAGCGAGCGCCTGGTGAAGAACGACAGCTTCACGAGCATCCACATCGACGAGTTCACGGCGGAAGTCCGTGAAACCCGCTTGGGCAAAGAGGAATTCACGCGGGACATTCCGAACGTCAGCGAGAAGGCGCTTCGCAACCTGGATGAGCAAGGCGTCGTTCGGGAAGGCACCCGTGTCTGCCCAGGTGACATCCTTGTGGGCAAGGTCGTGCCCAAGAGCAAGGTGGAGCTGACGCCCGAAGAGAAGCTGCTTCATGCGATTTTCGGCCGGGCCGGCGAAGACGTCAAGAACGATTCACTCGAGCTGCCCAGCGGCTATGAAGGCGTCGTCATCAAGACCGAGGTCTTCACGAGGCGCGGGGCCGGCGGCGGCGACGACCAGAAGAAGGTCCTGGCCGACGAGGTCAAGAAATTCGAAGTCGAGATCAAGGCGAAAGCGTGCGGCATCTTCCGGCAGATGATCGACGCCATTCACAAGCAGTTCGAGGTCAATATCATCGATCCCTCGACGCGGCAGAAGGTTGGCGCCAGCGAAGATGACGACGTCATCTACGAGCAGATCGAGAACTTCGATATCAAGTGGGTCCGGCCGGCTGCGGTCCGGGACGACGTGCAGAAGCTCGTCGACAAGTTCTGGGCCCGGATCACGGAGCTGCAAGAAGAGAAGGACCGGCGGATCGAGCGGATCAAGCATGGCGACGAACTGCCCAGCGGCGTGCTGCAGATGGCGAAGATCTATGTGGCGATCAAGCGAGCGCTGTCCATCGGCGATAAGATGGCCGGTCGGCACGGCAACAAGGGGGTCATCGCCAAGATCCTGCCGGAAGAGGACATGCCGTTCCTGGAGGACGGCACCCCCCTCGATATCCTGCTGAATCCGCTGGGTGTGCCCAGCCGTATGAACGTCGGCCAGATCCTGGAAACGCACCTGGGCTGGGTGGCGAAGGTGCTCGACTTCGATGCGGTCACGCCGGTCTTCGACGGGGCCACCGAAGAGGGCATTCAGACGCTCACGGAAGAGGCGAATCAGCGGATGAAGCAGCGGCGGGCGGAGCTGAATAAGCAGGGCGAAGCGCCACCGGCCGATGAGTTCTTCGTCCACGTGCCCAAAACGCTCAAGACGCAACTCTTTGACGGCCGGACGGGCGAGCCGTTCGACCAGCAGGCGACGATCGGCTACATGTACATGATGAAACTCCATCACCTCGTGGACGACAAGATCCACGCCCGGGCGACCGGCCCGTACAGCCTGATCACCCAGCAGCCGCTGGGTGGCAAGGCACGCACCGGCGGTCAGCGCTTCGGCGAGATGGAAGTCTGGGCCCTCGAGGGCTACGGCGCCGCCTATACCCTTCAGGAAATGCTCACCGTCAAGAGCGACGACGTGGAGGGTCGAACGAAGATCTATGAATCGATGGTCAAAGGCCAGAACACGCTGGAGGCCGGCACGCCGCTCTCCTTCGACGTGCTGTGCAACGAGCTTCGCGGGCTGGGACTGAACATCCAGCTCGAGAAGAAGCGACTGGGACGGACCGCTCTGTAGATCGGATGATCGAGATTCGAGACAGTTAGGGGGCTTTCAATGCTAGGCAATATCTACGATCGAATTAACGACTATGGTTCGGTCAAGATTTCATTGGCCAGCCCGAATGACATTCGCAGTTGGTCCTTTGGTGAGGTGCGCAAGCCCGAGACCATCAACTACAGGACGTATCGGCCGGAGAAAGACGGCCTGTTCTGCGAGCGGATCTTCGGGCCGGAGCGAGACTGGGAGTGCGCGTGCGGCAAGTATAAGGGCACCAAGTTCAAGGGGATCATCTGCGACCGGTGCGGGGTCAAAGTGACCCACAGCCGGGTCCGCCGAAAACGCATGGGCCACATCAACCTGGCCGCCCCCGTCGTGCACATCTGGTTCTTCAAGTCGATTCCCAACCGCCTGGGCACCATCCTGGGCATGAAGACCTCGGACCTGGAGAAGATCATCTACTTCCAGGATTACGTGGTGACCGACCCGGGGACAACCGGGCTGAAGGCGGGACAGCTTCTCAGCGAAGAGGATTACCGCGAGGCGAACACGAAGTACGGCAGCTCGTTCAAAGCTGCCATGGGCGCCGAGGCGATCAAGATCCTGCTGGAGAGCCTGGATCTGGACGTCCTGGGCGGACACCTGCGAAAGGCCATTGCCAAGACGAGCAGCAAGCAGAAGATCAAGGACCTGACCAAGCGGCTCAAGACGATCCAAGAAGTCAAGAACAGCGAGAACAAGCCCGAGTGGATGGTCCTTGATGCCGTTCCGGTCATTCCGCCCGATCTGCGGCCTCTGGTTCTGCTGGAGAGGGACAATTTCGCCACGAGCGATCTGAACGATCTCTACCGGCGCATCATCAACCGGAACAACCGCTTGAAGAAGCTGATCGATCTGAACGCGCCGGAAGTGATTATCCGCAACGAGAAGCGGATGCTCCAGCAGGCGGTGGACTCGCTTCTGGATAACGGGCGGTGCCGCCGGCCGGTGCTGGGCAGCAACAACCGGCCGCTGAAGTCCCTGACCGACATGATCAAGGGCAAGCAGGGCCGGTTCCGCGAGAACCTGCTCGGCAAGCGTGTCGATTACTCGGCCCGGTCGGTGATCGTCGTGGGTCCCGATCTGAAGCTGCACCAGTGCGGTCTTCCGAAGAAGATCGCGTTGGAGTTGTACCAGCCGTTTATCATTCGCAAGCTCAAGCAGCACGGCTACGCCGACACGATCAAGAGTGCCAAGCGGATGATCGAGCGTCGCGACGACCAGGTCTGGGATATCCTCGAAGAGGTCATTCACCAGCATCCGGTGCTGTTGAACCGGGCCCCGACGCTGCACCGCATGGGCATCCAGGCCTTCGAGCCCGTGCTGGTCGAGGGCAACGCGATCATGCTGCACCCGCTGGCCTGCAGGGGCTTCAACGCAGACTTCGACGGCGACCAGATGGCCGTCCATCTGCCGTTGAGCATTGAGGCACAGGCGGAAACTCATATCCTGATGATGACGACGAGCAACATCTTCTCGCCGGCGAATGGCTCGCCCATGGTCGGGCCGTCTCAGGACATGGTCATGGGCAATTACTACCTGACGACCGCACTGGAAGACCTGAAGCAGGTAGGGGCCGCAGGGGCCGGGAAAGAACGACGCCGACTGCCCCTCTTCCGTGACCCCTATGAAGCCATGATGGCTCATGACATGGGCAAGATCACCCTGCATGAGAAAGTCCGCGTCCGCATTCAGCAGCGATTGGTGAAGGATGAGACCGGCAAGTTGCGGGTGGCCGAGGAAATGAAGGGCCCCCGGAAGGGGCTCAAGGCCCACGTGATTGAGACGACGGCCGGCCGGTGCGTTTTCAACGACATCCTGCCGGACGGCATGCCGTTCTACAACATGACGATGGCCCAGAAGAAACTCAGCCGGGTCATCAGCGATTGTTTCGAGTACTCCGGCAGCGCGGAAACGGTCAACCTGCTGGATCGGATCAAGGACCTCGGCTTCCGGTACGCGACGCTCGCCGGACTGAGCTTCGGCCTGACGGACCTGAAAATCCCCGCCAAGAAGCCCGAGATCATTGCGGACACCGAGAAACGCGTCGGCAAGATCTACAAGAACTACAGCGAAGGGGTTCTGACGGAACGGGAACGGTACAACCAGGTCATCGACGCGTGGACGAACGCCCGCGTCGCCGTCACAAACGAGATGATTCGCGGGCTGCGGGAAGACACGAAAGACGACGGCTCGCCGTATCTCAATCCGATCTACCTGATGACGGATTCCGGCGCCCGCGGCAGCATCGACCAGATTCAGCAGCTCGCCGGAATGCGAGCGTTGATGGCCAAGCCCAGCGGCGAGATCATCGAGACGCCGATCAAGTCGAACTTCCGCGAGGGTCTGACCGTTCTGGAGTACTTCAGCTCCACACACGGGGCCCGCAAGGGTCTGGCCGACACGGCGTTGAAGACAGCGAACTCCGGGTACCTGACCCGAAAGCTGATCGACGTGGCTCAGAACGTGATCATCATCGAGCGTGACTGCGGGACGCTGCAGGGCATCTCCAAGACGAGCATCAGCCGCGGCGACCAGGTCGATATCCCCCTGTCGCAACTGATCATCGGACGCACGGCTCGCGACAACATCCGCAACCCGATCACCGATGAGATGATTGTTCATGAGAATGAAGTAATCACGCCGGAGATCGCCAGCAAGATCGAGGCCCTGGGCCTCGACGCGATCCGGGTCCGAAGCCCGCTGACGTGCGACAGCCCGTTTGGCGTTTGCGCCAAGTGCTACGGCTGGGACATGAGCACCGGGCAGATTGTCGAAGAGGGTGCGGCGGTCGGAATCGTGGCCGCCCAGTCCATCGGCGAGCCCGGAACCCAGTTGACGCTGCGAACCTTCCACACCGGCGGTGTGGCCTCCCGTGCCATTCTCGAACGGGAGCAGAAGGCGACGCAGTCCGCGAAGGTCCAGTACCGCGACATCAACGCCGTTCTGTTCAAGCGCGCCGACGGCACCACGGTCGTCGTGGCCCTCAAGCGCAATGGCGAGATCGCGCTCCTGGACGACAAGGACCGGGAACTCGACAAGTTCAAGGTTCCTTACGGCGCCACGATCCTCGTGGAGGACGGCCAGAAGGTCAAAGCGGGCACCGTGCTGTTCCAGTGGGACCCGCACCGCACGCCCATCCTGGCGGAAGTCGGGGGACGCATCCGCTTCGTCGATATCGTCGAAGGCGAGACCGTCCAGACCGAAGAGCTCCGCGCGAGGACTCAGAAGCTCAAGGGCAAAGAGAAAGAGAAGGAGAAGGAAGGCGAAGTGAAGACCCTCGACCGTCCGGTGGTGATCGAGCACAAGGGCGATAAGCATCCGCAGATCATCGTCGAGGACGCCAAGGGCAAGATTCTGGACGTGCACTACCTGCCGGCAGGCGCCCGCATCGAGGTGGCCGAGGGCCAGGAAGTGCAGGCCGGCCAGTTGCTGGCGCATCAGCCGCGGGCAACCGGCGGCACGCAGGACATCACCGGCGGCCTGCCCCGAGTCACCGAAGTCTTCGAGGCCCGCAAGCCGAAAGATCCTGCCGCCATGGCGGAAATCAGCGGTCGAATCGAGCTGCGAAGCGATAAGCGAAAGGGCAAGATGACCATCACCATCCGCAGCGAAAGCGGCATGGAGAAGGAGCACCACGTCCCGCGCGACAGGCACCTGAACGTCCACACCGGCGACTTTGTGGAAGCTGGCGACGCCCTGACCGATGGTCCACTGGTGCCGCACGATATCCTTCGCATCAAAGGCGAGGAAGCGCTCCAGCGATACCTCATCGGCGAAATTCAGAACGTCTATCGCTCGCAGAACGTGAACATCAACGACAAGCATATCGAGATCATCATCTCGCAGATGATGCGGAAGATCGAAATCGATACCGTCGGAGACAGCACGTTCCTGCCGGGCGAGGTCGCGGATAAATTCGTTTTCCGGAAAGAGAATGACAAGCTGTCCGGCAGTATCAAGGTCGCCACTGTCGGCGATGCCACCGAGGTACAGGAAGGCCAGGTCCTTGACAAACGGGACTTTGCGCGCGTGAATGAGAAGGTTGAGACGCTGGGAGGCACAGCGGCCAAAGGCCGCAAGCCGAAGCCGGCGACCGCCAAGACGATGCTGTTGGGCATCACGAAGGCGTCGTTGTGGTCCGACAGCTTTATCGCGGCGGCAAGCTTCCAGGAGACAACAAAGGTATTGACGGAGGCGGCCCTGGCTGCTAAAGTGGATCAATTGCACGGTCTGAAGGAGAACGTGATCCTCGGACATCTGATCCCAGCCGGTACGGCGTTCAAGCCGCACCTCGAGATCAGAGTCAAACATCTTGTCGAGGCGCCGCTGCCGAAAGAGCTGGCCGGCGTCCACGAAGAGAAAGAAGCCGAGGCCAAGGCCGATTCGAAAGTCAAGGAAGCACTGGGTATCGAGTAGTCATTACTGTTTCTGTTGAGATGGATGTATGCCGACGATCAATCAGTTAGTCAGGAAACCACGGGCAAAATCGAAGGGTAAAAAGCGTGTTTCAGACATCAGCGGCTCCCCCCAGAAGCGGGGCGTATGCCTGATCGTCAGGACGCAGACGCCGAAGAAGCCGAACTCGGCTTTGCGAAAGGTAGCGCGCGTTCGCCTGACCAACGGCAAAGAGGTGACGGCGTACATCCCGGGCATCGATCACAACCTGCAGGAGCACAGTACGGTGCTGATCCGCGGCGGCCGCGTGCGCGACTTGCCCGGCGTGCGATACCACATCATCCGTGGCGTGCTTGACTGTGCCGGAGTTGCCAACCGCAGACGCGGCAGAAGCAAGTACGGCGCCAAGAGAGCCAAGTAGTCGGCGGCAGCAGACCCGAGAGTGTTTTGAGGCGATAGTGCGTTATGGCCAAGAAGTTTACAGCGTCCAGCGAACAATTGAGCGCGGACCCGAAATTCAACAGCAAGCTGGTCTCCAAGTTCGTCAACTGCATGATGTGGCAAGGCAAGAAGAATGCCGCCCAGGATGTGTTCTACGAGGCGATGGACATCGTGGCGGGCAAGATCAAGGATGTCCCGCCGCTGGAGATTTTCGAGACGGCGATCAACAACGTCAAGCCGGTGCTGGAGGTCCGCAGCAAGCGAGTCGGCGGCGCCAGTTACCAGGTCCCGATGCAAGTGAATCCGAAGCGGCAGCAGTCGCTGGCGTTTCGCTGGATTCTCCTGTCGGCCCGCAGCAAGAAGGGCAAGCCCATGTCTGAGCGTCTGGCGGGCGAGCTGGTGGACGCGTACAACAAGCAGGGCGGCGCCATGACGACGCGAGAGAACGTTCACCGAATGGCCGAGGCAAACAAGGCATTTGCGCACTTTGCGTGGTAGGAACCTGAAGTTACACTGCCACGGCCTGAACCCGTGGCAGTTTTTTTATGCCCTGATAAAATAGTGAAGCGGAGTCGAGAGGAGCTTGCCGGCTGCCAGGTGGATGCGGCCGAACCAGAAATGTGCACAAATGGAGAATTTAGAGAAAATACGCAACATCGGCATCATCGCACACATTGATGCCGGCAAAACCACGGTAACCGAACGCATCCTCTATTATACGGGCAAGACGTACAAGATGGGGGAAGTGCATGAGGGTACCGCGGTCATGGACTACCTTGAGGAGGAGCAGCGCCGGGGGATCACCATCACCTCGGCGGCGACGAAATGCCCCTGGAGGGGCTTCGACATCAATTTGATCGATACGCCGGGGCACATCGATTTCACCGCAGAGGTGGAAAGGTCCCTCAGGGTGCTCGACGGTGCGGTTACTGTTTTTGACGCCAGCGAGGGGGTCCAGGCCCAGAGCGAGACGGTCTGGCGGCAGGGTCAGAAGTACGCCCTGCCCTTCCTGTGCTTCATCAATAAGATGGACAAGACCGGCGCCGACTTCGAGATGAGCGTCCAGAGCATCCACGACAAGCTGCTGGCCAACCCGGTCCCCGTGGAAATCCCCATCGGGGCGGAGGATTCCTTTGCGGGAATCGTGGATTTGATCGTGATGAAGGCCGTCTTTTACGAGGCCCAGGAGCTTGGGGCGAAGTTTCACGAGACGGATATCCCGGCCGACATGCAGGAAAAGGCCCGGAATTATCGGGCGCAGATGATCGAGCTGGTCGCTGAGTACGATGAGGAGCTGACGGAGGCATTCATCCACGACCGGCCCGCTTCCGAGCAGGCCATCAAGCGGGCCGTACGCAAGGGCACTCTTGAGAACAAGGTCAATCCCGTCTTTGTCGGCTCGGCGTTGAAATACGTCGGCATCCAGCGGCTGCTCGACGGGGTCGTGGACTACTTTCCCTCGCCGCTGGACAAGCCCCCGCTGGTCGGGCACAAGCCCGACGACAAGACCCATGAGATCCCCGTGCGATGCGATCCCGGCGGAAGCCTGATCGCACTGGCGTTCAAGATCATCAGCGACGTTCACGGCGACCTGTATTTTCTGCGCATCTATCAGGGCAAGCTGAAAACAGGCAGCCGTGTCCTGAACGCCAACCGCGACAAGCGAGAGAACATCATGCGCGTGTTTGAGATGCACGCCAATGAGCGAAAGATCCTCGATTCGGCTCAGGCCGGCGATATTGTGGCGGTCATCGGCCCCAAGCAGACTTTGACGGGCGATACCCTGTGCGACCCGAAGAAGCCGGTGCTTTTGCCCAGCATAACCTTCCCGCAGACGGTCATTATGATGTCCATTGAGCCGAGGACCGCCGCAGAAAGGGCAAAATTGAGCGACGCGCTGGAGTCCTTGCGGCGGGAAGACCCAACGTTCTCCTATAAGACCGATAAAGAGACGGGCCAGACCATTATCAGCGGTATGGGCGAGCTTCATCTGGAAATCCTCCAGCACAAGCTGGTCAAAGAGAAGAAGGTCGACGTGCGGGTCGGCAAGCCGAGGGTGGCTTACAAGGAAACAATCACGCGGGCTGCCCAGGCGGAGGGCAAGTTCGTCCACCAGATGGCGGGACGCGGTCAGTACGGCCATGTGGTCCTGGAGGTAGAGCCACTCGTTACGGAAGACGGCCATTGGGAGTCCGGGATCGAATTCTCGGCCGATGTGCCGCCCGATAAGGTTCCCCCGGAGTACACTGGCGCGGTGGAAAACGGGGTCAGGGAAGCTTGCGGCAACGGCGTTTTGGCAGGTTATCCGGTCGTCGGGGTCAAGGTACGTCTTGTGGGCGGGTCCTACCACTCGGTAGATTCTTCCGAGCTTGCTTTTGAACAGGCCGGGGCCATTGCCTTCGAAAAGGCGTTGAAAGAGGCCGGCCCGGTCCTTCTGGAGCCTGTGATGCGGGTCCAGGTGGTCGTGCCGGACTCGGGGTTTGGGGCGGTTCAGGCCGATCTTCTGGCCCGGCGAGGGGCGATCCTCGATTGCCGGCCACACGGCACCATGCGGGTGGTGGATGCGAAAGTGCCTCTCGTGGCGTTATTCGGCTATTCCAGCGACATCCGCAGCCTGACCGCGGGCCGCGGCAGCTTCACGATGGAGCCGATGACCTACGAGAAGGTACCCGAACAGGTGGCCAAGGAGGTCATCCTTTGACAGAAAAAATTTTTGAAGAATTTTGTAAGATTTTTGCGTGGGCGGTTGTTGACAATCGCCTCGCATCGTATTAAGCTCAGGGTTTCTCGGCTGTAGCGAGCATGGCTATGGCAGGCTGTGCGATACGAGTTACGCTGTGGCATATCTAAGAATTGCCATCAGGGATGGCTCAATGGGTGTTCTGTTGAATTAAGGGTATGGCAGAGCCGGGTCAGCTTTGCCGGAATCTCAGATGGATTCTGATAGACCCTATACCCTAAGGAAGGCGTAGAAGCGGCCGGCCGCGACTGAGTGGTTCAGCGGCCAAGCCGAATCGACCACAGAAGCCTTTCCTGCCTTTGTTCAACGAACGGTTTCAGTTTGGCCAGAGACTATCTGCCTCGTACTGAACCCTGAGTCGTATGTCAAGAGTGGTAAGGTTGTAGGAATCTGTGCCTGCGTACGGCTGTTCGAGTCGGCACGCCGGCGCGAAGAATGGTAGTCCCAAGGGGCGTTATGGCTGCCGAAAGTGAAAGAATAAGAATCAGGATGGAAGCATACGACCATCGGGCGTTGGATGCCTCCGCCAAAGAGATTGTGGAACACGCTCGGAGAACGAACGCTCGGGTGAGCGGCCCGATTCCGTTGCCGACGCGAATTGAGCGGTACACGGTGCTGCGAAGCCCTCACGTCGATAAGAAATCGCGTGAGCAGTTCGAGTTGCGGACGCATAAGCGGCTGATCGATATTCACGAGGCGAACGCGAGGACGGCCGAGGTGCTCAACCGCCTGGTCGTGCCCGCCGGCGTCTTCGTGAAGATCAAGGCCTAGGAGCAAAGGACATCGGAATATGACGATGTTGCTTGGAAAGAAAGTGGGGATGACCCGGCTGTACGACGACAAAGGCCGGCTCGTGCCGGTAACCGTCATCCAGGCCGGTCCCTGCACCGTCACCCAGATCAAGACGAGCGAAGCGGACGGCTACAACGCCATCCAACTGGGCTTCGACGATAAGAAACCATCGCGGTGCACGCATGCGCAGACCGGGCACGCCAAGAAGGCGGGTACGACCCCCAAGAGATTCGTCAAGGAGTGGCGGCTGCCCGAGGGTGTCAAGGTGGCCTATAAAGCGGGCGACTCGCTTACCGTCTCGGTCATGGCCGACGTGAAGATGGTGGATGTCGTCGGGACCAGCAAGGGCAAGGGATTTGCAGGACCCATGAAGCGGCACGGCTTCAAGGGCTTTCCCGCCTCGCACGGAACGGAGCGTAAGCACCGTGCCCCCGGCTCGATTTGCGCCTTCGCCATGAACTCCGGTATGGGCGGCGGCCTCAAAAAGGGCAAGAAAATGGGCGGGCAGATGGGCAACGAGCGGGTCACCAGCAAGAATCACCTCCTGCTGTCGGTTGATCCGGAGAATAATCTTCTGGTGGTCAAGGGCACCGTTCCGGGGCCCGCCGGCGGATACTGCATCGTGAAAACGGCCAAGAGTCTTGGTCTGGCGAGTGGAACCTGAGATGATTGAGTTAACTGTCTACAACACCAGCGGGCAGCAGGTCGATACGGTCCGCGTCGATGAATCGGTGCTGGGCGGCTGCATCCGTTATTCGCTGCTCAAGCAGGCGATCGTCATGTACCACGCGAACAAACGGGTCGGGACGGTCAAGACGAAGAGCCGCGGCGTGGTTTCCGGCTCGACCCGGAAGCTGTTCCGGCAAAAAGGGACGGGAAACGCAAGGGCGGGGACCCGCCGGACTGGAAAACGCGTCGGCGGCGGCATGACCTTTGCAAAATCGCCGAGGGACTTCAGTCAGCGGATGCCGCGCCAGCAGCGGCGGCTTGCGAGAGACTCGGCCGTGCTGGCCAAGCTTCGCAGCAACAGCGTCCTGGTCGTCGATGGCCTGACCTTCGAGAAGCCGCGGACGAAGGACTTCGCCAGCATGCTGAAGAACCTGAAGATCGATCGAAGCTGCCTGGTGGCGGTCAACAACTACGACGAGAACATTCACAAGTCCGCGCGAAACGTGCAGCGGATCGCCGTCCTGCCTGTGGCGGACCTGAATGCGGGGGACATCATCAATCATCAGAAGATGCTGTTCACGAAAGACGCGCTGATGACGTTCATGAACCGGGGGCCTGAGGCAGAGAGCCTGGAACAGACGACCGCGTAGGCGTGCCGGTCCCGTGGGTTGACAGTGTACATTTGAATTCGAGCGTTCAATGGATAATTTCAACGTAATCGTTCGACCGATCGTCACGGAACAGGGGATGCATTTCGCCAACGTCAAGGGTGCATACTCGTTCGAGGTGAACCAGAAGGCGAACAAGGCGGAGATCAAGCACGCCGTGGAGAAGATTTACGGCGTCAAGGTGGACAAGGTCAGGACGGCCAACCGCAAGGGCAAGCGGCGCCGCAGAGGACGGACGATCGGAACGACCTCAAGCTGGAAGAAAGCCGTAGTATATTTGAAGCCGGACTATCACATCGATCTGTTCTAATCGGGCGGATCCTGGAAAGAGACAGGCAATATGGGTATTCGAATTTACAAGCCGACGAGCCCGGGGCGCCGAAACAGTTCCGTCAATGATTTTGCGGAGCTGACGACCGACAGACCCGAGAAGATCTTGTGCAAACGGATCGGCAAGAACGGCGGCAGGAACCACAGCGGCAAAGCCACCGTCCGCTTTCGCGGGGGCGGGGCCAGGAAGATCTACCGCGTGATCGATTTCAAACGGAACAAGGACGGGGTCCCCGCGACGGTGGCCAGCGTCGAGTACGATCCGAACCGCAGTTGTTTCATCTCCCTGCTGCAATATCAGGACGGGGAGAAGCGGTACATCCTGACTCCGAACGGCGTGACCGTCGGCGATGTGCTTGAAAGCGGCGTCGTCTGCGAGCCGAAGGTGGGCAACTGCATGCCTCTCGGGTCGATTCCGACCAGCCTGGAAGTGCATAACGTTGAGATGATCGCCGGCCAGGGCGGCAAGCTCGTCCGGGGCGCCGGCGGTTCCGCGCGGATCATGGCCAAGGAGGGCGACTGGGTGACGTTGATTCTGCCCAGCGGCGAGATGCGCACGGTGCGCAAGGAATGCCGGGCGACGATCGGGCGGCTGAGCAATCCGGACTACCAGAACATCCGGATCGGCAAGGCGGGGCGCATGCGGCATCGCGGCAAGAGGCCGCACGTCCGAGGCAAGGCCCAGAACCCTGTCGATCATCCGCTCGGCGGCGGCGAGGGCCGGTCCAACGGCGGTCGCCATCCGTGCTCTCCGACGGGTGTGCTGGCCAAGGGCGGCAAGACCCGCAACCCGCGGAAGATCAGCAACAGCCGGATCATCCGCAGGCGAAGGAATACGACTCTGGGCCAGTTGACTCTCTAACATGGGAACGAGGACGCCGCAGAACGACAAGAGGCTTGGCAAAGCCGCGAATTGTTGAGAAGAAGAAATGGGAAGATCGCTCAAAAAAGGGCCGTACATCGACGAGAAGTTGTTCGCCAAGGTCAACAAGCAAATCGGCACGGGCAACCGCGACCCCATCAAGACCTGGGCGAGAAGGTGCACCATCGTGCCGGAGTTCGTTGGCTTCACGTTCATGGTCCACAACGGCAAGATGTTTCACAAGGTCTTTGTGACTGAGGATATGGTCGGGCACAAGCTGGGCGAGTTCTCGCTGACGCGAACCTTCCGGGGACATTCAAGCAAGAAGATCAAGTAGCGGATGCGGTCGAGTGGACTGGCGGTCCGATAAGACAGGACATGATATATGCTTAGCCCTGCAAAACTGAAGAAAGTATCGCAAGAACATCGGGTGCCCGTCGAGGCGTTGGCGCGAGGACTGGTGCGTGGCGGTCTGGACATGAAGCGGGCGACGGCGGCAGTGAAGAACTGGCAGCGGGGTCTGATGCGGCCGGAGCCGCACAGTGAGGACGTTCGCCGACTCGCCGAGGCGCTGTCCGTCGAGACCAATGAGATTGCCGCGTGGCATTCCTCGTACATGTACGCTCCGATGGCTCCCCGCAAGGTGCGGCTGGTGACGCAGTTGATCTCCGGCCGCAACGTGCAGGATGCCATGGACCTGCTGAAGTTCTCGGACAAGCGTGCAGCCGTCATGGTCAACAAGGTGCTCAAGGCCGCCGTGGCGGACGCCGACGAGCAGCAGGCGGACGTGGACAACCTGGTCGTCAGCGAGGCCCGCGTCGATGAGGCCGGCATCCGCGTCGGGACCAAGCGGTGGATTCCGAAGGACCGCGGCCGCGCCCACCCGATCCACAAACTCGCCTGCCATATCCATATCACTGTGTCGCAAGAATAAAAGGATAACCGAGCGTCGTACTGAGATACCTGAGTTATGGGTCAAAAAACATCGCCAATAGGCTTTAGAACCGGAATCACGTTGGGCTGGCAGAGTACATGGTTCGCTCCGAAGGCGAGCTACGGGGATTTCCTCGTGGAGGATCAGAAGATCCGGCGATACGTGGACAATCGATTCAACCGCCAGATGCCCAAGGGGGCAGTCGCGAAGGTGGAGATCATCCGGACGCGCAACGAGGTGAACGTGACTCTGCACAGCGGCCGGCCGGGAATCGTGATCGGCCCGCGGGGCGGAGAGGTGGACAAACTCCGCGAGGAGCTGGAGGCGCTGACCGGGCGAAAGGTGACGGTCAACGTGGTGGAAATCAAGGAGCCGGACCTCAACGCAACGCTCGTGGCCGAGGCGATCGCCGAGCAGCTCGGAAAGCGGGCCTCGTTCCGGCGCACGATGAAGCAGTATTGTGAATCGGCGATCAACGCCGGCGCCAAGGGTGTGAAGGTCATCTGCGGCGGGCGCCTTGCGGGGGCCGAGATGGCCAGGCAAGAGACGCAGAAAATAGGGAGCATTCCGCTGCACACGCTCGATGCCAATGTCGATTACGCGACGGCCACCGCCCGGACGACCTACGGGGCCATCGGAATCAAGGTATGGATCTACCGTGGCAAGTTCGGCGAAGAGGTGGAGCGGACGGAGCGGAAACACCGCCGTCCGATGAGAGGCAGACCGCCGATGGGTCCGTCGGGCGCCCGGGGCGCCGAGGAAGAGGCCGGCGGCCCTGCTCCGGTGCCGGAAGGCGGAGCGGCGAGCCCGCAGAGGCCGCCGTTGCCGGAGGGCGAAGGGCAGGCGTGAGCCGCCCGGGCAAGAGAAGCTCATTAGTAGAGGTTTGAAACATGCCTTTGATGCCGAAAAGAGTGAAGTATCGCAAGGCGCAGCGCGGGCGCATGAAAGGCAATGCCACTCGCTGCAACTACGTCGCCTTCGGCGAGTATGGCTTACAGGCGCTGGAAATGAGCTGGGTCACCGCGAAGAATATCGAGGCCGGTCGTGTCGCCGCGACGCACTTTCTGCATCGAGAGGGCAAGGTCTACATCCGGATCTTCCCGCACCAGCCGGTGTCGTCCAAGCCGCTGGAAACCCGAATGGGCAAAGGCAAAGGCGAGCCGGAGTTCTGGGTCGCACGGGTGCGGCCGGGCCAGATCTGTTTCGAAATCGGCGGTGTCAGCGAGGACGTGGCCAAGCAGGCGCTGTCCAGGGTGGCCCACAAAATGCCCATTCGCTGCCGCTTTGTGAAACGAACGTACTCTCTGTAAGACAGGAGATCACGGTGAAAGCCAAGCAGCTACGAGAAATGAGTCGCGACGAGTTGGACAGCTCGCTGGGCGATCTGCGCAAACGCCTGTTCGACATGCGTTCGCAGGCGGTCACTCAGAAGCTGGAGAACTCCAAGGCGATCATCAATACGCGGCGCGACATCGCGCGGATCCGAACGATTCTGCGTGAGAAAGCGAAATAGCCCTGGTGCAGGAGCAGCGAAAAGTGCCCACTATGGAAACACGTAAGACCAACACACTGACCGGGATCGTCACGAGTAACAGCGGCAGCAAGAGCCGGCGGGTGACGATCGAGTATAAGGTCCGGCATCCGAAATACAACAAGTACATCCGACGCAGAACGAGACTGGCCGTTCATGATGAGCTCAATCAGAGCGGAGTGGGGGATCTCGTGGAGATTACGGAGTGCCGACCGCTGAGCAAGACCAAGAGCTGGCGTCTTATCCGAGTGCTACAGAAGGCAGTGCAGGCTTGAGAGCCCGAGAGATTCGAAGATTATGATTCAGCCATATACCATGTTGGATATTGCCGACAATTCCGGAGTGAAATCGGCAATGTGTATCCGGGTCAAGAGAGGAACGTCGTCGCAGGGCAACTTCACTCGCTCGATGGCCACGGTGGGCGACATCATCTGGGTGGCGATCAAGAAGTCGCTGCCGACCTGCCAACTGGACGACAAGAAGGTGCACAAGTGCGTGGTCATTCGCACGAAGAAAGCGATTCGGCGGCCCGATGGCAGCTACGTGCGGTTCGACAGCAACGCCGCCGTGATGATCGACAACGAGGGCAATCCGATCGGGACTCGAATCTTCGGCGCGGTGGCCCGGGAGCTTCGCGAGAAGAATTACATGAAGATCATCTCGCTGGCCGGTGAAGTTGTGTAGAGGCGGGCTGTTTCAGGAATGAGTGACGAGGCAGACAAATGGCCTTACATGTGAAAAAAGGGGATACGGTGCAGATCATCGCCGGCGACCACAAGGGCTCGACGGGGAAGGTGCTGCACGTGTATCCGGACAAGCACATTGTGATCATCCAGGGTCAGAACATCGTAAAGAAGCACGTTCGGCCGTCCCGGCGCAATCCGCAAGGCGGGCGAATCAGTGTGGAGCAGCCGATCCACATCAGCAACGTGCTGCCGGTCAGTCCGAAGTCTTCGCAGGGAAGCCGCGTGCGGTACCGCGTGGGCGAGGATGGCAGCAAGAAGCGCGTGACGGTGGACGGCGCCGAAATCGGGACTATCAGGAAGGCCAAGTAGCGGGACCGGCGAACCTCGCGATCCCGCAGAGAGTCGAGAAAACAGAGCAAAAGATATGGCGCGTTTACGAGACCTATACCGATCGAGAATCGTTCCAGCGCTGATCAAAGAGGTCGGCTACAAGAACGTCATGGCCGTGCCCAAGATGGAGAAGATCGTGGTTTCCATGGGCATCGGCCGGGCCACGCAGGACAAGAAGTATTTGGAGTTGGCCCGGAAGGACCTGGCCATGATCACCGGGCAGCAGCCGCTGGTGTGCAAGGCGAAGAAGAGCGTGTCCAACTTCAAGGTCCGTCAGGGGCAGGAGACGGGCCTGAAGGTGACGCTGCGCGGGGTGCGGATGTACGAGTTCATGGACAGGCTGATCAACCTGGCGATCCCGCGGGTCCGCGACTTTCGCGGGCTGAATCCGAACAGCTTCGACGGCCGGGGCAACTACTCGATGGGCCTGGCCGAGCAGAGCGTGTTTCCAGAGATCAACCCGGCGAAGGTGGAGTTCCAGCAGGGCATGAACATCACCTTCACCACGACGGCGCGGACGGACGAAGAGGCCCGCCGGTTGCTGGCCATGTTCGGCATGCCGTTCCGGGGCCAGGCGACCAGTCAGGCCGTGGGATAACCGTTACTTGCATCAGTACTGTGGAGCCAGTGAATGTCAACCAAGGCATTAGAGAACAAAGCCAAAAGGAAGCAGAAGTTCCGGGTCCGGGAGTATACGCGGTGTGAGCTGTGCGGCCGGTCGCACGCGGTCTACCGCAAGTTCAAGGTCTGCCGGATCTGTTTCAGAGTGTTAGCGAACGAGGGCAAGATTCCGGGCGTCAGGAAGGCCAGTTGGTAGGCCGGTCGGACAGCTCAGCGAGCAGGATGGTAATCATGAGTGTGAGTGACCCAATAGCGGATATGCTGACCCGCATTCGTAACGCCGTGCGGTCGAATAAGCGGCAGGTCAACATCAGGGCGTCGAAGATGTGCGAGGGGATCGCGGCGGTCCTCAAGAAGGAGGGGTACATCGAGGACTTCGATCGCATCGACGACGGCAAGCAAGGCGTCCTGCGCGTCGTCCTCAAATACGATCAGGAAGGGCAGTCGGCCATCACCGAGATCAAGCGGATCAGCAAGCCGGGCTGCCGCACGTATGCCTCCATCGACAAGCTGCCGAAGGTCTTCGGCGGGATGGGCATAGCCGTTGTGTCAACCAGTAAGGGCGTCATCAGTGATCGAAACTGCCGCGAAAACAAAGTCGGCGGCGAGGTGCTTTGCACGGTAAGCTAAATGAGTCGAATAGGCAGAAAACCCGTTGAGATTCCACAGGGCGTGAAAGTCGAGTTGCAGGGCCAAAGCCTGAAAATCTCGGGCCCCCTGGGCGCGCTGAACCTGGATTGCCACGAGCGGATCGCGCTCAAGGTGGACGACGCGCAGCACAGGATCGAAGTGGTCAATCCGCAGCCGGAGGACCGGCAAAGCCGGGAGCTTCACGGCACGATGCGCGCCTTGATTGCCAACATGGTCCAGGGCGTGACCAAGGGCTACGAGCAGAAGATGGAGATTTACGGCACCGGCTACAACGTCAAGGAGATGGCCGGCAAGCTCGTCGTGCAGGTCGGCTACGCTCACTCGGTGGAGGTGCCGATCCCGAGCGGGATCAAAGTGGTGATCGATGTGCCGGCTACGCGAGGCAACGAAGTCCCGGCGAAGTTCACGATCAAGGGGATCGATAAGCATATCCTGGGACAGTTTGCCTCGGACGTCCGGCGAGTCAGGCCGCCTGAGCCGTACAAGGGAAAAGGGATTCGCTACGCGGACGAGCTGGTCCGGCACAAGGTCGGCAAGGCGTTCGCTTCAGGTGCAGCGTAGTAGAGAAATTGGCTTTCTATGAAGACGGAAAAACACAAAGCAGCGGCGCTGCGGCGCAGGCATCACGTGCGAAAGAAGGTCTTTGGGACGCGGGAAAGACCGCGTCTGTCGGTGTTTCGCTCGAACCGGCAGATCTATGCACAACTGATCGACGATACGGCGGGGGTCACGCTGGTCGCCGCCAGCACCAAGGGCAAGCTCCTGCGGGACCAGTTGCCCCGCGTGGGCAACCGCAAGGCGGCCGAGGCCGTCGGCGAAGTGCTGGCCAAGAAGGCGCTCGATGTCGGCATCAAGTTCGTTTGTTTCGATCGTAACCGTTACAAGTATCATGGCCGAGTGAAGTCTCTTGCCGATGCGGCGAGGAAGGCCGGATTGGCCTTTTGACAGGGGCAGGTAGAGACTGGGAGACGAAATTGGCTACAGAACCGGTGAGAACACCTGAATTCGAAGAAAAGCCGTTGGAAGATACGGTGGTCAAGATTTATCGATGCGCCAAAGTGGTCAAAGGCGGCCGCCGCTTCAGCTTTGCGGCCCTGGTGGTCGTCGGGGATCGCGCAGGCAACGTGGGGATCGGCTACGGCAAGGCCAATGAGGTGCCGATGGCGGTTGAAAAGGGCATCAAGGACGCCAAGAAGTCGTTGCACCCGGTCCCGCTGGTCGGACGGACCCTGCCGCACCCGGTGATCGGCAAGTACCGGGCGACGAAGATCGTCCTGGTGCCGGCCAGCCCCGGCACCGGTGTCATCGCCGGCTCCAGCGCCCGGGCGGTGCTGGAATTTGCCGGTGTCAGCGACGTGCTGACCAAGGTCTATGGAAGCACCTGCGCCAAGAACGTCGTCAAGGCGACGCTCGACGGACTGCTGAAGCTGCGCAGCCGCAAGATGGTCGAGACCTTGCGGGGGGTCGCCGTTTCGTAACGACATGCATGGGTAATTGGGTGAGTTCGATGTTAAGTCATGAGATCACTTCGATCGTAGGCAAGCACAAAGCACGCAGGCGTGTGGGAAGAGGCCGCGCCACGGGGCATGGAAAAAGCTGCGGCCGGGGAACCAAGGGCAGTCTGAGCCGGGCCGGAGCGATGAGGTTCTCTTTGTACGAGGGCGGACAAATCCCCATGTTCCGGCACCTGCCCAAGCGAGGATTCAACAACAAGGAGTTCGCCACACGCTTCATGGTCGTCAACGTCTCGCAACTGGAACGGTTCGAGGACGGCGCCCAAATCGGCGTGGCGCAGTTGTCCGAGGCCGGGCTGATCCCCGGCATCCAGGCCAAAGTGAAGATTCTGGGTGATGGCGAGCTGACAAAGCGGTTGCAGGTGGTCGCCCACAAGTTCAGCAAGTCGGCCGAGCAGAAGATCGTCGATTGCGGCGGCACCGCAACCCAAATCGGTCAGAAGAAGAAACAGCAACGAAGGAAACACAAGTGAGGGCACTCACAACGGTCAGTGACCCGTTACAACTTCAGAATCTGCGGAGAATAGTCACGTGTTAGGGACAATTCTTAATATCTTCAGGATTCAGGATCTGCGGAATAAGATCCTGTTCACGGTCGCCTTGCTGATGATCTATCGGATCGGGTTCCACATCCCGAACCCGTGCTTCAACCAGGCGAGAATTGAGGCGGCCGCCGCCAGCCGGGATACGGATAGTCCCATCGGCCGGGCCGCCGCCTATCTGCAATTGTTCACCGGGGGCAACCTGCGGCAAAGCACGCTCTTCGGCCTGGGAATCATGCCTTACATCACGGCGTCGATTATCCTCATGCTGCTGGGCGAGGTGATCCCGTCGTTGAAGAAGCTTCGCCAGGAAGGGCAGACGGGGTACAAAAAGATACAGGAGTATACGCGGTATCTCACGGTGCTCGTCTGCGTGATTCAGTCCCTGATGTACATGCGCATGATGGGCAGCAGTGAGTTCGTGTATGCGGGGATGGAGAGGCAGGCCATGCTCATGGGCGTGATCGGCATGACCGCCGGCACGATCTTCCTGATGTGGCTCGGGGAACAGATCGACGAGTACGGTATCGGCAACGGCATCAGCTTGATCATCATGGCCGGCATCATCGCCCGAATGCCCTGGGTGGTCGGCCAGTTGTTCCAGAACATGGATCTGACGGTTGCCGCTCAGCCGGGATCGATCGGGCCGGCCAAGCTCCTCTTCCTCGTAGTCGCCGGCGTTTCTGTCGTCGCCGGGGCCATCCTCATCACGCAGGGCCAGAGGCGAATCCCCATTCAGCAGGCCAAGCAGATGCGGGGCCGGCGCATGTACGGCGGCCAAAGGCACTACCTGCCGCTGCGGGTCAATCACGGCGGCGTCATGCCCATCATCTTTGCCTCCAGCTTTATGATGTTCCCGCCGATCATCATGCAGCAAGTGGTGAGAGTCTTGCCCGGTTCGATAGTCGTACGGACGATCGCGAGCGCTTTGAGCACGAGCGCCTACACGTACAACGTGCTCTATATGCTGCTGATCTTCCTGTTCGCGTATTTCTGGGTCACCGTCCAGTTCCAGCCCCGTGAGATGGCGAAGAACCTGCGGGACTCGGGCAGCTTTATCCCCGGACTTCGCCCCGGGCGCAGGACGGCAGAATACCTCGAGACGGTGATGATGCGCATCACGTACTACGGGGCGGCCTTTCTGGCTGCCATCGCGGTCATTCCGACCGTGGCGGCCACCACTCTGGGCATTCCGTGGACCATCACGAACTTCCTGGGCGGTACCGGCTTGCTGATCGTGGTGAGCGTCTCGCTGGACCTCGTACAGAAGATCGAGGCGAACCTGTTGATGCGAAGTTACGACGGCTTCAGCGCGTCGGGCAGAATCAAGGGGGCCTATGCATGAGAATCGTCGTCCTGGGTGCACCCGGCGCTGGTAAAGGAACGCACTGCAAGCGGATCGCGGAACGATACGGCGTTGCGCACCTGTCGAGCGGGGACATTCTCAGGCGCGAGCGGGCTGAAGGGTCCGAGCTGGGCCACAAGGCCCAAAGCTACATGGATGCCGGCAGTCTCGTTCCGGACGATCTGATCGTGGCGATGATGGTCAACGCGGTCGCCAAGGCCGGGCCGGCGGGGTTTGTCCTCGACGGGTTCCCCCGGACGGTCCCTCAGGCCGAGGCGCTGGATGCGTCACTGGCCGCCGCCAGGAGCGGAATCGATGTTGTCGTAAACCTTCTGGTCGATGACGGCGTAGTACTGGACAGAATCACGGGACGGCGGAGTTGCCCAAAATGCGGTGCGGTGTACCACGTTCGGAACATGCCGCCCAAAATGGATGAGCTCTGCGACGTGGATGGCACGAAGCTCGTGCAGCGGCCGGACGATACCGAGGGCGTGGTCAAGAACCGCCTGGAAACATATTACCGGCAGACCGAGCCGGTCGTGGACTATTACAAGGCCAGAAGAACGGTCCACAATATCGACGCGAACAAGGACGCCGATAGTGTGGCCGCGGTCCTGTTCAAAAAACTCGATGCATTTGCCGGCAAAGGCGGCAAGACGGCCTCGAAGGCGGATGCAGCGAAGAGAACTAAAGCAAAATAATGGCTATAACGCTTCGCAGCCGCAGGGAAGTTGGGTTGATGCGCCGGGCGGGAGTTGTTGTAGCCGATGTTCTTTCAAAACTGCAGGAGATCGCAGCGCCGGGAATGACGACGGCCGCGCTTGATGAAATCGCGCTGCGCATGACGATGGCAGCCGGAGCCGAGGCGCTCTTCAAGGGCGTTCGCGGTCCCCAGGCGAAAATCCCGTTTCCGGGGGCGATTTGCGCATCCGTCAATGAAGAAGTGGTGCATGGAATTCCCTCGCACGAGCGGGTATTGCAGAAAGGGGATATTCTGAGCGTCGATTTCGGGGTCCGGCTGGGCGGGTACTGCGGCGATGCCGCAGTGACGTTCCCGATCGGCGAGATCACGGCAGAGCGGCGACGGCTCGTCGAGGTCACGAAAGAGGTGCTGGGAATCGCCGTCGCGCGGGCCCGGCCCGGTGTCCGATGGAGCCACATTGCCGGCAAGATGCAACGGCATGCGGAATCCGCCGGCTTCTCGGTCGTGCGGGACTTCGTCGGCCACGGGATCGGCACGAGAATGCACGAGGACCCGAAAGTCCCGAATTTCGTCAGTGACGAGTTGCTGGCGGAAGATATCGTGTTGACCGAGGGAATGGTCCTGGCCGTGGAGCCGATGATCAACGCCGGCACCAGCGCCGTGCGCACGCTGGCGAACGGATGGACCGTCGTGACCCGGGATGGACAGTGCTCGGCCCATTTCGAGCATACGATCGCGATCGTCCAAGGTGGCTGCGAGGTCCTGACGGTGAAGGAAGGATCGAGTGCCAAGGGAAATGGCTGATGAGACCGGACGGGCTCCAGTGCGGTCCGGCGGTCCGGCCGCACGCAGGCCCGAGGGTCTTGCTCGTTTGTAGTGGTTCATGGCAAAAAAAGACGCAATTAGGCTGCAGGCAAAGGTGGTTGAAGCTCTGCCGAACGCCATGTTCAGAGTCGAACTGGAGAATGGCCACAAAGTCCTGGCCCACGTCTCCGGGAAGATGAGGATGAACTTCATCCGCATCCTGCCGGGAGACCAGGTGACCGTGGAGATGTCGCCGTACGACCTGAACAGGGGCCGAATCGTGCTTCGTCATTGACGCCGGCGCCGATCGACCCGGCCGGGCCGATCCTAGAGTCCTGATCGAGCGTGGAGCTGCATATGAAAGTCAGAAGCTCAGTGAAACGTATCTGTGAAAACTGCAAGATCGTTCGCCGCAAAGGCGTGGTTCGTGTGATCTGCTCGAACCCTCGGCATAAGCAGCGCCAGGGATAGGAGCAGGCTGCGTGGCCACGGTGCACCGCGTGCGAATGACTGTCAAAAGGAAGATGATATGCCGCGTATCGTAGGTGTGGACATTCCGGACAACAAATCGATCTGGATTTCACTGACGTACATCCCGGGAATCGGCCGGTACACGTCGGGACAGATCCTCAAAGAGGCCAACGTCGAACAGTTGACCAAGGCGGGCAAGCTCAGCGAGGATGACCTGAGCCGGATCACCCAGATCATCGATCGCAACTACGTCGTCGGGGGCCAGCTTCGAAGGCAGGTGGCCCAGAACATCGCGCGGCTGCGGGACATTGCCTGCTATCGGGGGATCCGGCATCGCAAGGGTCTGCCCGTCCGCGGGCAGCACACCCAGAGCAATGCCCGGACTCGCAAGGGACCCCGCAAGACCGTGGCCGGAAAGAAGGGCGTGAAAGAGAAACGGTAAGTCCGCAGTACGGACCCCAGCATGGGATAAGAGACGCAAATGGCCAAAAGTGCAAAACGCAAAGTCAGGAAGAATGTCGTTCGGGCAATCGTGCACATCAAGGCGACCTTCAACAATACGTTGATCACGGTCACCGACACAGATGGCGACACGATCTGCACGGCTTCGGCGGGCAGTGTGGGCTTCAAGGGCTCACGAAAGAGCACCCCGTTCGCTGCCCAGCAGGCGGCGCAGAATTGCGCCAATACGGCGATGCGAAACGGCGTGCGCGAAGTGGAAATCAAGGTCAAGGGCCCCGGCGCAGGCCGGGAATCCGCGATTTCCGCGATGCAGGGTGCGGGCCTGCGGATCACCTCCATCGAGGACGTGACGCCGCTGCCGCACAATGGGTGCAGACCCCCGAAGCGTAGAAGAGTATAGTTCAGTTGCGTAAGCCCTGAGGAGATCAGTGGACATGGGACGATACATCGGTCCATCGTGTAGACAATGCCGGCGTGAGGGAATGAAGTTGTTCCTCAAAGGCGCCAAGTGCGAGACCGCCAAGTGTCAGATCGAGCGGAGACAGCGAAGTCTGGCTCCGGGCATGCACGGCTGGCGCAAGGCGCGGCTGAGTGAGTACGGGATTCGGCTGCGGGAAAAGCAGAAGATCAAGAGGTATTACGGCGTCTACGAGCAGCAGTTCATGCGGTGTTTTCACCTCGCGGAGCGCATCAAGGGCAACACGGGCGAGAACCTCCTGCAACTGCTCGAGAGGCGTCTGGACAACGTCCTCTACAAGGTGAACTTTGCCGCATCCCGCAAGGCGGCTCGGCAGTTGATCACGCACGGCCACGTTCGCGTGAACGACCGCAAGGTCGATGTGAGCGATTACACGCTCAAGATCGGCGACAAAGTTACCCTGAAGAGTTCGGACAAGAGTCTCAAGCGAGTCAAGCAGCAACTCGAGAGCAACCCGAATTTCACGACCCAGGGCTGGCTGCAACTGGACCGGGATAAGCCCGCGGCCACCGTCGTGGCCCTGCCGGGGCGGTCCGACGTGCAAATCCCCGTTGAGGAACAACTGGTTGTGGAATTCTGTTCCAGGTAGGCTCAGAGAACCAAAATGCGGAAGCACGCAGGTCAGGATATGCGACGTGGGGAGAGTTCCGTGTTTTGTTATGTGGATCAGGACGAGAGTTTAGATCGGAGGCTTATATGCGAGTTACATGGCGTGGGTTAGAGTTGCCGACTCGTGTTGAGAGGGACCCGAGCGTCTCTACGGATAAGTATGGGCGGTTCTTCATCGAGCCCTTTGAGCGCGGTTTCGGAACCACGGTGGGTAACAGCCTCAGGCGCGTGCTGCTGTCCTCCCTGGAGGGCAGTGCGGTCACGTCGATCAAGATCACGGGGGTGGACCACGAGTTTACCTCCGTTACCGGCGTGATGGAGGATACGACCGACATCGTGTTGAACGTCAAGAGTCTGGTGGTTCGACTGCAGGGAGACGGGCCGAAAGTGATGAAGGTGTCCGTGGAGAAGGCGGGCGTGGTTACCGCCGCGGATATCGTCGCCGACCCTGCCATTGAGATCATCAACGAGGACGCAGTGCTGGCCACCCTGACCGAGGACGTCAAGTTCGAGATGGAGATGGTCGTGGAAAACGGGCGCGGATACGTCCCGGTCTCCGAGCGGATCGCCGATGCGGACCGGTTCGAGCAGGAAATCGGCCGAATCCATCTCGACGCCGTGTACTCGCCGGTCACTCGCGTGCGATACACCACCGAGAACACCCGCGTCGGTCAGCGAACGAACTACGACAAGCTGATCCTGGAAATCTGGACCAACGGAACTATTTCCCCTGAGATGGCCCTGGTCGAGGCCGCCAAGATCCTGCGAAAGCACATCAATCCTTTCGTCCAGTACTTCGAGCTGGGCGAGGAAACAGTGGCCGGGGAGGTTCCGCAGGAGGAGCCCGAGAAGAAGGTGGACGAGGAACTTGAGGCGAAACTCAATACTCCGATCCAGGAGCTGGAGCTGTCGGTTCGGGCCAACAACTGCCTGGAGTCGGTGAAGGTCGAGACGGTCCGGCAACTGGTGCAGATGACCGAGGCCGATCTGCTGAAAATTCGCAGCTTCGGCAAAACCTCGCTTCGTGAGATCAAACGCAAATTGGCGGATATCGGGCTGTCGCTCGGAATGAAAGACGTCGGTTGATACCGGAAAGGTTTTGAGAATCTCAGGTAGAAGAGGGATTTGGGCATATGCGTCATAGAGTCGCAGGGCGTGAGTTGAGCAGGACGAGTGCGCATCGTGTGGCGTTGCGCCGGAACCTGGCCCAGTCGCTGATCGAGCACGAGACGATTTCGACGACAATTCAGAAGGCCAAAGAGGTCAAACCGTTCGTCGAGCGGCTGATCACGCTGGCGAGGAAGGGGTCGCTTCAGCACCGGCGGCGGGCCATCTCCATGTTGGGCAACCGCAATATGGTCGCGATTGAGGACGGCGAGCCCGTCGAGAAGGGGACCGTCATCGGCAAGCTGTTCAGCGAACTCGGCCCTCGGTACCTGGACAGGCAGGGCGGGTATACCCGGATCATCCGTCTGCCCTTGAGACGGCTGGGCGATAAGGGAGAGCTTGTGCTGCTCCAGCTCTTGGGCAAGGATGAGCCGCTGAAGAAGGAAAAGAAGAAGCCCGCCAGGAGGCGGTCGCGAAAGAAATCCAAAGAGGCGGTTGCCGCCGGAGCAGAGGCACAAGAGACTGCGGCTGAGTCGGCCCCCGAGGCCGCCGCGGAGCCTACAGGCGAAGCGGAGAAGCCTCCCAAAGAGGAAGAGAAGTCGCAGGCAGGCGGGTCCAAGAAAGAATCGAAGTAAACCGCCGCAGCGGGACGAACGGGACATCGAGCAAAAGACTACGGGCGGACGAGCATGGACGGTTGTGTGTTCTGCAAGATGGTGGCAGGCGAGATCCCCGTGGCGAAAGTCTACGAGGACGATGTCGTCTTCGCATTTCTCGACATCGGCCCCATCAGCGACGGTCACACGCTCGTCATCCCCAAACAGCACTGCACGCGAATCCATGAGTGCGAGCCGGGCGTTCCGGCCGATGTGGCCTCGCGCCTGGGCAAGATCGCGAAGGCGGTGATGACGGCGGTGGATGCCGACGGCTACAACGTGCTGAGTAACAATGGGTCGGCCGCCGGGCAGGTCGTCGATCATCTCCACTTCCACATCATCCCGCGCAAGACCGGCGACGGGGTCTTCACGGAGTGGCCGTCGTATCGCTACAAACCCGGCCGGATCGAGAAACTCGCCGCAAAGATTCGAGAAAATCTGAAATAGATGGTGTGCCCCTTGATAGACGCGCCGCTCTTTGGTATCCTGCTCAGATGAATTCGCTGGAGACGTGCTCGTTCGCGTTTCGCGTCGAACAGGGTTTCGTCGTCCGGCGTATCAGAAAAACTTGTTGGCCGCGGGGTAGAGCAGTCTGGTAGCTCGTCGGGCCCATAACCCGGAGGTCGGAGGTTCGAATCCTCCCCCCGCTATTCGTTGTCAATAAAGGACTTGCGCTCGTTCGCGAGTCCTTTTTTTTGCCTGGTTCAATTGAGGGTAACAATTGGGATGTGGAAGTAATGGAGGATAAGGATTCCTCCCGATCAAGAGAGTGGATCACACAGGGTAGTGTAAAGACTTATTCGCACATTTTCTGATGGATGTCACTCCGGTCGATGGATGGAGGTCATGACTCTGTCTCCTGGCCCCCTTAAGGGGGCGGCACGTTATCGGAACCTCAGGCGACCGCCGTCGAGGCCTCCTGCTGTTCCTGCTTGAGTTCCTTCAATCGCTCCATGT
>Ga0315282_10000839_pt1 | contig 60041 bp, 44 predicted proteins | sample YL17G07_20_MG_FD_203693 | JGI IMG/M metagenome (GOLD analysis project Ga0315282, IMG submission 203693) | Sediment microbial communities from Yellowstone Lake, YNP, Wyoming, USA - YL17G07_20 | ecosystem: Environmental > Aquatic > Freshwater > Lake > Sediment | place: USA: Wyoming | collected...
GGACGCCGGCTTCGAGGAGACCGATGCGCGAGCGGTTGTGCGGGCCTCGGCGACGTCGCACGCCGGCGCCACCTATGCCGAGTCGCACGGCCACGGGATCGCGCGGTACAGTGACCGGGCCGTGAGCGCGAAGGGCGAGGAGTACGTCTACTACTGGGAAGTCGGCGCCGCTCGATGGGTGGCCCTGTGGTCCTACTGCGTTCCCGCTCAGATCTACGCTATGCCGGAAGTCAGGCGCGAGTTCGCCGCGATTGAGTACGTCGTGGGGACGTTCGCGTTCAACCCCGGCTAGTCGTCACCGTCTATTCTGGGCCTCTCGATAGCCTGCCAGCGCCAGACATCATCGTCGGGCCCATCCTCGGCCTCGTAGACATGGCGCCAGCGCCGCCGAAATAGCATCCCGTTCCGGGTGGTGACCTCGAGGAACTTGATGTCAGACGAGCCGTCCGTGGTCACGTGCTCATAGTGGTGCATCTCGACCGAGGGCACGATCCGGCAGCGGTAGCCGAGCGACTTCAGGCGGTAGCAGTAGTCGATGTCCTCGTACTGGACGGGGAAGTAGGCCTCGTCCATCTCACCGGCCTCTTCTACAACCGCGCGCGGCAGCAGCACGCAGGCAGAGATCAGACATTGCACGTCGCGCTCGACGTTGGCTTCCGGGTCGTCTGCCGGTCTGCCGCGACCGATGTACATGACGCGCCCGCGCCGGGAGACCGCGCAGCCCGCGAACTCGATGCGCTCGTTCGGGGGAGGGAAGAGGAGCTTGGGAGACACGATCCCCAGACCCGGATCGGAGTCCAGCCGCTCACGGAGAGCCTCCAGCCAACCCCGGCTCATGACCGTCACATCGTTATCGACCCAGCCAATGTACCGTCCCGCGGCCCCTCTCATGCCCCGGTTGCGACCAGCGGGCGCGCCGATGTTGGAATCGTTCAGGACGACCTTCAGCTCGACGCCGGCCTCGGAGAGCGCACGCTCGAGGTCGGGCAGTGCGTCGCGGGTGCCGTCCGTGGACCCGTTGTCGACGAGGACAATCTCGAGAGGCCGGTAGGTCGACGTCGCCATTGAGCGGAGGCAGGCCTGGGTGTAGGCCCGCTTGTTGTAGCTGAGGATGACAAGCGACACACCCGGCTGCATGATCGCCTCCTCAGTCCTGTCGCTCCCAGATAGCCGCGGCCGCGAAGCCGACCACCGACGCTCCGTCGGGCGTCGGGGCCTGTCCAAGCCGGAGAACGGTGCCCATGCAAGGCGCCACCGCAAGCGCTGCGAGATGGAGAGCGGAGCGGCCGCAGACGTTCGCATCCTCGCCGGCCGCATTGCGCTTTGCCGACGCCTCAAGTACCCCGCGCGCATTACCCGCGAGAGCTGAGCGCAGGACGGCGCGGTCCACATCGCCCGCCCACGCCTTCTCCGCATCGCCCGCCGGGCCATCGTGGCCGAACTCCGGCCCGACGTGCGAGAGGTCGACGCCGGCCACCACGACAGCGTTCCGCGACGGGTCGTCCAGGACCGCGTGGATCTCCGCGGCCAGGTCGCGGGCTTGCGGCGGGCCCTCCCACTCGTGATCGTCCATCTGCGAGCACAGGATGGGCACGACCCGAGCCTGCGGGAACAGATGCTTGATGAACACGACCTGGAACTCGATCGAGTGCTCTTGGGCGTGGAGCAGCTCGTCCGCGAACCCATCTGTGCCCAGAGCCGCCGCTAGCCGGTCCAGCACATCGCGGTCGACCTCAGCTTCCCCGAGCGGAGTGTCGAACGGCTGGGCCGTCAGGACGTACGGATGCTGCGAAGGAGCGTGGCACACGCCCAGCACGATGAACGTGTCGGCGTCGAGGTCGCGCCGCGCGAGAGCGTACGCATCGCCGTAGGCGTCCGCGCCCCTCTCCAAGTCGATGTGCGGCGCGATGAGGCACCTCAAGCTCACCTCGGGAGCGAGATCCCGGAGATCCCGGTCCAGCATGGCGTCGAGGTACTTCGCCAACTCGGCCCGGTCCGTGGGGTACACGGCTCCGGCGTGCGAAGCCGGCCTAGGTGCGGACCGGTATGCGCGCAGTCTGTCCTCGACGAGGGCGGCCACCTCGGCACCCTCGATCAGCCCGTGTCGGCGAAGCTCGGCGACGGCGGCTTCCACCTCTGACTGGCTGACGAACGTCCCGAGCATCGACACGAGCCCTGCCTGGATCCCCTCCAGCGTCTCGGTGCCGTCACAGCACGCCAACACGCCGTAGAGGGCTGCCGAGATGGCGAACCCTTCGGGCAGAACGCCCAGCGGGTCGCGCAGCAGAACGAACCGCTGCCCGTCGACCTCGATCGGAGACGCGTACAGCGCGCGGGCCCTCGGTCGGTCGAGGGAGCTGGACAGGACGCCGGACGTGTCAGTCACCCTCCTCGGCGCGGGGCGCTGGTCGCTGCCGCGCGGTTGGCGTGTTCCGGCGGGCCCACGCCGGCTCCTCCGTGCGGGCCGCCCTGGTGAACGAGGTCGTACTGCCTCGGCGGGGAACATACCCATCGGGAGGCAGTCGCGATGGTGTCCGATGGGAGCGCTCGGCGCAGGTATGTCCGCCTGACGCCGGACATGACCGTTCAGTGGTCGCCGCTCAGCTCCGGAGACGGCAGGGCGGCTCACACGTCAAAGGTACTCGATGTCAGCGCCGGCGGCCTGCTGCTTTCCCATGGCGAGGCGCTCCCGGTCGGCGCGTACCTCCGGCTCACGCTGCTGTCAACCTTCGCGCCCGCGCTGCCCGGCCTGGAGGGAGTCGTGGCGCACGTCGCGCCGGCCGACGAGCCGGCTGCCGGCCAGGCGATCGGCGTGCGCTTCGTGTCGCCGCCACAGGACGACCTCCACGGCCTCATGTTCGCCGCGTACGAGTACATCGGCAAGTACGCGTGCGTGTGCACGGCCGTCAGGCACTGCGGCGACATGAAGAACACCTGTCCGGCACACGCCAAGAACCAGAACTGCTGGCAGGTGGCGGTCGCGCCCTGCTGCCACTGGCGCACCAACAAGGATTGTATACGCTGCCCCGTGTCGCTCCTGGCGTTCCTAGCCTAGCTCCCGAGCGTCACCGCCGTTCGCCCGCGATTGGGGGAGACCGATGCTCTCCGAAGACGACCGGCAGTCCATCCTCACCGTGGCCCGGGACGCGGTCACGGCCGCCGCCTTCCGAAGGCGGTACACGCTGCCGCATGATCTGAGCCCCGCTCTGCGCGCCGCGGGAGCCGCGTTCGTTACCTGCAAGACACGCGGCGGCGAGCTGCGCGGATGCATCGGGCAAGTGGCGGCTGTGAGCCCACTGGGGGACACGGTCGCCAAGATGGCGGAGGCCGCCTCGCAACGCGATCCGCGCTTCCCCCCGGTAAGGTCCGATGAGCTCCCCGGGCTGCGCATCGAGGTCTCCGTCATGACCGACCCCGTGCCCATCCGGCCGGATGAGGTGACGGTGGGCGTTCACGGCCTGGTCGTTGAGCGGGGCCCGGCGCGAGGACTGCTGCTGCCACAGGTTCCGGTCGAGCATGGCTGGGATCGCGAGACCTTCCTCGCTCACACGTGTCTGAAGGCAGGTCTGCGACCCGATGCCTGGCGCGAACCGGGAACGGTATTGCTCGGTTTCACAGCCGAGGTCTTCGGGGAGGCGGACTAGCACAGGCCGTATTGCAGGCCCCGGGATGGAGTGCGATGTCGCTGCGCGGAGCCAATGCCGACCACAGGACGTGCGGATGGACCGCACGGTGGGGGCCACCGTCGGCGCTCATCGCGCTCACTGTGCTGTGCCCGCTGGCCTGGGGCCAGCAAAACGCCGTCGCTGAGTCGGTCAGCAAGCTGCTCCAGGCCGGGAACTTCAAAGTGTCGGGCGGCGGCAACTTGAAGCAGGGAGCCACGACGCTCGCCACGGGCACGTTCGACGGCGCCTATAAGAACCGGACGACGTTCCGGATCCAGGGCACGTACACCGCCCCCGCCGGGCCCCAGGAGCTCCGGGTCGTCCGGATCGAGGAGCGTCAGTGGGAGTGGACCGATCCGGCGGCCGGCTGGCGCGCGGTCGAGGCGGGCAGTGACCCGGCGAGCGTGTCCTTCGACAGCATTGTGGCGGCCGTCACGGGCTGTACCGACGTAAAGACCACCGAAGGCAAGGACTGCGACGGCGTGGCCTGTGTCGGCTACACGTTCGTCCTTCCTCCGGGCGTGGCCACGGTCGCGGACCTTGTCATCGAGGGCACCGGGCGGCTCTACGTCAGCCGGGGCGACGGCCTTCCACGCGAGATCGCCCTTAGCATCGTTACGCCGATCGGCGCCTCCGGGCAGGCTACGGCGGCGATCTCCGACATCGGCGTCCCTGTTGACATTCAGCCGCCCGATCTTGACGGCGGCGTGCCCGTACCCCCGCCGGTCACACGCGACGGACTGACCGAAGCACTGGCGGCCCAGCCAACGGTGCACGTCAGCATCACCGCGCGCGCTGAAGGCGCGCCCATCGTTGCCGACCTGGTGCCGGCGCCGGATGGTACCGCCGTCCTGGATGTGCTGGCGCTCCATCAGCAGCGGAGGTCCTTCGCGAAGCTGACCGTGGGCGATGCCGTCCTCGGCCGGATGGTCGCCACGGGAGGCACCGTGCGCGAGTACTTCGCCGGAGCGGAGAGCGGCGACCACGGCCCGGGCTGGCACCTGCACTCGGTCGGGTCGGCGACCGGGAACCAGGCCTTCAGCATGGACTCGGGGCTCCTGTCCCAGGTGCTCGACGACCGGGCCCTGAAGCCGCTCACCGAGGAGCCACAGGGCCAGAGGACGATGCTCGTGTATTCGTTCGAGGTGGGCGGACCGGGGCGCGCACCCGGTCTGCTGCTCCCACACCTGCGCGAGAAGCTCGTCCCGGAGAGCCTGAAGGCGTCGGGGCGCCTGCTTGTCGACAAAGCCACCGGGTACCTCGACAGCATCGAGCTACGCGCCGAGGGTGTCACTCCCGACGGACAGGCGGCTCGCGTCGAGGAGACGTACTCCGTGGAGTACACCGCGCCCGATGACCTGATGCGGGAGGCACAGGAGTACTTCGAGTGGGCCGAGGAAGGCGATGCACAGATCGCGACGGGCGAGGAGGAGATGAAGGCCGCGGTGGCCCGCATCGCCGACGAGTGCGGCCCGCTCATGCGCGACAGCCTCGCGCTGTCGGTGAAGCTCGCGAGGCTCCAGAGGATCTGTGGCGCATCGGGCGCGCGCGTCGTTGACCCTCAGGGCAAGGAGCTCTCCCATGTCGGCCAGTTCGAGATCGACGCGAAGGTCCTCGAAGGGCTGTTGGGAGAGGCAAAAGCGCTCCCGGCCGGCGACGCGCTCGCACGGACCGTACGGGAGGCCACCGTGTGTGTGGCCCCCATCTCCGAGAAGGGCGCCGGCACCGTCGGCTTCGTCGTGATCGGGCGTCCTGTGGAGGTCGAGCCACCCGTCACGGATGGAAAATAACCTTCACGCTTTGGCCCGCGCCCTCCGCCAGGCTCTCGAAGACCGCGACCGCGTCCGACAGCGGGCGTCTGTCGCTTGTCAGCGGCTCCACTTGCACCTTGCCCGACCGCAGCAGGCCGATGGCCTCTTCGTAACACGCCTCGCCGCCGACGGTGCCGGCGACGCTGAGCTCCCGGCACACGATCACATCGGGGTCGAGGGACGCGAGCGCCCCGACGTAGCTGCCGGTGAGGACGATCCGCCCGCGAACCGCTACCGCGCCCATCGCCTGCTCGAGAAGAGGCGCTGAGCCCGCCGCCTCCAGCATCACGTTGAACCCGAGCCCGTCCGTCAGCGCCATTGCGGCCTCGCCGAGATCCTCCGATCCGCTGCTTATCGTGGCGTCCGCCCCGAGGCCGCGCGCGAGCTCAAGCTTGCTCTCTTTCCGGGCCACCGTGACCACCTGCCGCGCACCGTAGGCCTTCGCGATCTGTGTCAGCAGTTGGCCGATGGGGCCGGCCCCGAGGACCAGCACGCTGTCGGCGGGACACACTCGGCCCGTCTTCACCGCGTAGGTGCAGACCGCGGCGGGCTCGATGAACGCGCCCGAGTCGAACGGCAGATCGCCGATCCTGTGCGTGGTGCTGCGCGGGGCTACGATGAACTCCGCCATGGCGCCGTTGCGGTTGATGATGCCGTTCTCGATCCTGTCTTGGCAGATGTTCTGGTGGCCGGACAGGCAGAGCTGGCAATGACCGCAGCCGAGCGCGGTCTCGCAGGTGATCCGGTCGCCGAGTGCGAGGTCCGTGACGCCCGGTCCGAGCTCCTCTGCGACGCCGGCCCACTCGTGCCCGGGTATAACCGGGAGCATAGCCTTGCCGATCTTGTAGTGGTAGAGGCGGTTCTCATAGACCTCGATGTCGGTGCGACACAGGCCGACGGAGTGAACGCGCGCGAGCACCTCGCCGGGCCCCGGAGCGGGTGTCGGGACGGTCTCATACCGCATGTCACAAGGGCCGTAGATGCGCAGAGCCTTCATGGGCGCGCACGCCTCCTCGATGTCTGGCAGCCGTCCGACCAGTGGTTCCACCGCCGCTCGCCGGCACCCTCTCGCGCAGGATGGTAGGGGCGACCGGCCGGTCGCGCGCCAGAGCCGCGAAGCGGCGGCAGTGCGTACGTGCTATACTGGTCGCTGTCTTACTGGGCAACCCGCAGCTTTGAGCACTGGGGGCGAAGCCACATGCTGCCGGGAGAATCGACCCGCATAGCCCCTGGGAGCGCCGGCTTCCAGCCGGCACTAGCTCGTCTAGCGACCTCTGGCGCAAGCGTCTCGCCCGCCGTGAGCCGCGGCGCGGCCCCACACCGTAGGGCGCGACCGGCAGGTCGCCCGCCCAGAGCCGCGACCCGTCGCCGCTCGCGCCAGGATGCCTCGACAACAAGGAAGTACGTCTGGGACGCCGCGAACCTCCTCGTCGAAACCGACGGCGACGGCACGACCGTGGCGCAGTACACCTTCCCCAGCACCCGTGGCCGAGGCGTTTGGCCTGCCAGTGAGTACGGCCCGGTGGTCTCCCAGCGCGGCTCCTCGACCTCGCGCTTCTACCACCCCAACGACCTGGGCACGTTCGACACCGTGACCGAGCCCGACGCCGCCACAACGGACACGTACATCCTCGACGCCTGGGGCGTGCAACACGCCGCCTCCGGCTCGACCACCAACCCCTTCCGCTACATCGGCGCGCTCGGCTACTTCGCCGAACTCGACGTCGGCATTCACGATGTCCGTGCCCGCTGGCTGCGACCTGCGACAGGAAGCTGGCTGAGCGTGGACCCGGTGGAGGGGGAGATGAGGTACGGGTACTCCAGGATCCGGCCAGTGGACACGGTCGATCTTGCGGGAATGGCCCCGCACGGGGGGTACACCTGTGCTGATATCAGGCAGAACCTGATGTACTGGGGCGCCAACCTCGACCTTGCGATGCACCAGATTCCACCTGACGCGGCCGCGGTGAGGAGAGCCACCTGCGGCCACCCGACGCTCACAGAAGGAGGACAGGACGATGCTGAGCTTGGTCCGGCTCTGTCGTGCGTGTAGCGTAGGCATTCTGTGTGGAGTGTCCGTCGCGGCAGGGGCTCAGGCGGGACCGGGGTGGAGTCCACTTCCCGAGGCCTCGCAGCATCCTGAGTGGCCGAGCGTGACGTGCCTAGCGAGTCCCTGGCCTGCGTCGTCGTTCGAGCCCCGTCCGGGTTACGACTATGGACCGCGCGTCAGTGAGGCCTTCCTCTTCGGTCGGCGCCTGCTCCTGATCCGCGACGACTACGACGAGGCAGGCAATGAGCGTAAGCCGGCACTCGTCTCCCTCGACGATCGCACGGAGCTTAAGTTGGAGAGCCCGGAGTACTCAACTCCTTGGCATCGTTCGCCCTTGCCCCTCTCCGGTCCGCCGTACGAGGTCGCTCCCGCGGTCGAGATGCCCTGGAGTGCGCAGGGGGCGGAGTGGGGGCAAACCAGCCGAGCCGTCCCGCCCGTCGCCTGGACGGAACTCCAGACCCTCGTAACTGGACCAGATGCCGGGCCACCCACGTCGGTAATGCGCGCGCGTGTCGAGGGTGAGAGCGCAGCCATAGGATCACGCGTCTCGGCCCTCCACCCTGCGCTGTCCGGAGAGCAATGGAGCCTAGAGACGGCCGGCGGGGAGGATGCTGGTGGAGTCGGAGACATCCGATTCACCGTGCCGGTGGACGAGGTGTTCCTGACCAGGTGGCCAGACCCGCCGGTGCTGCTCCGCCTGCCGCGAGTGGTCCAGTTGCCGCTTGACGTATCGCCGGGCTGGCGCCGGCCTGACGGCAAGTCCCTCTTCGTCATCGATGAGTGGTATACCGATGCGGCGGCTGCGTATCCTGGCGTTGACGCCGTTGGCCGCTACGCGGGCCTTGGCTTGACGCAGGTCACGATTGACGAAGACCAGTGGACGGCGGACCTGCGCCCGGTGTTCCGACCGACCGATTCCACCCCCAGCGAGCTGCTCATCGCAGGGACCTATGTCGGCGAGAGCGGGAAGTTCCTGCTCTGCACTGCGCCCGAGATGCGCGACGACACGGGGGTTCTGAACTGGCTCATGTTCTACCTAGTCGGACACGACACGCGACTGCCCGTGTCGTCAACCGAGTCCGACCCGGTCACGCCCGTCCTCAAACTCCCGCTCGACCCTCCCGTGCCGATGTCGTTCCTGAAGGGCCCCGGCGCGACGACGAGTCGGTTTTCGCCGCCACCCATTCCCTTGCACATCGCGACCACCCCGAAGGGTGAGATCGTCCTTGTGGATTGTCGTGGGGACATATATGTGACGAGAGCGCTGCGGCCGGTCGAGCAGGCGTGGAAGGGATAGGCCGCGGCGCCGCGGCTCCCTGAAGGCCGGGACGTCTGACGAGTATGAGGCATTACGGCGGCGGCAACGTGCTGCAGAGCTTAGCCTACAGCTACTCATGTAGCAGCCAATCCCCCCGGGGGAAGATCCCGCCAGACAGTTTGCCGGTGGTCGGTCTTGAACGGGGGCGTGTGTGGGCTCGGCGCGGAGGGCTCGAGGGCAGCGTAGCCGTCCGGGGAGCGGACCCCTGGCCTTTGGCGCCACGAGCCCGGTCGCCGACTGGACCGACCGGAGGGCGTCCTCACGGACTGTCAGAAGCGTGGACTATGTGAGGGATGGCAACACTGGCAGAGCAGTTCGTCGGGATCGCGCGGAAGCAAGTAGGCAAGCCGTACGTGTTTGGTGCGGAGGCGGCGCCGCCAGCGAAGCTGGCGCCTACATCGCGCTACCCTCGAGGGCCGGCGTCCCTGCCGGCCGGTCTGGAACACAACGACAGCGCCCTGTGGCGCAAGCGTCTCGCCTGCGACCACCGGCAACCGGGACGGCCGCCCCACAGCGGAACGGACCTGGGACCGCCCGCGTTCCTCGGCGACCTCTCCCGGGGGGAGAGGTGCGATACGGCAGGGACCTACCGACCGCCAGGGAAGTGACGCTCGGGGCGGCGGTTAGGCGGAGACATGGCCGGTCACCCGGCAACCATAGCGGCAGATGAGTATGTTGCTCGTAGGCGGCGCGTGCTCGATGAGATCGGCCCGGGGGCGGCGGCGCTGCTGCAGGGCGCCCCTCCCGCGAAGGGCTTCAAGCTCTTCCGGCAGTCGAATGAGACGCAGTACCTATGCGGGGCGCAGGTGCCGCTCGCGTACCTGCTGCTGGATGGCCGCACGTCAACCTGCACGCTGTTCGTCCCCGGCCTGCCCGCGGGGCAGACGAAGGGCACCGTGCCGGTCGAGCGCGATACCCCGGCCCGGCTGCGCGAGACGACCGGCGTCGACGCCGTCCTGCCCGCGGAGCGCCTCGCGGAGCACCTGCGGGGCGCGTCGGTCGTCTACACACCGCACTCCCCGGCTCAGGGGGAGCACGCCAGCCGCGACGAGCTGACGCGCCGCGAGCGCGCGATGGCCGCGGACCCGTGGGACGGGGGCGCCACCCGCGAGGCCCACTTCATCGGCCTGCTGCGAACTCGCCTGCAGGGGGTCGAGATCCGCGACCTGTGCCCGATCCTCGACGCGATGCGGATCGTCAAGAGCCCCGCCGAGCTGGAGCTATGCCGCCGCGCCGCGAGGCTCTCGGCTCTCGCTGTGGCGCAAGCGATGCGCGCCACCAGGCCCGGACTCACCGAGGGCGCGCTCGAGGCAATCGCGCACCACGTCTACCACTTCGGCGGCGCCCGGGGAGCGGGCTACCGGGCGATAGTCCCGTCGGGTGTCGAGCACTGCTGGGACGGGCACTACTTCGCGAACGACGGCGAGCTGCGCGAGGGCGACCTCGTGCTGATGGACACCGCGCCCGACTACGAGTACTACACGAGCGACATCGGACGGATGTGGCCCGTCAGCGGCACATACGCCGCGTGGCAGCGTGAGCTCTACGGGTTCGTCGTGGAGTACCACAAGACGCTGCTCGGGCTGATCCGGCCGAGCGTGATGGCGGAGGAGATCCTCGCCGAGGCGCGCGAGAAGATGACGCCGGTTGTCGACGCCTCCGCCTGGTCGAAGCCCCAGTACGAAGCCGCCGCGCGTGCGATGTTGGAGTTCCGAGGTCACCTGTCGCATCCGGTAGGGATGGCCGTCCACGACGACGGGGACTACTGGTCGTGCCCGCTCCGCCCCGGGACCGTCTTCACAGTGGACCCGCAGATGTGGGTGCGCGAAGACACGCTCTACATCCGCGTTGAGGACACAGTTGCCGTTACGGGCTCCGGCGTCGAGGCGCTGACCGCGAGCGCCCCACTTGAGCTCGACGACGTCGAGGTCGCGATGCGGGAGGAGACGGCGTTCCCCCTCGACCTACGGGCCTGGTGACGGCCCGGGTCCGGGCGTAGCACCGTTTCGCGACGGTGCGTTCGTTGGAGGTGCTCTCGATGATCGCTCGCCTGCTTGTGCCTCTGCTTGCCCTGGCGTCTTGCCCGGCACTTGCTCAAGTGTCGGCCGACGTGAGCCCGTTCGGAGGGCTCGATGCCGTCAACGTCAAGGGGAGCGTGGTCGCGCGAGACGTCCAGGTCCGGGTCGTGAAGCCTGGCTGGAGCGGCGCTTGGGGCGCCCAAGCCCCCGGAGGGGGGTTGCAGGCTACCGAGGCGGCCGACGGCGACGCGAAGGTGTTCACCGGCCGGATGGACGCGGAGGGCGACCCGATCGACTTCGAGTGCCGAGTGGCGGCCGAGGGCGACGCGATCAAGCTGTCATGGAAGCTCACCCCAACCGCCGATCTCGACACCGAACTCGTCTGCGTGTTCGTGGATCTGCCGGTTGCCGGCAACGCGGGGCAAGGGACCTTGTTCACGTGTGACGGAACCGCGGTCGACCGCGTCCCGCTGCCGGCCGAGCTGCCCGATGCCTACCACATTGCCGGCGGGCAGTCAGTGGCTTGGTTCGGGTGGATCCTGCCTGGCGACGCGGGGCTCCGGCTGGACCCGGGGCCGGGGCTGGGGGCGCTCAGCTTCCAGGACAACCGCCAGTTCGGCGGGGACTGCTTCCAGGCGCAGCTCCCCGTCGCCGACACGCACGGCCTCAGGGCCGGCCACGCGTATGAGTTCTCACTCACGCTGAAGGCGTTCGGCCAGGCGGCGCTTGACGAGGAGCTGAAGACCATGGTCGACCTCCGGAACGCGCTCGTGTGGCCGATGACCTCCGACAAGCCCCTCGCGCTGAGTGGGCTCAAGCTCAGCGGTGATCGAGTGCCCGTCTACGAGAAGCTCGAGATCGACCTGGACCTCGCGGCCACGTACGACAACCCCTTCGACCCCCGGGACATCGACGTCAGCGCCGCGTTCACAGGCCCCGGGGGCCGCACCCTCACGGTACCCGGCTTCCTCTGTCAGGGCTACGACTGGGTGGGACCGCTCGAGCGGAACCAGGTGCACGTGGTCGGTCAGCCGGGCTGGAAGATCCGGTTCGCGCCGCCCGGGGTCGGTCGATGGGAGGTGCGCGTAACGGCCCGCGACCGCTCCGGCGAGGTCGTCTCCGAGCCTTCGGGCTTCGAGTGTGTCGCCGGAGACGACCCCGGGTATGTCCGCCGCGTGCCCGACAACCCGTACTACCTGCGGTTCGACAACGGGCGGCAGTACTTCGCGGTCGGCGAGAACGTCTGCTGGGGAAGGCCTGACGAGTACGCGACCTGGCTCTCGGCGCTCGGCGCCGCGGGTGGGAACTACTGCCGCATCTGGTTGGTCCGATGGAACATGGCGCTGGAGTGGACCCCGGACAAGGGCACGGGCGTGTACCACGGGCTCGGCCGCTACAGCCAGGACAACGCCTATCGCCTGGACTATGTGCTCGACCAGGCGCGCCGGAGCGGCATCTACACGATGCTGTGCCTCGGCTACCACGGCGAGCTACTAGACCAGGCCGCGTACTTCGGCGAGCAGTGCTGGAGCGACAGTCCCTACAACCGGGCCAACGGCGGGCCATGCGACAGGCCGGCCGACTTCTGGACGAACGAGGAGGCGAGGCGCGCCTACAAGCAGCGGCTCCGGTACCTCATCGCGCGCTGGGGATACGCTACTCACGTCCTCTCGTGGGAGCTCTGGAACGAGGTCGAGGCCCCCGCACCGTGGGTGAAGGAGATGGCGGGCTACCTCCAGTCACAGGACCCGTACGGGCACCTCGTCACCACCACCTACGGCAACGACGAAGTCTGGCGGCTCGATGAGATCGACTACGCGCAGGCCCACACGTACGGCTCCGATGAGGGCAGGCAGCAGACCGCGCCGGTCATCGCCGCGCTCGGGCGCGACTCCACCACCGGGTGGCCGAAGCCCTTCATGGTCGGGGAGTTCGGGATCGACTGGAAGACGAGCGACTCCGTGCACGACCCGCAGGGCCTGGGGACGAGCCTGCACGACGGGCTGTGGGCGTCGACGATGACGAGGTGCTTCGGCGGGGCCGCGATCTGGTACTGGGACGGGTATGTTCATCCGAAGAACCTGTACGGTGAGTTCACCGCGCTGCGGCGGTTCGTCGACACGGTGCCCTGGCCAAAGCTCAAGCTGGAGCTGGCGGAGTTCGGGCCCGCCTCGGTCCCCGCCGCCGCCGATGCCAAGTGGGGCGACATTCGGCTGCAGGGTACGCTGGGCTGGGCGCGCCAGCCCGACGGCGACCTGACGGTCGGTGCCGATGGGAAGATCCAGGGGGACAAGCAGTTCAGCGAGTTCCTCTACTCGGACTCAAAGCCGGACATGAAGGCGCCGGCACGTTTCCATGTGACCTACCCGCGCGACGGGCTCCTCATCCTGCACGTCGGCACCACCAACGCCGGGGCCGTCTTGCACGTGCTCGTCGATGGGGCCGAGGTCTGGAACCATGACGTGCCCGCCGGCGAGGGCGAGGGCGAGTGGAAGTCGACGAAGTACATGGCTGAGTGGAGCACCTGGCAGAGCACGTACGACCGGGACTACGAGGTGCCCATCCCGGCCGGCGAGCATACGATCGAGCTGGAAAACACCGGGCCGGACTGGGTCACGGTCACCGGCCTCACATTCACGGGCTGCCGCGATCCCAAGCTGGCGACCCTCGACCTCCTCGGCTTGCGGACGGGCGACTACGCGATCCTCTGGGTTCACGACCCGGCGTCGAACTGGTACGACGACAAGTATGGCCGCCTGCCCGGCGCGATCGCGGGCGCCAAGATCGCGCTGCCCGGGCTCCGCGACGGCGCCTACCGGGTCGAGTGGTGGGACACCCGCAAGGGCGAGGTGCTGTTGACGGCCGAGGTTACGAGCCATGGTGCGTCGCTTCCGCTCGAGGTGCCGACGTTCACGAGAGACATCGCCGCCAAGATAAGCGCGCCATAGGGGCGGACGGCCTCACGCGCCCGCTGTCCACGCGCGCGGCAAGGCCTGAATCTTGACAGATCGGAGCGGCGCACTTATGCCGTGAGACGCGACTCGGCTCCGCGGCGTCTTCCCACGCGAGGGAAACGTGGTAGAGGAGGGTTCTGCGGTGAGCCGTGTCCTGCTGTGCTTGGCTGGCGCCCTGCTGGCCGTTGCTGTTATCCCGATGGTGGGCTGTGGGGTAGGCAGCCTGAGTGGGGGCATTCACACCGACGACGGACGCGAGAGTACGCTGGGCCCTGGGGGCGATGTGCCCTCTTCCCCCGGTGGCAGCGGAGGCAGCGGCGGCGGCGATAGCGGCGGGGGCGACACGGGTGACGGAGGCAACGGGGAGCCGCAATCCGGGGTGCTCACTGCCGGCGACGTCGACGACAACCTGAACTTCGGGTTCTACACCAGCTATCTGAGCAGCGTGCTGCAGAACGATACCGGACAGGTTCTGCCCCAGCAAAACCTGGCGGAGCGGATCACGATCCGAGTGGTCGACGGGGCGGGCGCGCCTGTGCCAAACGCGCGCGTGCGGATCCTCGCGGAGCAGGGCGGGTCGCCGGTGGTCGAGTCGTGGGCCGGCTACGACGGCGTGTTCCGCTACTTCCCGCACGCGGACGGTGGGGTGAACGTGCAGCAAGTGACCGCCTTCACGGTTGAGGCGACCGACCCCGCCGAGGCCGCCCAGCCCGTCACGGTCGCTGTCGACCCGGCGTCGCTCGAGGCCGACCGCACCGTTGAGGTGACGATCGGCGCGGACGCGGCGCTGCCCACCTCGATGGACCTGGTGCTGGTGATGGACACGACCGGGAGCATGGCGGACGAGCTCGACTACCTGGCCACCGAGTTCCGCTCAATAGTGCAGTCGGTGCAGTCAGCCCACCCCGGCGTCGACATGCGCTTCGGACTGGTCGCCTACCGGGACATCGGCGACGAGTACGTTGTGCGGGACTTCCCATTCACCGGCTCGGTCGACACGATGCGAGACCAGCTCGCCAGCCTCGTGGCCGACGCGGGCGGTGACATGCCCGAGGCGGTGGACCAGGCCCTCCAACACGCGATGGCTTTCGACTGGCGCACGGGGAACACGGCGCGCGCCCTCATCCACGTCGCGGACGCTCCTCCGCATGATGAGAACCTGGCGACCGCGCTCGACCAGGTCTGGGCTGCGCGCCGCGCCGGAGTGCGCGTCTACCCCGTCGCCGCCTCCGGCGTTGACCAGACGGCGGAGTTCATGATGCGGCTGGGCGCGGCGTTGACCCACGGACGGTACATGTTCCTGACGGACGATTCGGGGGTGGGGAACCCGCACGCCGAGCCGACGGTGCCCGGCTACGTGGTGACCCGACTCGACAGTGTGATCGTCCGAGTCCTCGGCGCGGAGCTCGAAGGACACCGCATCGAGCCGACCGAGGAAGAGATCATCCGGCGAGTGGGGAACTGCGAGAACGGCGTGTGCCCGGAGCAGTAGGGATCAGGATGGCCCCCTGAGTTCGTCCTCGTCGAACCGGAGCCACCGCACCGACCGCACGGGGTCGCCGGGCAGCATCCAGTCGAGCAGGTCGAGGCCGCGCACAACGCGCCCAAAGGCGCCGCCGCAGCCGTCGATCGGCGGAAGATCGGAGAGACAGGCAAGGAAGCGCGACGAGGCCTGGCCACCGTCGTCAGGCTCCATCGCCACCGCGCCGCGCGCGAGGGGCAGGCCGGTTCTCTCGCGGGGCGTCGCGGGCCCGTCGCCGCCGGTGCCGTTGCCGAGGGGACATCCGAGCTGCACGACCATTCCTCGCTCGACGCGATGGACGGCCGTGTTGTCGTAGAAGCCCCGGTTGCATAGGTCCAGGAACCGCCTGACGGTGTCCGGAGCGTGCGCCCGGTCAAGCTCCAGCAGCGCGTGCCCATAGGGCAGGTCGAGCGCGGCCAGCGCCGATTCGCGGGAAAGCCGGGCAAACCGGCCCCAAGCGACCTGCCCGCCCCCCGGCGCGGCGCCGCCGATGCGCGTGGACCAGCTCGCACCACGCGCCCAGAGCCTGATGCCGTCGGCGTCGCGGAATGCCGCGATGCGTCCGTCTCCCGAGAATGCCAGGGACGTGGCGGGCCCTCCGATGACCTGAGGCGGCGAGTCGGGGCCCTTGCCGATCGGGCGCGCCAGCGCCCCGACCGTGCCGTTGGCGGTCTCGATGTAGGCCAGCTCATCGCCGGCAGGCTTGGGCACCGGGCAGCGCTCGTCGCCAGGGCCGGAAGTGAGCCTGATGACGCTGCCGTCGGACAGCTTCCCGGCCGCCAGGTCCCAGCCGGCGCCAAACCGTGTAGTGGCGAAGTAGACGGTGTCGCCGTCGGGCCCCGGAAAGGCGTCCGCGTCGGCGCCGCCCGCCACGAACAACGCAGCGGGCTGGGCTCCCGCCTCCATCAGCATCACGCGCGAGGGGTCGGCTTCGCGCTGGAAGACGAGGGAATCGTTAGTGAGCCACCTGGGCAGGTGATCGTCGCCGGTTCCGGTCGGCAGGACCTCGAGCGTGCCCGTGTCCCGGTCGAGCACGACCAGCCGCCGCCGTCCGGGCCGACCGGAGGCGAACGCGACCCGCAGTCCATCCGGCGCCACGCAAGGCTCGGAGTCCGGCTCATCGGTGTCACACAGCACCTCAGCCCCCGAACCGTCCGGCAGAACAGCCGCTATCGCCGTGCCGCCGCGACCCGGACACTCGAAGAGGAGACGGTCGGCCTCATACTCGGTAGAGAGCATCACGCCAAGTGTCTTCACCTGCCGGCGCGCGATGTGAACGGTCTCCGTGCGCTCCCGGTAGCCGGGTCGCGAGAACCGGAGGGAGAGATCGACTCCGTCGGCGGGGATGTCGAAGACGCGGTGGAGGTAACGGTCCCGGTCATCCCCGAGCGGGGGCAGCTTGGCCTCCAGCAGCTCGCCGCGGTAGACGCCTACCTCGCAGTCACCGGGGTCGGTGAACGTGAGCAGCAGGGACGACTGGATGTAGTCGACAGCCTTGCGCAGCGCCCCGGGGACATCCTTCGGAAGCCCGGCTCCCCTGGTCGGCGGCTCGGGAATCCTGGAGAGCTGCGCAGAGACGGGCGCGGCGCACAGGAGTAGGGCGACGAAGGCAACCAGAAGGAGGCCCCGCGTAACGGCGACCGGCAGGTCGCCCTTCGGGCGCCCCCCCACAGGGGCGAGCATAAGCCATGCCGGCTCGCGCTGCCGGCTGGTCGATCCGCCCTGACCCCGCCCTTGCTCCGGTCGGGCACCCCTCTGCCTAGCGAGAGGGGCCGGGGGTGAGGGCTGCGGAGAGGGCGAGGGCACACCGCCACGCCCCCCTACGTCAACTCGTGGCGTCTCTCGTGATCGGGCGCCGGAACAGCCCTGCAGGCAGTAGCACCGGGGTCCGCGCTGGTCGACAGAACGGGCCAGATGCTCGACCTGGTGCAGCTCGGCTCGCATTCGGCCCCTCCGGTCCGGGCCCGGGGTCGCGGTCCGTCTGCCTCACGCGCCTGCGCGGTCGGCCGTGGACTCAGCCTTCCCGGCTGCCGCGTGCTTGGCCGCCTCTCGCCGCTCCGCCAGACTGTACACGCCCCAACGGCTCACCACATAGACGGATAGACAGAGTGCGAAGGCGGTCTGGAGTAGTAGCTGCGCGATATACAGCCCGCTGCCGGCGAACGACCCCGCGAGGGCGGCCTTGATGGTCTCCTCAATAGGTGGAGTGACCACGCGGACGGCCACACCCGCGACGTGGCCGACCGCACCTCCGACCGAAGCGCCGAGGAAGCCCAGGCCTCTCCCGACCTCGCGCGGGACGTCCGACCGCGAGAAGCCCAGGACGATGATGGCGCCCGCGACGATCGCCCAGGCTTCGGTGCCCAGGACGTACGCGGACAACACGTAGAACGCGGCCGCCGTAGCGGCCGCGATCAAGACAAGAGCCGCCGCCAGGGTCAGCGCCCATTCGACGGTCGGAGCGACGAGCGCGGCGTCCGCCGAGGCCGCATAGATGAGCGGAGGCAGGCACAGCACCAACGTGATGAGGAGGCACCAGATGTACTCCGCCACCAGCAGAGCGCCGTGGTGCTCCTCCTTGCGAAGGTCCACCCAGGTGCCTTCCGACCGAAGGCCGTTCGCGCGTCGGTGCGAGACCAGAGCCGAGACACACAGGGCCAACACGCACGCGTAGAGCGCGACCGTCTGCGCCGGTGAGGGGTCCGATTCTATGTCCGGCAGGTTCCGTCTGACGAGGTACACGGTCACCGCTGAGGCGAGCACCTCGACCAGGCACGACCAGGACCTGAAGTGGCTCGCCGCAGCGCCTCTAAGACGTGCTAGTACTACTCCCACACGACCCCTCTGATTCTGCGATATGACCCTCCGTCGGCCTCGGCAAAGTCTACTGTGGCCGCTATGTCGGGTCAAGGAACGGGGCCCAAAGAACAGGGCTGTCTCGGTCTCTGTCCGCCCACTGGGCTCGCAGACCACGACAGCCCTGGATGGAACGCGCCGCTACTCACGTTCAATGCTCCCACGTCCGGCCGGCGCCGCCGGTTGACGGTCTACGGAGACCATTGGGGGTCATCGGTCGCTATGAGCTGCTGCGCCACGCCGCACCAGGTTGCCAGAGTGCGCGCCGAGAGGCGGTGCTGCCCCGCCGGAAGCGCAAGCGACTCCGTACCCGCCCAGCCGATGTATGCGTTGCCGAAGCTTCTTTGGCCGAGGTGATGCCACTCGAGCTTCACCGGCCGTCCGTCGACGGACACTTCGTACTTGCCACACTGGTCTGTGCCGTCGGCGGCCCGCTCACTGTGACGGAGCTCGATCCAGAATCGCCACTGCCCGTTGTCCGGGACGTCGACCATGTACTCGGCCTGCCCCGGCTCAGGCAGCAAGAGGATACGTTCCATCACACCGCTGTGCCCGCCCCCGCCTATGCGCGGCCCCTTGCTAAGGGGCTCGTAGCGGGCGGCTGCGCGGACAGCGTCCGCGTAGGGTTCGAGTCCGCTCGAAGCGGGCAGCCGTCGCAGCGTGACGGTCAGCTCCAGGTCTCGTGGGGCGGGACCGGCCTCCTGATGTCGGCGGATGATGCGCACCGCCGGCAGCGGGTCGACGGCCGGGGAGGCGTCGGACGCAAGCGCGAACAGCTTGAGCACTCCGTCGTCGCCGAGCCACGACCCGTCGTCAATGTGGATGAGGCCGCTCTCAGGCAGGCCCGCCACCTCGACGCTCCACGCCACGTCCCCGCAAGCCACGATGACCGACGGGTCCGATGAGTTAAGCGGGTGCACGGCCGACTCCCAGACCCTGTTCGCCAGATAGACGCCGCCGTGGTAGGCCGGGTGCCGGCCGTACCCCGGGCCGCCGGCCCAGTTCGGGTGTCGGTTGATGTGCACGTCATGGAGCAGGCCGTCCCTGGTGTTGACGAGCCATTCCGTCGCACCCGCGAACCGGATGCGCAGGCCGAGCGTACGGCCGGACGGTATCCCCGCGCCCGACCGTGCCAATGCAGTGTAGCGTACGGCATCGTCCGCCAGGCTCTCCCGTTGCAGCGTCGCCTCGAACTCGGGAGCCGCGAGAGCCGTCGGGTCGGCGCCTCCCCCGACCCAGTCCACTGAGGGCTCCATCGTCGGTCCAGCGGAGACGGAGGCTAGCTCCGGACGCTCGATCGTCGTGGGGGGGGCGTCCGCCGGTCGGGCCACCATGGCGGCCGCACACCAAGCTCCGAGTGGAAGCGCGAAGCGGATTTCGTCCGCGGATGCCGCGGAACCAACAAGCACACGGCCACTCCAGGCGTCGACGAGCCTGACCTCGGGCCCCACGTCGGAGAGCGCGCCGCCGGGAAGCCTGACCTCGGCCTCGACCGGCTCGGGTCGGAAGCTCACCAGGCCCACGGTGGCGGCCCCGGGGAGCGACCGCACGCACGAGAAGACCCCGTCGGGCGTCTCGGCCGCCCCGTAGGCCGCTCGCCCCCGGCGTAGCTCCGGCAGGGCGCGCCGCGTCGCCAGCAGCCTCGCGTACAGCGGCGCCGTTCCGGCCTCCTGCTCCTCGTAGATGAAGGGCACCCCGCGGCTGAACGCAAGCGCCGATGTCAGCGCCTGCGAGAGGCCTACGCCCCAGCTCTCCGTCACCCGGCCGTTGTCGCGGTCCATGTCATGGTTGGTGATGATCCTGGCCACGAGAGCGTCGCGTGGGAACTCCGCCTGCTCCATTCGCAGGTAGTCGGTCAGCTCCGCCGCCCAGCGCGCCGTGTCGTCGCCGATCACCGACTGGCGCCCCTTCATGTGGAAGTAGAGCCTGAAGCCGTATGAGATGTCGGTGTACGGGACAAACGGGATCCGGTCGAAACCCTCGGGGTAGAAGAGCCCCACCGGCCTGACGCTATGGTAGGCCTCCCGCATCCGCCCGAGCATGTCAATCGGCCCGCCCAAGGCCGAATAGGACGGGTGCTTGATCCCGGGTCCCAGGCTCTCGCCCGACCCCTCCGACACGTCCACACGGTAGCCGTCGATGCCGAGCTCCCGAGCCCAGTGGGCTACCACGTCAGCCATTAGGTCCTGCCAGCCCTCGGCCGCGTAATCGCATGTCCAGCCGAACACCTGCCTGAACGACCCGTCGGCCTCGCGCAGGCGCCACTCCGGGTGGGCCTCGACATGCGGATCGGAGCCGCCGTGGGGCACGATGTCGATGATGACCTTGGCGCCCCGGGCGTGGGCGTCCTCGACGAACTCCCGCGCACCGGCGAGGCCGCCAAGAGCGGGCTCTATCTGGTAGAAGTCCATCGGGCCGTAGGGGCAGCCGTTGCCCAGGACGCCGTCCGCGCAGTACGTGTTGATCGGCAGGAGCCAGATCACGTTCGCCCCGAGGGAAGCAAGGTACGGGAGCTGCTCGCCAAGCGCGTCAAAGCCCCCCATGTCGCGGAACCACGAGTCGATGTGCCCGCCCGGGTGAGCTGAGTAGATCACGGAGTCCTCGGCCCACCCGGGCCTGTCGGCCGGCGGAACCAGGCCGACCGCCCGGTACCAGTCCTGAAGCGATCCGACGCGCGCCTCCTCCGTTGCCGGGCACAGCCAGAGGTACTGCGTCCCGATGGTAACGGTCTCCCCCGGCTCGACTCGCAACCGAGCCGCTACCACGTGCTTGCCCCCGTCCTCGCCGCTCTTGTCCGGCCGCGCCGGCTCATCGTGCTCGCGGTAGGCGACCATGAGCGTGCGGTCGCCGGTTGTGAGGGCGACGGCCGGAGCGATGCTCCCTAACCATACGGAGGCGCCCGGGACATTGAGGGAAAGCTCCAGCCCGGTTATCTCGTGCATCTCGCCCGACCTATTGCGCGCCTCGACATGCCGCCGGACACAGGCGCCGCGCCGGGGCGCCTCGTAGACGTCGGCTATCTCCCAGGGGCCGGCCGTCCACGTGGCGCGTACGGTGTCACCGTCTCCGGCCGACCGCGCAGGCCCGAGCCCGGCGGTGTCCACGCGCCCCGACTGGTCCCACGAGAGCGATACGCTCGTGCGCGACAGCGTGGCCGCTCCCGGCCCGCCCGACACGTGTGACGGACGACCGTCATCGCCGAAACCGACCGATACCTCGCGCGTCAATAGGCCTGAGGCCCCGGTCACCGAGAGCAAGAGCGCCAGGGCGGAAACGTGCGGCATCAGCGGGCCTCCAAGGGACCAATGCCGGTCGGCGCGCCGGAGCTTCCATCGCGCCGCGGCTCGGAGTAACCTGTTCGCCCGGTGTCTTCGTCGTCAGGCCGGGCGGCGACCTCCGACGGCCGAGCGGTAACGGGCGTGGTAAGCGGGACTGAGATTCGTCGATGCATGAAGACGCGAGGGCCTTCCTGGCCTCGGTGACGGCGGACAGGCGGGCCTTGTTCGCCGGGGCCGGGCCTGTCTACATCACGAGAGCGCCCGGGCGGCTCGACGTAATGGGCGGGATCGCGGACTATTCAGGGTCGCATGTGCTCCAGGCGACCATCGAAGAGGCCGTCTGCTGTGCGCTCCAGATCCGAACGGACGGCCGTCTGGTCCTCGTAAGCGAGCTCCCCGACACGTCCGAGCTGCGCGCATCCCTGCGGGTGGGTGAACTCGAAAGCGCGGCCGAGAGGTCGTACAGAGCGGCCAACGAGTACGTGTCGCGCGATCCGGCAGCCGCGTGGTCCGCGTACGTAGCCGGCGCCTGGGCCGTGCTGCGAGCCGAGGGCGTCGCTAACGGCCCTTTGCCCGGGGCGACGGTGTTCCTGCGCAGCGCGGTGCCGATGGCTGTCGGCGTCGCGTCTTCCGCCGCGGTCGCTGTGGCCTCGATGTCGGCTCTTGTGGGTGCCCTCGGCCTCTGCATCGCCCCGCTGGAGCTGGCCAGGCTCTGTCAGATAGTGGAGAACTGCGTCGTCGGTGCGCCGTGTGGGATCATGGACCAGGTTGCCGTCACCCTCGGCAAGCGCAACGGACCGGTCATCATCCTGTGCCAGCCATCGACGGTGCTGGGCAACCTCCACCTCCCGGACGGCGTGCAGGTGTGCGGGATCGACTCGGCGGTGGAGAAGTACACTGCGGGAGACAGGTACCGCCGAGTGCGCGTGGCGACTTTCATGGGTCGGAAGATCCTGTCCGACCGGCACGGCAAGCCGGCCGCCGGCGGGTACCTCGCGAATCTCACGCGCGAGGACTATCTGACGGCCCGCGCCGGCCTGCCGCCGCGGATGCTTGGGTCTGAGTTCCTGGAGGTCCATGGGGAGACCGGGGACCCCGTCACAGAGGTGGACCCCGACCAGGTCTACCCCGTGAGGGGTTGCACGGAGCACGCGATCTACGAGAACAACCGCACCGTTCGCTTCATCGAGCTCCTGCGCGGAGCCGGTGAGCGAGACGGGACGGCGGCCACGAATGCGTTGCGGCGGGCGGGACGGCTTATGTACGCATCGCACTGGAGCTACACGTACCGATGCGGGCTGGGCCACCCGGACGTATCAATGATAGTGAAGCTCGTGCGCGACGCCGGTCCGAGTCAGGGCGTGTATGGCGCCAAGATAACCGGCGGCGGGACGGGCGGCACCGTTGCGGTATTGGCAACGTCGGACGGGATCGGCACTGTGAACAGGATCGCGCGCGAGTACGCGGTTCGGACCGGTCGCCGGTCGATCGTGTTCACCGGGTCATCGCCCGGCGCCGCGGCCTTCGGGGTCGTCGAGGCTACACTCCAGCCCGTCGCCCCGTCCGCAGGCAACTTGCCGCTCGCGTCAGCGTCTAAGAGGACTGTGGCCCACTCGGGCCCAACCGGAGGAGAGTGATAGGCGATGTCGGCCGTCGGCCGCCGCTCGGTCCTGCTCGCTGTGCTGCTCGTGATCGTTCTCTCCCAGGGGCTCGCGATCGCCGCCGAGCCCTCCTACGATGACCTCAGGAAGGCGTACGACTACGACCACAACGCGGCGCTCAACACGGAGATGGGCGGGGAGCTCACGGCGAACGGCCAGTTTGTCCGCATCGTCTTCTCCAGTCTGAACGACGAGCGCGTGCCGGCCGTGATCGCGCTCCCCAACTCCGCGCAGCACGGCGATGGGCCCTATCCGGCGGTCGTGTTCGGCCACGGGCTGGGCGGCTCGAAGGACGACCCGGGCTACAGGATGGCGGCGTCAGTCATCGTGCAGGCGGGCTACGCCGTCATCATGATCGACTACCCGTTCCACGGCGAGCGCGCACCCAAGGAGGGCCCGACGCTCTCCGACCCGGCCAACCTGTCGCCCGAGGACGCAGGCAAGCTCCTCGACTTGATGGTCAAGGGTGCCACGCAGACGGTCCTCGACCAGCGCCGCGCCATCGACTTCCTGTGCACCAGGCCGGAGCTCGACAAGGCGCGCATCGGCTACGCGGGACTGTCGCTCGGCGCGATCCTCGGGTCCGTGCTCGCCGGCGTGGAAGATCGCCTTGCCTGCGCGGCCCTGGTCGTCGGAGGGGCTGACTGGGGGAAGATCCTGAGCACGAGTGTGCTGACCTCGGCGGCCAGGACTGCCGGCGCGTTCGACCCAGCGGCGGCGGCGGAGAAGCTGCAAGGCGCGGACCCGAAGTACTTCGCGCCACACATAGGCTGCCCGACGCTGCTCCTCTTCGGTGGCAAGGACACCGTTGTACCGTACGACCCGTGCGGCAAGCTCCTGTCCGAGCTGGTCTCGGGCGACAAGACCGTGCATGTGTACGAGAATTCGGGCCATGGACTCGAGGGCCAGGGCGACCAGTTCGACGCGGTGGGCAGGCTGCTTGCGTTCTTCAAGGAACGGCTGCACGGGAAGTAGCGATGACTGGTCACGGTCGGAACTCACACGACGAGCACACGGCGCTCCACTGGACTGAGATCGAGGGCGGACGAGTCGCGTGCGAGCTCTGCCCGCACCAGTGCCGGATCGCGCCTGAGCATGTTGGCAAGTGCGGGGTGCGTCGGAACGCCGCCGACGCCCTGGTGGCCGATACGTACGGCCTGTGCGCATCGGTTGCCGTCGACCCCGTGGAGAAGAAGCCGCTCTACCACTTCCACCCCGGACGCGACATTCTGTCCGTCGGCGGCTGGGGCTGCAACTTGGCGTGCCGGTTCTGCCAGAACCACGAGCTTTCGCAGAGCGCCTTCCGGGAGGGCCGCAGGCTCACGCCGGAGCAGCTCGTGGCGCTGGCGAAGAGCGAGAGCGGCAATCTGGGCGTCGCGTTCACCTACAACGAGCCCCTGATCGCCTACGAGTGGGTCCTTGATTGCGCAAAGCTGCTTCGCGCCGAGGGGCTCAAGACGGTCCTCGTGACGAACGGCTACATCATGCCCAAGCCACTCGAGACGCTGCTGCCGTACGTCGATGCCGCCAATGTGGACTTCAAGAGCTTCGACGACGCGTTCTACCGCGACGTGTGCGGCGGACGCGTAGAGCCGGTGAAGGTATCGCTGCGACTCTTCCACGCGGCAACGCACCTAGAGGTGACCAAGCTGCTGGTCACCGGCCACGGCGACCCGGTCGAGGACGCCCGGCTTATCGCTGAGTGGGTCGGCGCGGAGCTCTCGCGCGACGCGCCGTTCCACCTGTCGCGCTACTTCCCGCAGTATGAGTGGACCTCGCCGGCTACGCCCGTCTCGGTGATGGAGCGGGCCGCCGCCGCCGCCCGCGAGCACCTAGCCTACGTGTACGTCGGCAATGTGTCGCTTCCCGGCGGGTCGGACACGATGTGCCCGGGGTGCGGCAGGCTCGTCGTTCAGCGTTCGGGCTTCTACGCGGCGCGGCGCGTCGGCCTGAGGCCGGACGGGACATGCGCCGGCTGCGGGCTGGCGCTGCCGTTCAGGGGGGCCGCGTAGGGTGCGCCAGGTCGTTCTGGCATCCGGTTCGCCGCGCCGGAAGGAGCTGCTGAGCCGCTTCATACCCGACCTCGTGATCGACGCGGCCGGCATCGACGAGGACGGCCTCTTGTCCGGGACCGACCCGGTTGAGGCCACGATCGCGACCGCGTCGGCCAAGGCGCTGGCCGTGGCTGCGCGGCACCCCGGAGCCATCGTGGTAGGCTGCGACACGGCGGTGGTGCTTGGGTCTCGCGTCCTCGGCAAGCCGCGCGACGAGACCGAGGCGGCCCGGATGATCCTCGATCTGGCGGGCCGCTGCCATGAGGTGGTAACGGGCATCGCGCTGGCCGAATCGAGCGACCGGCGCCCCCCTAAGATCCTTCAAGCCGATGCTGTGCGAACGCGAGTTCGCTTCAGGCAGCTCGACGAAGCCGCCGCGAAGGCGTATGTGGCACGGGGCGAGAGCCTTGACAAGGCCGGAGCCTATGGCATACAAGGGCACGGTGCGCTGCTTGTGGACAGCATTCACGGCTGTTACTACAACGTAGTCGGTCTTCCGCTCCACAAGCTGAGCCTGATGCTGGCCGCCGCGGGGGTGCCGCTGTCCTGAACACACGAATCGCGCGTTCGGCCGGGGGGCAGTACGTGGAGCGTGGCGCGGGCTCGTCGCGGGTATACGCACACGCCCGCCGGGAGGCGGCGAAGTCACGTCCCGACTGGCGCCGTGTTATCAGGAGCTACACGCGCTCCCTGTTTTCGAGGTTCTCCATCGACATCGGCATCGACCTCGGAACCGCCAACACGCTCGTGTACGTGGTGGGGCGCGGCACCGTGCTCAATGAGCCGTCCGTGGTGGCCATCGACCGCGACACCAACCGAGTGCTGTCCGTGGGCCAGGAAGCTAAGCGGATGATCGGCCGCACGCCGGGGAACGTGGTGGCGATCAGGCCGCTGCGAGACGGCGTGATCGCCGACTTCGATATCACCCAGGCGATGCTGTCGTACTTCATCGCACGCGTGCAGACGCGGCGGTGGCTGTCCTATCCGAGGGTCCTCATCGGCATCCCGTCCGGCGTCACCGAGGTAGAGCGCAGGGCGGTCATCGAGGCCGCCTACCAGGCGGGCGCGCGCGAGGCGGGGGTCATCGAGGAGCCGATGGCGGCCGCCATCGGCGCCGGGTTGCCGGTCGAGGAGGCAACCGGCAACATGGTCGTGGACATCGGCGGCGGCACAACGGAGGTGGCCGTCATCTCCCTCGGCGGGATCGTGTACCACCAGTCGCTTCGCGTGGGCGGAGACGAGATGGACGAGTCTATCCAGGCCTATGTGCGTCGCGAGGCCAGTCTCCTGATAGGGGAGAGAACGGCGGAGGACGTCAAACTCGCCGTCGGGTCGGCGTACCCGCTCGTCGAGCCGCTCGAGATGGAGGTCAAAGGCCGCGACATAGTCAGCGGCCTTCCGCGCAGCGTCATTCTGACAGCGGACCATGTGCGAGAGGCGATCCAGGAGCCCCTGCGCGCCATCCTGGACACCGTCCATACGGCCCTCGAGCACACCCCGCCGGAACTCGCCGCGGACATTATGAAGCACGGCGTTGTGCTGGCCGGCGGCGGAGCGTATCTTCGTGGGATCGACACGCTCATCTCCATCGAAACCGGCATCTCGACCTACGTCGCACAGGATGCGCTGAGCTGCGTCGTGCTCGGTGCCGGCCGCTGCCTGGAGGACGACGGCCGAGTCCTCCGCAAGATCCTCGAAGGATGACGCCTGTGCTACCCACCGTGACACCCGGGGCCGGCGGGGACCCGGTCCGCCCCACGCCCGCGGTGACCGCGCGCATACTCTACGTCCCCTTCGTGGCCCTGCTCCTTTGCTTCGTTGTCGGCGCACTAGTGGTGCCGGGCCAGCTCGACCGTATCCGAGGCGCGCAAGCCGCTGAGGAGCACTTCCTGCTCGCCGTCAGCATGATCTCGTCGATGGGCACTCGGTTCGGCGACGAGGACTACTGGCCCACGATCAAGTCCGAGCTCGACGAGGCCTGCCAGAGCGCCCGGCTCGGGCAGAGGATGGCGGAGCGCGCGGGCCGGCTCCTCGCCGCGAAGGGGCTGAGCCGCGAGGCAGTGCCCTACTTGGTTGGCGCGCTGGACGAGAATCCGTCATATGAGCTGGCGACCGAGACCGCCCAAGCGGCCGCGCAGTGTGGCGACACTGTAACCGTTACGCGCGGCTATGCTGTGGCGTTGCGGCTCCGGCCCGACAGCCCGGAGCCCTACAACTCGCTTGGCTACTACTATGCCGTGCAGGACATCCGACTCCAGGAGGCGGAGTCCCTGGTCGTCCGGGCCATCGAGCTTGCCACTAGGACGAACACATCGGCCCTCCCCGTCTACTACGACTCGCTCGCATGGGTCTACTACCGACAGGGACGGTTCCTCGAGGCATGGCAGGCTATGCAGTACGTACCCACCGACCTAGCCGAACCGATCATCGACCAGCACCGATTGGCGATTCAGCGAGCGCTGCTCGACGAGAGCGCGCTCCGCGAGCGGGAGGAGGGCGCGTCAGAGGGCCCGGGCACGGAGTCGGCGCCGCGAGAGACCGAGTCAGGGGAGGGGGCCGGTCCGTGAGGGCGGTGCTCATCGTCCTCGACGGCGTCGGGTGTGGCGCTCTGCCCGACGCGGCTCGGTACGGCGATGAGGGCTCCGACTCGCTGGGCAACACGGCCCGGGCCGTGGGGGGCCTGCGCCTGCCCAACCTCGCGCGCACCGGTCTCGGTAACGTCACCGACATCGTCGGCGTCCCCCCGACGCCGGCCCCGACGGCCTCCTTCGGGAAGATGGCCGAGAAGTCGACCGGCAAGGACACCACCTCGGGCCACTGGGAGCTGGCGGGGCTGATTGTCGAGCGCCCGTTCCCAACCTATCCGAGCGGCTTCCCGCCCGAGGTACTGGAGTCGTTCGAGCGGGCCGTTGGGCGCCAGGTCCTTGGCAATATGCGTGCCTCCGGCACGGAGATCATCGCGCGGCTGGGCGAGGAGCACATGCGCACAGGAAGGCCGATCCTCTACACCTCGGCCGATAGCGTGTTCCAAGTGGCGGCCCACGAGGACCTTGTGCCGGTGGACGAGCTTTACGCGTGGTGCCGCTCGGCGCGTGCTCTACTCACCGGTGAGCACGCGGTCGGCCGAGTCATCGCGAGGCCCTTCACCGGAGCGCCCGGCGCGTTCACGCGGACACCGCGCAGGCGCGACTTCTCGCTCCCGCCCACCGGTGAGACGGTCCTCGACCGCGTCGCGGGGGCCGGGATGCGCGTCGCCGGAGTCGGGAAGATAGACGACGTCTTCGCCGGGCGCGGCGTGACGGACTGCGTGCACACGGTCGACAACGCGGACGGGGTCGCTAGGATAGCGGAGAGGCTGCGCGAGCCGTGGGATGGGCTGCTGTTCGCCAACCTGATCGAGACAGACAGCCGGTGGGGCCACCGCAACGACCCGCGCGGGTACGCGGGCGCGCTGGAGGCACTCGACACGGTACTGCCGGAGTTGGCGGCCGCGGCGGCCGGCGACCTCCTCATCATCACGGCCGACCATGGCGTCGATCCCACGACGGGCTCGACGGACCACTCGCGCGAGTACGTCCCGCTGCTGGTGGCGTGTCCCGGGCGGGAGCCGCGCGATCTGGGCACGCGTGAAACGTTCGCGGACGTTGCTGCCACAGTATCGGTGTGGCTCGGGCTGGGGCCGTTCGGCCCTGGCAAGCCGCTGTTCGAGTAGAGGTGTGGGGGCAGTCAGATGGCCGGGTTCGACGCGATCGAGTTCATCGAGAAGACGAAGCGGGGGGACGCCCTCACTGCGGACAGCGTTCGCGACTTCGTGCAGGCGTTCATGGAGGGGCACGTCTCGGACCCGCAAGCGGCGGCATGGATGATGGCGGTGTGCCTCACGGGAATGCCGGACGACGGGGCGGTCGCGCTCACGAAGGCGATGCTCGAGAGCGGAGCGCAGATTGACCTGTCGAGCTTGGAGCACACCGCAGACAAGCACTCGACGGGCGGGGTGGGGGACAACGTGTCGCTCGTAGCCTGCCCGCTGGCCGCGGCGGCCGGGGCGACGGTCGCCAAGATGTCGGGCCGCGGGCTCGGCCACACGGGCGGCACGATCGACAAGTTGGAGTCGATCCCCGGCTTCCGCACCGCGCTCACGCCGCGCGACTTCACTACTCAGGCGCGCAACATCGGCCTGGTGATCGCGACCCAGGCCGTCGACCTGGCGCCGGCCGACAAGCGCTTCTACGCCTTGAGGCATCAGACAGCGACGGTCGACTCCATCACGCTCATCGCGGCCAGCATCATGTCGAAGAAGCTCGCGGCCGGGGCGAGCGCCATCGTCCTCGACGTGAAGTGCGGTCGGGGGGCCTTCATGCACACTCACGAGGAGGCCAGGCACCTCGCGAGGCTGTTGCTGGCCCTCGGCAGAGCACACGACCGTGCGATGGCGGCGGCGGTCACGCCGATGAGCCAGCCGCTTGGCCGCGCGGTCGGCAGCTCGGTGGAGGTCCGCGAGGCCATCGAGACGCTGTCGGGCAGCGGCCCGGAGGATCTGCTGACACTCAGCATCGCCACAGCCGCCAAGATGCTGGAGCTCTGCGGGGCGGCCGCGACGGCGGACGCGGCAAGAGCCGCGATCGAGGAGGCGCTCGCGAACGGCGCGGGGCTCGCGAAACTGCAGGCGATGATCAAGGCTCAGGGCGGCGACCCGCGTGTCGTGGACAACCCATCACGGCTTCCGCGAGCGGAGCACGTCGAGCTGCTGCGGGCCCCGGTGGCCGGGCGCGTGACTGCGGTGAACCCGCTAAGGATCAGCGAGGCCGTCGATGCGCTGGGTGGCTCGCGGCGCCGCGGGCGGCAGGCCATCGAGCACGGCGCGGGCGTGGTGTTGCTGCGCAAGGAGGGCGACGAGATCACCGGCTCCGGCGAGCCGCTCGCCGAGATCCATGCCCCCTCTCGCGCGACGCTTGAGGAAGCTCGCACCCTCGTCGGGATGGCGATTCGCATCGGCGACACCTCGGCTCCGCCGCCGCCGCCGTTCGAGATCGAGTGGGTGGAGTGAGGGCAGGGGCGATTCGCCTGCCTATCCCGCTCGCCTTTCGTCACGGCGGCCTTGCCTTCCGCTCGCCCTGAGCCTGACGAAGGGCGGGACTTAGCGGCCGTACTCCCCCGTTCGCCCCCTTCGACAGGCTCAGGACATGCTTCTTCGCGGCGGCCACGACCCGGCCCCCGGAAGGCGGTAGGACCCCGCCGCCCATCTCGGGAACACTCCCCGACACCCTCCCGGAAGGGGCATCCCGATGCTCTCCATCACGCTGCTTCTTGTGGCCACTCTGCAGGCCGGCGACTACCCGCGCATAGCGAACCTCTGGGGCTGCAGTCCTGCCAGCACCGACTACGACAAGTGGTCACGCTATGACCTACTCGTCACCGCCGGCGGCAGCCAGGGCGAGGTGGGACGCTTCAAGCAGGAGATCGAAGCCCGGAACCCGGGCGCGCTGCTGCTCGGCACAGGCGCGCTCATGAACATCGGGTCGCCGGCAACGACGCCCTGGATGAAGGACGACTGGTACATGCGCCGGCCCGACGGCTCGCTCATCACCTGGTGGGCCGACCAGATCTACACACCCAACATCCTCTCAGACGACTGCCTGGCGGCCCTCGTCGACCAGACGGTCGAGTCCTACGGCGGCGTGCTCTCGGACGGCTCGCTCGACGGCATGCTCTACGACAGCGTTGTCGGGTACGCGAGCTGGCTCGGGCCGGTCGACGCGAACCGCGACGGCAAGGCCGACGTGCCCGCCGAGGTCGATGCGCGGTGGCACGACGCTCAGTGCGCTTTCTTCGACAAGCTGCGCGAGACGTGGCCCGGCATTCGCATTCTCGCCAACGACGTTGACGAGGGTCACAGGCCGCATGTGAACGGCCGCCTGTTCGAGGGCGGGCCGTTGCTCGATCGAGTGGCCAACGGGTCGCTCTCAGCCGACGGGGCCATCCGCGCGCTCCAAGGCTGGACCGCTGGCTCGGAGCAGCCGGCGATCACATTCGCCATCATGACCCATCCTGTTGGTTGGCAGGGCTTCCGAGTGGGTCGCGGCGACAAGGTCACGACCCCCGGCGAGCTCGACCGCGTATCGCGGGACTTCGGGCGGATGAGCCTCGGCCTGCTGATCTCACTAATGACCGACGCCTACTACGCATACGACCTCGGCACGGTGTGGTACGGACTGCCGTTCTGGTACGCCGAGTACGACGCGCCTCTGGGCAAGGCTCTCGGCCCTGCCAGGCAGGTCGAGGGCGTTCCTCCGGTGACCGTTCTCGCCTGGAAGGCCGGCGACCCCACGGACGGACTGGCCCTCGATGAGTACACATCCGCCGGCGTGGAGGGAGTCACGGGGACGGTGACCGACACCGCGGCCGGCTGGCACCGGCTGTTCGGCACTGACCCGCGCAAGGTCGGCTTCGAGCCGGGCAGGAGCTACGAGGTTGATGCGGTCTGCGAGATCGTCAGGCAGCCGAGTGGCGTGCTGCAGTTCAACCTGCGGACCGCCAAGGGCGGGTGGGAGCATCACGACAAGGGAGTCGAAACGAACAAGGGCGAGGACGGCTCTACGTGGCGCCTCCGCACCATCGTGGTGCCTGACGACTTCGACGACTACGCGGCCGAGTGGCACCTCAGCGGAGCCGGGACCGTCAGGCTGAAGAGCTTGCACGTGTCGCTCGTGAACGAGAGCTACTGGATGCGTGAGTTCGAGGGCGGCGTCGCCCTGCTGAACAGGCTGTCAGCGCCCGTTAAGGTGAAGCTCGCGACGCCGATGCGCAGGCTGAAGGACGACGCCTGCCCGCTGCACATCATCGAATGCGACGACTCGGACGCCGGCTTCGAGGCCCGGGGCGCGTGGGAGACGGTGGGCAGCGAGGGAGCCTTCTGCGGGACGAGCTATCACGTCGCGCGCAAGCCGGGCGAGGTCGCTGCATGGCGGGTCGCGGCGCCCGGCACTGACCGCTACACCGTGCTCGCCTGCTCGCCCAAGCTCGAGGGCCTGACGGACGCGGCCGAGTACACGGTCATGGCAGGTGGGGCAACCGTGACGGCTATCCTCGATCAGCGGAAGGGCGACGGCGACTGGGTCAAGCTGGTCGACGTTGACCTGCGAGAGGGCGAGACATTCGAGATGACGTTGCGAAGCGGCGGCGCGGGCCTCACCGTGGCCGATGCGGTCCGGCTTGAGAGCGCGGGCCGCCTCAACGACGGTGCGAGGATCGAGTCGGTGATTCTGCCGCCGTTCGATGGCGCGCTGCTGCTGCGCGGCGAGTGATGACGGAGGAGTTCAGTGACCGAAGCGGACGAGGCGCGAGGCGACGTGATCGAGCACTCGATCCCGGGCGCGGCGACGGTCGGCAAGCCGCAGTGGCTGCGCAACCGGCTTGAGTGGTTCCAGGACCTGAAGCTCGGGCTGATACTGCACTGGGGGCCCTACTGCCAGTGGGACTGCTGTGAGTCGTGGCCGCTCGTGCCGGAGGACACATGGGCCAGGGGTGAAGGCCTCGAGTGCTGGGTGGAGCGCGGCAGGGACATGGAGCGCTTCCAACGCGACTACTGGGACCTAAGCCGGACCTTCGACCCCACGGAGTTCGACCCCGAGGTGTGGGCCGACATCGCGAAGGCCGCGGGGATGAAGTACGTCGTCTTCACCACGAAGCACCACGACGGCTTCTGCATGTGGGACACGGCGACCACGGACTACCGAGTGACGCATCCCGATTGCCCGTTCTCGGCGCACCCGCGCGCCAACATCCTCCGCGAGGTTCTGGACGCCTTCCGATCGCGCGGCCTGCGGATCGGATGCTACTTCTCGAAGTCTGACTGGCATGCCCCCTGCTACTGGTCTCGCGACCTGCCGTTCGTGGACCGGAACCCCAACTACGACACGCGCGCGGACCCCGACCTGTGGGCGCGGTTCGTCGGCTACGTTCACGCGCAGATCAGGGAGCTGATGTCGGGCTACGGGCCGGTGGACATCCTGTGGCTGGACGGGGGCCAGGTCCGGCCTCCGAGGCAGGACATCGACATGTCCGCTCTCGCCGCGATGGCGAGGGAGCTGCAGCCCGGGCTCATCATCGCCGACCGAACCGTCGGCGGCGTCTACGAGGACTTCCTCACACCCGAGCACGTCATCCCGGACGAGCCCCTGCCGGTGCCGTGGGAGTCGTGCCTTACCCTGGGCAGTGGCTGGAAGCACTCGCCCGGCAAGATGACCTACAGACCGACGGCCCGGGTGCTGCGCGAGCTCGTGGAGATCGTCTCGAAGGGCGGGAACCTGCTCCTCGGTGTTGGCCCGACGGCGGCGGGGACGTTCGACGAGGGTACCACGCGCGGGCTGCTCGAGATAGGTGAGTGGATGGCGGTGAACGGCGAGGCCGTCTACGGCACGCGGCCCATCGCGCCATACCGCGAGGGCGACGTCTACTTCGCGAGCAAGGGCGACTATATCTATGCGATAGCGTTTGTGGGAGATGAGCGAGAGGTGCGCCTACGCTCCCTGCGTCCGGCGCCGGGGGCCTCCGTGGCCCTGCTCGGACGGACGGAGCGGCTCGCCTGGCGCACCGAGGGAGACTCCGCGCTCATCGAGCTACCGGCTGAGCTGCCGAGCAAGCACGCGGTTACCGTCACCTTCCCACGAGGCAATGGGCTTCAGCCCATTGCCAAGTGAACCAATGGGCTGAAGCCCATTGTCCCGGAGTGGGTGCCCATGTCCTACTGGTGCATGAACAGCGGCGAACTCGTCCTCGAGGTCGCCGGAGACGGCCTCGTGCTGCGCTCGCATGACTGGCCCGCGATGCGCCTCGGCCCGCTCGAGGCGAGTGTCGTAGCGGACGGCGTGGCGCAGGAGGCTGTCACTCGCGAGATCGTGTCGGAGGGCAGCGGCGGGCCGGCGATGGTTGTCCGCACCATCTTCGGGCCGTCGGCGATCGCGCTGACGCAACGCGTCGGCCTCGCGGAAGGCGGCTTTGACGTCTCATCGGCGATCTCCAATACTTCATCCGCGCCGGTTGCTCTGACAAGCGTCAACCTGCTGCGGGTGGCACCCGGCGGGCTCGCGCGGTTGGGCGCTGAGGCCGCGGCCACCAGGATCTACGAGCAAGGCGGCTACTGGGCACGGGTCCGAGGACTGGGCGTGGCGGACGAGCGTCAGGCCGCGAGTGGCGAGGAAGATGCCTCTCAGCGCACAGCGGCACACTCGTCGCAGTTCGTCTGGGTCGCCTACAACGGGGCGGAACGCCGTGCGCTTCTGGTCGGCTTCAGTACCGCCGAGCGCTGGCTCGGCGCCATCACGACCGAGAAGCGGCCCGGCCGCGACCCCGACGAGTGGCGCGTGTGGTTCGACGGTGGCGACGTGCTGCTCGACCCGGGCGCGACCGTGCCGCTCGAGGATCTGGTCATCCTATGCGGCCCCGATCCCGTGGCGCTGCTTGAGCGCTATGGCGACCTCGTCGCCGAACGACACGCGGTGAGCCTTCCCGCCGAGACGCCTGTGTCATGGTGTTCGTGGTACCCGTACCGGCTGGGCGTGACGCACCAGCGGGTCGTCGGGAATGCGCGCATTGCGGCGGAGCGACTGCGCCCGCTGGGCCTCAGGATCATGGAGGTCGACCTCGGATGGCAGCGCCAGTACCTCTCGAGCGCATCCGATGAGAACGACCAGTTCGCATGTGGGCTGCGCGGGCTCGCGAACGACCTGTCGGACCTGGGGTTCGTCCTGGGTGCGTGGATGGCGCCCTACTCGATCAGCGCCCTCGATCCTGTCGCGACGGAGCACCCGGAGTGGCTGCTGCGAGGGACGGACGGTGACCCGCTGTCACTAGGCGAGTGGTTCTGGCAGCCGCACGGGCAGACGCACGCGCTCGACCTGACTCATCCCGGCGCGCAGGAACACCTTCGGACAGTCATGCGGTCCCTCGCCGAGCGTGGCGTTCGCTACCTCAAACCGGACTTCACCGGCGGCGTGACGCGTAGCGACGCGCGCGGGAGGCACGACCCGCGCATCGTGGCGGGCGGCGGCGCCGAGGCGGCGCGCATCGGAATGCGCATCATGCATGAGGAGATGGTCGCCGGCTCAGCCGACGCGCTGGTCCTCAACTGCGGCTGCCCCGATCTCCCCGGCACGGGCGCGTGCCCGCTGCTCTACTCCTGCGCCGACACCGGCAACACCGGCCACGTCGGGTGGAAGCACCTGTGCGAAGACTACGGGGCGAACGTGGCGGGGCACCTCTGGAAGAACCGCCGGTGGGGCATCATCCAGCCCTCGTGCCTCGTCGTAGGGCTGCCCGGCACCCTCGAGGAGGCGCGCCTGCGCGCGACAGCGACATTCCTAGCCGGCGGACAGGTCGACATCAGCGACGACCTGACGACCCTCTCCGAGGACCGCTGGCAGGTGCTCCTCGCAACGCTGCCGCCGCTCGGAGTGTCCGCGACGCCGGTGGACCTCTTCGAGCGCGTCGAGAGCGGCGCCGTCGACTACGAGGGCATGTGCAGGGGAAGCAGCGCTGCGGGCGGGGGCGGCAGCAGCGAGGAGGGCGTGTCGCGCGTCTGGCGGTTGGCCGTCGAGCGCGAGTGGGACGAGTGGACGCTCGTTGGGCTCTCCAGCTACGATGCCGAGGGCGGCGCGGAGTACGGGGAGGCGCGAATCGCGACCTTCCGCCTGCCGCTCGACCGGCTGGGGCTCGACCCCGACGGGCGCTACTGGGTCCACGAGTTCTGGTCCGGTCAGCTCCTCGGCCAGATACCCGTGGACCGGTCGAACCCGCACGGGTACGTCCACCCCGGCGACACGCAGGCGCTCGTCGCGAGCCCCGCGCCCGGCGTCCTCGAGGTGTCCTTCTTCGGGCCGTGCGTGAAGCTGCTTGTAGTCAGGCGCGTCAGGCCGCACCCATGGGTCGTGGGCACGAGCTTCCACCAGAGCGGCGGGGCCGAGCTCCGAGATGTGGCCTGGGACGGGTGCGCGCTCAGTGGCGTGCTCGTGCGCCCGGCAGGCCAGCAGGGCTACGTCGTCGTGGCTGGAGCCAGCGGGCCGCCATCCACCGCTGTTGTGAGTGACGCCGTGGTTCAGTGCCGTTCGGGCGCGAACGGGTCGGTCATCGTGCCCGTGACAACCAGTGGCGACACAACACTGTGGCGGGTGGCGTGGTGACCGGCCCTAGGGCCTGAGCACTACCTCTCCGTCCAGGTCGGCGATGGTGCGCGAGAACCGGAATCCCCACCGCTCCACAGTCGGACCCTCGCGCTCCCCAAGCCAGAGGACCGTTGCCCCCTCGAGCGGCTGCTCGGCTGTGACCGTCACCCGGAGCCCATTGCCCCGCGTCTCGTAGCTGGCCCATCGCAACCCTCGCCGCGCCAGCTCCCAGTGTGCGAGGCGCTCGGCCGTCCACCACTCGAGCCCGCGCGCCCGGCCTCGCTCAACCGCCCCTCGAAGCGCGTCCTCGACCCCATCGGTCATGATGTGAGCCGGGTGGAACAGCAGATGCAGCACCCCGTGATGCCGCATCACCGACGACAGCAACGCATCGCCGAGGGCGCTGGGCGCGAAGACCTCCAGGTCCTGAGTCGGGGTGGCGAGCTCAAGTACGCCGATCGTCCGCCCGTCGGGCGCCACGGGTCGAAACAGGTGACACGTCCCGAAGTTGTAGCCCGCCTCGCCCGCTCGCGCGGCGCCCTTCGACTGGTCGAGCGCGATGCCCCGAGCCGCCAACCAGTCGAAGAACTCGGTGTCACCCTCGAAGCGCAGGTAGTGGTTCTTGTTCGAGACAGGGCGCAGTCCGAAGAGCGCCGAGAGCTCGCGCCACTGGGACTCAAGAGCCTCCTCGGTGAAGTGCGGCCGCTCGAACGCGTCGAAGTGCATCGCGAGCTCGTGCCCGGCGTCGCGGATGCGTGCGATGGCCTCGGCCGCGTAGCCTGGCGGGATGACACACCAGGTCGACGAGAGGTCGAGCGAACCGAGGATCTCCAGAAGCCGGTCCGCGTTGGGCACCTCGCCGAGGTCGGTGTCGTGCGACAGATGGCCCACCGCCGGCAGGTCGCGCGGGTGGTACCACAGCACGGGGAGTGCGACCCCGGCCTCAGCCGCGAGGTGGAGCATTGCGCGGACGATCAGGTCGCGCCACTCGTCGGCGATGCAGCGGAGGAACGCCCGCAGACCCGGTACGCCCGGGACCGGTTGCCGATCGAGCAACCAATCGAGCACCTGCCCGTCCCCGCTCTTGAGCGCCCCGTCGACGAGCGTGCACGTTCCGTCCGGCGCGGACACCCCGTCGCGCGTCACCGCTATGCCCTGTTGGATGCGTACAATCGTGCCGGTCACATCGGGCGCTACCAGGAGGCAGTGGCCCTTGCCCGGGCGCGCCTCCACCACGACCGGCCGCTCGGCCGTCCGCTGGTGCGCGTCCAGCGCGTGCGCGAGCGCTTGTCCGCCCCGGCAGCCGAAAGCCGCTCCGCCGAAGTAGTGCAGCGGGCCGCAGACACCCGCGAGCACCGGGTGGGACGAGACCGTAGGCACGAGGTACCCCTCGCCGAGCACCGCGAGCGACATTCCCCAACCCTCGAATGCGGGCCGCTCGGGCTCGACCCCGAACAGCTCCGGCAGCGCACCGGTTCCGCCGATCGCGAGCCACGAGCCGCCGTTCTTGACCCACGACGGCACTCGCTGGCGCACGTCGTCCGGCAGGTCAGCCCCGCCGACGGTGACGAGCACGCGGAGCTCGGGCAGCCGGTCCACGAGCGTTGCCGGCTCGACCAGGGCGTAGCACAGCCCGGCGTGTTCGAGGATCTCGTGGATGTAGTCCGGGTAGCTGACCGTCCGCCCCACGCTGGGCCCCGGCAACGGCAGGACGCACACACCGAGCGGACACCCGATGCAATCAGTCACGCGCGCCCTCCGTCACTCCGTAGACATCGGTGCCGCACGAGACGAACACCCCGTCTCGCCCGGCCGCGACGCACGAGATGCCGGCCGGCAGCTCCGCGACGACCCGGTGTGTGCCCTTCGCCACGTCGACCGCGATGAGACGCGATCCGCTGCCGTAGTACGCGACACCCGTGCCGGGCGCCGCGACCGACGAGCCGACTCCGGGCGCGCCTTCCGCGTAGCCGGACAGAAGCTCGCGCGCCCCCGGGTCGAACGCCCGGAGCGATCCGTCTACCACGAGTAGCACGCGCCCCGCAGCCGCATCGAGCTTCACCTGCCGGACCGACGAGGCGCCCTCGAACTCGTGTTGGAAGAGCACCTCGTGAGTGGCCCGGTCGATCATGCCGAACCGCGCTGATTCGCCGGCCTTGTTCCGGAGACCGTTCGCGCCGAGCGAGGTGCCCACGTAGATCGCGTGCCCGTCCACCGCGACGCCCTCGACGGCCTGCTCCCCCAGCGGGTTCTCTATCAAGTCGGTCGCGCCAGTGTCCGGATCGGTGACAGCCACGCAGCCCCCGTAGGTGCCGTACTTGGCCATCCAGCCCGAGTACAGCCTCCGGTCAGGCCCGACGACGATGCCGCCCGTTGGTCGGATGTAACCCTTCGGCCCGACGCTCGCGATTGTGACCGGGTTCTCATGCTCCCACTGGTTCCACGGCGCGGCCGGGTCGTAGCGAACGATGTCGCCGCCCGCGTAGGCGGCCGCGTAGACAACACCGTCGAGGAACGTCGCGTCGTAGACCTCCCCGCCCGCATCGCAGATCGTACGCGTGTTGACGATCGCGCCCGTTCGCGTGTCGAGAGAGAAGAGCGTTTGCCCGAACGGTGGGCCGCCCCACAGCTTGCCTTCCGGGTCGAGCTCGAGGAAGTGGGTGGGCCTGGGGCCGGGCTCGACGGGAATCGGGCGAAGCAACACATCGACGTCGCCGGGCCTGATCGCGAAGTAGTCCTGCCCCCCTATGCCCAGGACCGTGCCGTCGGCGAAGGACGCGAGGTACCGTCCGCCGCGCAGGTCATAGCTCCCGACCCGCGTCAGCTCGGAGTCGCCCGCCCGACAGCGGAACAGCGCGGCGCCCTGCAGCAAGTAGAGATCGGTCGCGGTCGAGAGGTCGGTGCTGACCGCCCAACCTCCGCCGTCGGCCGGCGGGACCGGGAACGGCGGGTCGACCGGCTGGAGGGTGTCATCCTCGAGCACTCGCGAGCCGGCGATGAAGAGCCCGTTCCACGTGACGCCCGCCGACACGCCCTCGAGCCCCGGTGGCGGAGCGGAGAAGGCCTTCGAGGCCGGGTCGTAGACGAGCGTCTTCGGCTCGTCCATCCCGAAGCTGCAGAGAATGCGGCCGTCTGGCAGGGAGGACGCGCTGCGCAAGTACATGTTGGGCGGCGCCGGCGCTCCGCAGTCCTCAACCTCGTAGGTCTCCAGGTCGAGCGCGCCCAGCTTGCCGCCGGGGTAAGTGCCGCCAAAGACCCGCCCGTCGCTGCCGAGGGCCAAGTTCCAGATGTAGCTCTCGCCCGGGAAAAGCGCGACCTTCACGAACTCGCGCTCCCGTAGGTCGAACACCAGGAAGGCGCCTCTGTAGTAGGTCGCGACGACGAGCCGCTCGCCGGGCACCTCGAGCACGCACCATGACCCCGCGGAGCTGCCTGCGGGCGCGCGATACGCGGTGCCCGTGTCGGCGTCGGGATCTATGAGGATGAGCTCGGCCCCGGTCACCTCGTTCATGTCGGTGACGACGAGGACCTGGCGCCCGGTGAGAGGGTCGAGCACCGCGCGGCCCCCGAGCACGTTGTGGGCCCGGCAAGGGCTGCCCAGCAACTGGACCGCGGCGTTGTCCGGGGCTCCGGAGACGATGGCGGCGATGAGGCCATAGGTGAGCATTGGCTGTCCCTCCACGAGCTGGCGCGGTATGGCGAAGGACCGCGTGCTCGCCCTCCCCCCCGGCCCTTCTCCCTAGGGCGAGGGGTGCCCGCGCGCAGCGCGGGCGGGGTGAGGGCGTATGCGGGTGAGCATCACCGCATCTCCGGAGTCAGTCTGAGGATCGTGCACCCGTGCGGCTCGACCGAGGCGCAGAAGCTGCCGGAGTGGATGCCAATGTCCTCGCGCGCCCAGACATCGCGCACGAGGGCCTTGCGCTTGTCGTGCAGCCCGAGAGCCTCCCACGCGACGGGGACGGTCCTGTTGTCGGTGTCGTGGCGGTTGAAGAGCCCCACGGCGATGGATCCGTCACAGAGAGGCTTCATCCACACCTCCGCCTTCCACATGTCCTCCCCGACGCGGAAGCCCTGCCTGCCCGCCGGGTCCTGGTTCAGCGCGATGAGCTCGGGGTGTGTGAGGAGCGCCTTGGTCTCGGGGGTCATGGACCGCGGATCGCAGCCCATCATCAGCGGCGACGCCAACATGCACCAGAGCGCGAAGTGGGCGCGGTACTCGACGTCCGTGCAGCCTTTGCCGTGCGCGACGTTGCCCTGGCCGGACATGCCGACCACGAGCATGTCCGGGTCGTTCCAGCGGTTCGGGCCCGCATATGACTCGAGGCCGTTCTGGTCGAAGCCGATCCTCTCAATGCTGTGCCAAGAGTCGCTGATGTCGCCGGTGGTGCGCCACATGTGCGCGCCCACACTCGCCCCCCACTTCCACACCTCGTCGCAGCCCCAGTTGCACATGCTGAAGAGGATGGGCCGGCCGCTTGCTCGGAGCGCCTGTCCCATCCGCCGGTAGAGCGTCTTGCCATCGATCCCGGGCGGCTTGTAGCAGTAGTCGTACTTGAGGAAGTCAATTCCCCAGTCCGCGAAGGTTAGGGCGTCGATCTCCTCGTTCGCGAAGCTCGCGGGCCTGCCGCCGCACGTGTGCGTGCCGGCGCAGGAGTAGATCCCGAACTTCAGGCCCCTGCCGTGCACGTAGTCGGCGAGTGCCCTGATGCCGCTCGGAAAGCGATCCGCGTCAGGCGCCAGCTTGCCGAGTGAGTCGCGCTCCATCGACTCCCAGTGGTCGTCGATGACGACGTACTCGTATCCGGCGGCCTTCAGGCCTTGGCCAGCGAATGCGTCGGCGACTTCCTTGATGAGGTTTTCATCGATGTTGCCGCCAAATGTGTTCCACGAGTTCCACCCCATCGGGGGCGTAGGTGCGAGCATCAGTGCGTGTACCGTCCTCTCATTGTGTCGCAGCGCCGAACGGGGTGTCCGGGGGTGGCACGAGCCACCCTCGGATCGACTCCAACGCCCCGGCGACAGCCTGCTGCGCGCGGAGACCGTCCCAGCCCGAGGCGAGTGGCGGCTGAACCGCTCCTGCCTCGACGGACGCGACGAGCGTGTTGTACATAGCCGGGAACTCCTTCTCCTCAGGGGCGTCGAGGACGGTCGTCTCGTCCCAGCCGTAGATCTCGACCACCTCCCGATCGGCGCGCCGGTACCGGATGACGCCGCGCTCACCTATGAGTTCCGTCTCGCGGCTCATCACCGGGTCCTTGCTCTTGTGGCCGTACGCCCAGCCGTTCTCGATGATCCCCAGCCCGCCGTCCTCGAGCCTGCAATGCGCGATCGAGTGGTCGGGCCAGTCGAACGGGTCGACCCTTGCTCCGGCGGCCTGCACGTCGACGATCTCCTGACCCGAGAAGAAGCGCAGGAGGTCCAGGTGATGCACCGCCTCGCCGAACATCGGCCCTCCCTCGGCCATGAAGCGCTCGTGCCGTCCGGGGTGCGCGCCGCGATGGCCGCCGCCCCACCAGTTCGTGACGCTACGGAAGACGCGCAGGCCGCCGATCCGCCCTTCCGCGAGCGCCTGCTTCATGAGCGAGACGGGCCTTGCGAACCGCAGGATGAAGCCGGTGCCGAGGATGAGCCCGGCCTCGTCCATCTCCTCGCACATGCGGAGTGCCGTCTGCTCCGTGTCGGCGAGAGGCTTCTCGCACAGGACGTGCTTGCCGTGCTCGGCCGCCGCCAGCGTGATCGGGCCGTGGCTATCGACATGCGTGCAGATGGCGATGAGGTCGATGTCGGGTTGGGAGACCAGATCGTGGTAGTCGGCGTACGCCCGCGAGATCCCCCACCGCTCGCCGGCCACGGCCAGGCGAGTAGGGTCCGAGTCGCAGAGGGCCACGAGCTCGATGTCCGGCGTTCCGGGCCCTGCCAGTGCCGGAATGTGACCGTAACCCGCGACTACGCCGCAGCCCACCAGACCAGCACGCACGATGCCACACTCCCTTCAGCTTCCGACGAGCAGACTCTCGTACAGTGCCTCATACTCTCTCACCCACCGGCGGATGTCGTACCGGCTCCAAGCGGCTTCGCGAGCCGCGCTGCCCAGGATTAGGCGTCGCTCGGGGTCGGCGACCAGGGCGTCGACCGCCTCCGCCAGCGCGGCCGGATCCTCGGGTGGAACGACAATGCCGGCGCCCGAGGGTTCCACAACGTCCCGCACTCCGCCTACGTCGGTCGCCACGATCGGCAGCCCGCAGGCCATCGCCTCGATCAGCGAGATCGGCAGCCCCTCCCGACGTGACGGCAGCACGAACAGGTCGGCGGCCTGCAGCACCGGCCCGATGTGCTCGCACCGTCCGAGGAACAGCGCGCGATCGCGCAAGCCGAGGCGAGCGGCCAGCGCGTGCAGAGACGCCTCCTCGACGCCCGCGCCGGCGATCGCCACGATGAGCCCCGGCGACCGCGCCATCGCCGCGGCTCTCAGCAGGATGTCGTGCCCCTTCACTTGGCTCAGGCGACCTACCGCGAGACAGAGGACCCGATCCCCTACGCCTAGCTCGTGGCGCACCGCGTCTCTATCGCCGGCCCGCGCGCCCGCTACGCGGTCGAGATCGATCCCGTTCTCGATCGCGGCGACCTCTCCGAGGGCCGGGCAGGCCGCCATCGCGCTCTCCGCCGCCGCGCGACTGCAAGCGGTGGTGACCGCCGAAGCCGTGGCCGTCATCGCGCGGCGGTAGAGGATCCCCTCGAGCCTTCCCGCGATGCCCCGCCTACGGAAGAGCTGCTCCGCTTGCGTGTGGAGCGTGGTCACCACCGGCACACGGCGTGATCGACCGTACGGCCTGCCGAGGACGTCCGCGAGCATAAGGTGGGTGTGCACGAGACCCGGCCGGGCCTTATCGAGCGCGCGCCGGAGCTTCGCGGCGCCCGCCAGATCGAGGGGCGATCGCATGCCCGCCCACTGCATCGGGATCGCCGACCGGGCGATCTCGCCTTCCTGTGCGGCCGTTGCCAACAGGTAGAGCACACGCACGTCGAAGCGCTTTGTGTCCCAGAACCGCGCCGAGTCCAGGATGAGACGCTCGGCCCCCCCGGGGGCGAGGGAGTTGATGAGATGTATCACTCGGATGGGCATGCGTCCACTCGTGCGCCGAGCAACTCCTCGTAGAGCCTCTCGTGCTTCGCCACAACGGCGTCGAGGCTCACGAGAGACATGACCCTTCGCCTAGCCGACCGGCCCATCCTCGCTCGGGTCTCTCGCGACTGCAGGAGGTCCAGGACGCCGTCCGCGACGGCGCGAATGTCCCCCTGCTTGACGAGCACCCCGTCCTGTCCATTCCGCACCATCTCGGCGACTCCGCCGACGAGCATCGAGACGATCGGCAGTTCGACCGCCATGGCTTCGATGACCGCCATCGGCAGACCCTCCGTCTGAGAAGTGAGCACGAACACGTCCAGTGCGCCGAGGACCAGCGGAACGTCGTCGCGATAGCCGAGGAAGCGGACCTTCGCGTCACGCCGCCGCGCAAGATCCGTGAGCCACGCGAGCTTCGGCCCTTCGCCGGCGGTGATGAAGGACGCCTCAGGCAGCACCTTCCCTATCAGCCGCGCCATCTCCACGAACCGGTCAATTCGCTTCTCCTCCGTGTGCCGCGCGACGGTGCCGATCACCGGCCCGTCGGGCGGGAGGCCGAGCGAATCGCGCGCGCTGCGCTTATCCGCACAGGGCGCGAACCGGCTGAGGTCCACCCCGTTGTAGATGACGCGCAGGAGCCGCTCCGGTATGCCCACACTGTCACGCATGTGTCGGAGCACGGCCCTGCTGACACAGACCACGGCGGACGAGCCCGCAGCCGTCCTGCGGTTGATCCACTCCCTGATCGGCCCATCGACCCTCATGCTGTGTTCCGACGTGACGACGGTTGGCACCCGGCAGCGGCGCCCGGCATAGCGGCAGAACATGTTGGAGCGCCACAGGAAGCCGTGCAATATGTCGGGCGCCAGCTCCCGCACCAGCCGCACGAGCCGAACGTAGCCGCGCGGATCGGCCTTGACCTTGGTGTTGAGGCAGATGACCGGCACTCCGGCCGCCACGAACTTCGGGGCGAGCGCCAGGTTCGGCCCGACTGACACCACGGTAGGGTCGTACATCGACCGATCGAGGCCGCTCGCGAGGCCGAGGAGGACGTGCTCGGCTCCGCCAACCCCTAGGTTGTTGACGACATAGAGTACGCGGGTCATCGGACGGTCCAAGAGCGCCAGGAGTGGGTGAGAGCTCCAGCGCGCTTCCATGTGTCGGAGGGCAATGGGCTCAGCGTACCAATCGCGGGTGTCACCGTCAACGAGAGTTCGGAGGACAAGCGATGGGGCCCGCGAACGCTACAGGCCGGTGCACGACAGCGTCGCGCCCGTGAGGGAGGTGTGTTCACATTGAAGCGTCTCTGGATCGTTGCGGCGGCGGCGTGTGTTGCCGCGCTTGTCGCGACGGGCTGCACGAAGAAGGCTGAGGAGACCCCCAAGCCGTCCACCGGTACGCCCACGCTGGCCGGGAAGATCGCCGGCCAGGCGAAGGGTGCGGTCGGCAAGGTGGAGTCGGCCAGGGCCAAGCAGAGCCAGGTCGGCGACGAGGAGTAGGCGACGCACGCTACACGAACTGCCGCAGGAAGCGAGCGTCGTTCTCCAGGAACAGGCGGATGTCATCGATCTTGTGGCTTAGCATCGCCATGCGCTCGATGCCCAGGCCGAACGCGAAGCCGGTGTACCGCTCGGGGTCGTAGCCGACGTTGCGCAGCACGTTCGGGTGGACCATTCCGGCCCCGCCGACCTCGATCCACCCGGTCTGTTTGCACAGCGCGCAGCCCGCGCCCGCGCACTCGTGGCAGGTGTATGCCACCTCCGCGCCCGGCTCCACGAAGGGGAAGTAGTCCGGGCGGAACCGCATCTTCACATGCTCGCCGAACGCGCGCCGCCCGTAGAGCGCGAGCACGCCCTTGAGGTCGGCCATTGAGATGCCCTCGTCCACCATCAGGCCTTCGATCTGGTGGAACGTGTGCATGTGCGTCGCGTCCACCTCGTCGGGCCGGTAGCACCGTCCGGGGCAGATGATGCGGACAGGCGGCTCTTGCCCCTCCATCGTTCGGATCTGCACCGCGGATGTCTCGGTGCGAAGGAGCCACCTGTCGTCGAACCTGAAGCACTCATTGCGCGCGGGATGGTTGTCCGGGATATTGAGGGCCGCGTAGTTGTGCCAGTCATCTTCGATCTCCGGGCCCTCGACCAGAGCGAAGCCCATGCCGATGAAGATCCCCGCGATCTCATCGAGCGCGCGAGTCAGGGGATGAGCGACACCAGCGCGCTGGAGCCTACCTGGGAGGGTCACGTCGACCTTGGGAGCCGCGCTCTCCTTGGCCCTGGCGGCGACGGCCTCGTCGATCACCGACTGGATCGCGTCGCGCGCCTCGTTGACCAGCTTCCCGACCCGGGGCCGCTCCTCCGCGGAGAGGTCGCCCAGGCTGCGGAGAAAGGCCGTGAGGCGGCCCTTCCTACCGAGCATCTCTCGCCCGACGGCCTCGACCTCGTCGCGCGACGCGGCTGACGCGACTCGCGCGCGCGTGTCACTTACCAGCGCTCGGATCTCGCTCTCCATCGCGACATCATCTCATCATCACGAACAGGCATACCGCAGCCGCCGCGGCCACGTTAAGCGACTCCACGCCTCGTACCATCGGGATGGTCACCAGAGCGTCGCACGCGTTGCGCGCGCCTCTGGACAGGCCCTGCGTCTCGCTCCCGAGCACCAGGGCGCTCCGGTCGGGCAGCGTGGCTTCGTGGACGCTCATGCCGCCTTCGGACACTGCGCCGATGCCGGTCAACGCCAGCGTAGCCAGGGCGTCCCTAACCGAGTGCGACTCCACCACCGGAACCGCGAACACCGTCCCGGCCGAGCCGCGCACGACCTTCGGGTTCGACCAGTCGGCGCACCTACCGGCCAGAACCACGCATTCGACACCGGCGGCCGCGGCCGACCGGATCGCGGAGCCGATGTTGCCGGGGTCGCCCACGTGCTCGAGGAGAAGGGCCCGACTCACTCCCGACCCCAGGTCCGCGAGCGACCGAACCCGGCGCCTGACTACCGCGACGCAATCGGTCCCGCTCTTGAGAGAGGTCGCCCAGCCGAGCACGTCTCCTTCGACGCGCTCGATCTCCGCCTCAGACCCGGCGACAGCCTCCTCGATGCTCCCTGGCGCCTCGCTGTCACCGCGAGGCTCCGCGAGGTACAGCCGCACGACCTCCGCGCCGTACCTTAGCGCGGTCTCCACGCATCGGCGCCCCTCGACCACAAGAAGCCCCGTTTCCGCGCGCTCGCGTGACGAACCGGTGAGCGCACGAAGCTCGCGAATGCGCGGGTTGTGTCGGCTGAATATCACTCGGGGGCGGGCGCCTTCTCGGCAAGCGCTGCCTGTGCGGCCTTGACGATCTCTGTGAAGGCCTCAGGATCTCGCACGGCAAGGTCGGCCAGGACCTTCCGGTCAAGCTCGATCCGAGCCGCCTTCAGGCCGGCGATGAACTCGCTGTATCGCAGCCCGTTGAGCTTTACGCCCGCACTGATGCGGGTGATCCAGAGCCGGCGGAAGTCACGCTTCCGCTGCCGGCGGTCACGATAGGCGTACTGGCCCGCGTGCGCGACGGCTTCCTTGGCCGTCTTGTAGAGCGAGTGCCTGCGGCCCCAGTAGCCCTTGGCCTGCTTGATCACGGCCCTGTGTCTGTGGTGCGCGGTGATACCGCGCTTAACTCTTGGCATCTCTAACGCCCAGCCTTCCTTGCAGCAGACCCGGCGCTAGACCCCGGGGAGCAGTCTGCTCACGAACTTGCGGTTCCCGCGGTCGAGCTCCTTGTCGAGACCGAGTCGACGCCTACGCGACCCGCTCTTGCCCATGTTGAGGTGACCCTTGTTGGTCCGGCGGCAGAACACGCGGCCAGACCCGGTCGTCCGAAACCGCTTCTTTGCGGCGGAGTTGGTCTTCATCTTGGGCACCGGTCGTTCACCCCTTTCCGTGCTTGCGCTCACGTGACAATAAGGGGCCGGACGCGTTCTCCGGCCCCGTCTGGACCACCGGCGTACAGCCGGCTCTCATCTCAAACGCACCGATTGCGACTACTCGCCGGGGCCGTCCTCCACGGCGGGCCGGGCCTCGGCGGGCGGCGGTGCGGGCTGGGCCTCGGCGAGCGGCGCCGGCTTCGGCTCGCCCTGGGCCGCCGGCTGCGCCTTGTGATCCTGCGGCTTCGGGTTCAGTATCATGGACATCTGCCGGCCCTCGATCGTGGGCATTCGCTCGATGTCGCAGATGTCGGCCAGCTCCTGGCCCATCTTGAGCACCTTCTCGCGCGCGAGGCGTTGGTGCATCATCTCGCGGCCCCGGAAGAGCATGGTCACCCGGACCTTCTTGCCCTCCGCGAGGAACTTGCGAGCAGTCCGGGCCTTAGTCGCGAAGTCGTGATCATCGGTATGAGGGCGCATCCGCACGGTCTTGAGCTCGACGCTGCGCGAAGCCTTGTGAGCTTCCTTCTCGCGCTTGCGCTGCTCGTACTTCCACCGCCCGTAGTCCATGATACGGCAAACGGGCGGCCTGGCCTGCGGGGCGACCTCGATGAGGTCAAGCTCACGCGACTGCGCGATAGCGAGGGCCTCGGACGGGGCCATGATCCCGACTTGTTCCCCACTCTCATCGATGACGCGTATCTCGCGAGCCCTGATTCTCTCGTTAATCCTCAGCCGCTTGTCCGTCTTGTCGATGCGCTGTCACCCCTAACACTCGCCAGCTAACAGAGCCACGAAGACTTCGAACCCCATGGCGCCCAGATCGCCGTCGCCGCGCTTGCGAACTCCCACCCGACCCGCCGACTCCTCGCGGTCGCCGACCACGAGCATGAACGGCGCTCTGGAGAGCTCCGCGGCGCGTATCTTGTACGAAATCCGCTCTCCTGATTCGTCGACCTGCGCCCTGTACCCTGCCTCGCACAGCCTCTGGCAGACCGACCGCGCGTAGGGCCCGTGCCGGTCCGTGATGGGCAGCACCGCTACCTGCACGGGCGCGATCCAGACCGGGAACGCTCCCGCGTAGTGCTCGATGAGCAGCCCGATGAACCGTTCGATGCCGGCCAGGACGACATGGTGGAGCATGACCGGGCGATGCTGTGCCCCGTCCTCGCCGACATAGGCGAGGTCGAACCTATCGGGCAGGTTGAAATCGCACTGGAAGGTCGGCCCCTGCCACGAGCGGCCGATGGCGTCCTTGAACTTCACGTCTATCTTCGGACCGTAGAAGGCCCCGCCGCCCTCGTCCACCGTATAGGGAAGGTGAGCGTTCTCTAGTGCCGCCGCGAGCGACCTCGTCGCCCGCTCCCAGACCTCGTCCGCTCCCACGTACTTCGCGGGCCGTGTCGCCAGGTAGACCTCCCGGTCGGAGAACCCGAACTTCGACCAGCAGTACACGCAGAAGTCGTACGCCCGGATGATCTCATCCGTGAGTTGCTCGGGCGTGCAGAAGATATGGGCATCGTCCTGCGTAAAGCCGCGCACACGGAGCAGTCCGTGCAACACGCCCGCGCGCTCCTGCCGGTACACCGTTCCGAGCTCGAAGTACCGCAGCGGCAGCTCGCGGTAACTGCGCGTCTGCGACTTGTAGAGCAGGATGTGACCCGGGCAGTTCATCGGCTTGACGCCGTACTCCTGGCCGTCGATCTCCGTGTAGAACATGTCGTACGTGCCGTAGTGGCCCGATGTCTTCCAAAGATCGACCTTCGTGACGTGCGGAGTGCACACGACCTGGTAGCCTCTATCCAGATGCTCACCGAGGATCCACTGCTCGATCAGGTTCTTGAGCCTGGCGCCCTTGGGGTGCCAGAACGCCATACCCGGCCCGGCCTCCTGCTCGAAGAACGTGACCAGCTCGAGCTGACGGCCAAGCACACGATGGTCGCGCTTCTTGGCCTCCTCGAGCATACCGAGGAACTCCTTCAGGTCATCGGGCTTCATGAACGCCGTGCCGTAGACGCGCTGGAGCATCGGGTTCGTCTCGACGCCGCGCCAGTAGGCCCCGGCGATCGAGAGGAGCTGGATGCCCCGCTTGTCCAGCCGGCCGGTGCTCGGCAGGTGTGGGCCGGCACACAGGTCGACCCAGTCGCCTTGCCTGTAGACCGTGATCTCGGCGTCGGGCGGAAGATCGCGCACGAGCTCAACCTTGTACGGCTGGTCCACATCCCCAAAGAGCGCTGTGGCCTCCTCGCGAGACAGCACTTCGCGCACGATCGGGAGATCGCGGTCGATGATGTCGCACATGCGCTCCTGGAGCGCCGGCAGATCCTCGACCGGCACGGCCTCCACGAACTCGATGTCGTAGTAGAACCTGTCCTCGAGCGCCGGGCCGATCCCGAGCTTGCAGCCGGGGTACAGCTCGGCCGCCGCGTGGGCCATGACGTGCGCGGCCGTGTGCCGGTAGATATCGCGGCCCTTCCGATCGTTCCACGTCAGGATCGTGAGCCGGCAACCATCGGGGACCGGGGTAGTGAGGCCCACGGGCTCCTGACCTAGCATGCCGCCCAAGGCGGCTTTGGCAAGCCCCGGCCCAATGGCCGCGGCCACGTCGGCAACCGTCGAACCGGCCGGAACGGACAGATCGCTCCCGTCCGGCAACAGGACGCGTACCTGTGCCTCACTCACTGCGGGTCCCTCCTATCCTATGATGGTCTAGAGCCGGCCCACGGCCCACCATGTGGCCCGAGCGACCTTGCGCCAAGTAAGAGGCCTGCAACAGAAAACCGGCGGTCGGCGCTTAGCCGGCCGCCTCTCTGGACAGCTACGTGAAACGAATACACGGATCTCAACAGACCTGATGGTGGGCGGTGCTGGAATCGAACCAGCGACCTCTACCGTGTCAAGGTAGCATTCTAACCCCTGAACTAACCGCCCACATGCCTACGGCTCTGGCAGCCCCGATTGTAACAGAGCGCCGGAAAGCGTGTAAAGGCGAGGGCCGACGGGCTGTTCGCATGGGCCCCGCCCGCAGCCCCTGTGCCTCCAGCCTCTCGGCGAAGAAGCCCGTAGCCCATCACGCAGGCGTGTGGTACACTTTGATCATCAGCAAGGTTGGGGAGTGTGAGCCATGCGCACACGGGCGCTTAGCTCTTTGCCTTTCCTCTTCCCTCGCCTGTTCGCTCTGATCTCTGGCAGCTTGGTCTTCTGTGTCATCGGTTGCGATCTGTCTTGGGCCCAGGGCGGCCCCTGCGATGGCGGGGGCGACGAACCAACTCCTACGTGGGTGTCGCCAGGGCCCGATCCCTTTGAGGGCCCCGTCATTGTCTCGGTCGCGCCCAACCGCGGTAACTGGATGGTCTCGGGAGTGGTGTTCGAGTGCCGCGAGCTTGCCGTGGAAGGCGGACATGGCAACGCGCCCTGGGCTCAATGTCTGCCCCAGGGCGCAGCGGCCAGCATTGGTGAGAACCTATGGGGGAAGCAGTGGAACCCGTGCGCCAACGCCTATGGACACGACGGGTCATGGGACCTCAAGGCCACGGTAAGCTACTTCAAGATGTTCCCCTATGCCAGCACCCAGAAGACGATCTACACGACCGTGACTCTCGCCGACATCGCCATACTCTCGGCGACATGTGATGCCGCAGTGCCGGGGCTCCCGCCGGACGCACGGGTCATCGGAGTCGACCCGGCAGCGGGGAGCGGGCCGCACCGTTATCCGACGTTCGCGTGGAACATCCGCACCGCGAGGCCGCCGGGCGAGATCCTGTTCAACCTGCACATCTACGACCTCCTGACGGGGCAGGATCTTCGGACCATACCCAGGTCGGCGATCCCCAACTTTGCGCTGAACGGGTCGTATCAGTGGGACCCGTCTCAGCCTCCGGGACAAGGGGTGCCGCGGGGCCTGTACGGTTGGTACATCGGTGTCGTGAAGGGGACACTCGGACCGGGTGACACCACGCAGTCCGGCGTTCTTGCGGCGGGGAACATGTGGGCGCAGCCCGGGAACCACGACGAGCAGGCGGGGAAGCTCCCCGTTGACCTCCATGTCACGTTCACGGACGCGAGCGCCGTGGCGCCGTCAGTGGCTGCGGCGTGCGTTGTCAACGCCTCGCCCAACAACCCGAATGGGTTCAGCGTGGTGCCTGGAGGCGGTGACCTGGACCTGGTCCTCGGCGCGCAGACGAAGAGCCTGGAACTCGACCCCCTCGACGGCCACCCCTACTACCTTCTCGTGTACGCGGTGGACGACCACGGCGGGCTCGCGAACAGCGAGGACCGCCAGCACGAGGACCGCCCCATCCAGCCAAAGGCGGTGAAGCTCAGATACGGAGTGACCGAGGTCTACCCTAACGAGGATGGCCGGGTGTTCATCAGCGACTACAACCCGGTGACTGAGCAGCGATTCGAAGGCACCGGCGTGGCGATGCTGTACGGCAACGTCCGATGCCAAGTGGAGAACCACCAGGCTAGGGTCCAGGCAGCCGTGAAGCTCAGTGTGGATGACACCATCCCGGGGAACGAGGGCACGACGACCAACCTCGACACAGGCGGCTGCACTGTCCACTTCTTCCCCGAGGACCCGGACAGCGTCGCCCTCTGGGACCACGACACAGACCCGAACGACAACATCGGGGGGACGGCGACGTGCGAGCCCGCTGCGGCGGTTGCCGTCAGGACAGGGCCGACCGGGCCCGCGCTGGCTCTCACGAACCTCTGCTTCGGCGCTACCGGGTCCGGTGACAACCACGTCGTCATGGGCAGTCCGAACGCCACGTACGACGCCAATGATCCCGACGCGCACCGGAGCGCAGTCCTCACCGTCTGGAAGCTCATTCACTACGAGCTGGACAGGATGCCGAAGAAGTCCGGGCCTATCTTCGCGGCCGTCCAGGGCCAACAGACGATCGAGTTCCTCGACCCCCTGAGCCCCGATCTGGCCGGGCTGTCCAACGGCGAGGAGCTGGTGATCTACAACGAATCCGCGAGTGAGCTGGCTGACCCGACCATAAGGTACCACGCCGCTAACGTGCGGCTCGAACACGACCAGCAGCTCCCCGACCTGTTGCACCTGTACGTGGACCTGGACCGCGCGTTGGAGCGTAGCTTCACCCCGGCGATCTGGGTCGCGCGGATGGGGGCCGGCCTGTACGATAGCGTCCGGCCGGAGCTCGTGCCCACCGCCTTCTCCACGGCCTTCGTCGAGTTCCGAGAGGAGACGAGCGTCGCGGGCATCCTGCCGAAGGTTGAGGAGGCAACGGCTGGCTTCCAGGCGACGGCCGCCGCGTACTGGACCACGGCTGATGTGCCCAACTACGTCCAGGTGATGAGCGGCATCCATGACGCTCTCACGCGCAATGCAGCAGGCGTCACTTACGCGGCCGCCCACCGGCAGTCCGTCGTTTTCTGGGAGTGGCTCTGGCTGGGCGTCATGACGCCCATCTCGGAGCACGCCAGGAGTGAGTTCACGGTGCACGAGCTTGGGCACGTGTTCTGGCTGACTGACGCAAACCCGGACCCCCCCGAGACGCCGCATGTGCATCACCGCAACCTGGACGGCCATACGAACCCGCCCTCCGGCGAGGGTTGCGTCATGCTCTATGACGGCGACGCCGCCACCCTTCAGGACTGGGAGAACGACTTCGAGGCTGGCGACGCGCTGTTCGGCGGGCCGAAGGCCGAGTCCGGCGAGCCGGTTGACCTGCTGTGGATCGCGACGTTCACCGATCCGCTGCTGTGAATGGAGGTCGGGGATGAGATCGTCGCCTTGGGCAGGTCTTCTAGCGGCCACTCTCCCGGCACTACTGGCCGGCGCGGCGTTGCCGCAGGAGGCGCCCGTAACTCTGAGCGTTCAGGTGGTGAAGCGCGACGTGCTCCTCTGGGAGCCTATCCTGGCTCAGGTCCGGGTCCGCAACACGAGCGATGCGCCGGTCCGGATGGTACCCGCGTACGAGGCTACGCGCTTGCGGACAACGCGAGAGGAGGGCGCCATCCAGAAAGACCCCCGCCGCGGGGGTGGGGTCACCTGGTGGGGGATTCGGCGCCAGAGCATGGCCTCGCCACCGAAGCCCGCCTGGCTGATAGCGCCCGGTGAGACCGTGGCGATGTGGGCCAGCCTCCTGAACGATCGCGAGATCCAGGCTCCGGGGACGTACCACATCACTCTCGACTACGCGCCGGAGGCGAGCATGGTCCGAGAGCCCGAGGGCGCGGACCAGGAACCTCCGTTGTGGCTCGGCAAGCTAACGTGTGACGTGGGGACAGTGACCGTTCGTGAGCCCACAGGGCCGGACAAGGAGGTCGCCGATTCCATCCCGAGGTGGCACCTGTGGCTGAGCTGGTGTCACCCCGAGACCGCTTACATCCTGGAGAAGCATAGGGAGGACGTGGCGGCGACCGCGTACGAGCCCTACTTGCGCTGGTACTCGTGCTGGTCCAGGTGCATCTGGTACATCCCCGTACCGCCGAAGAGCGGGTATGGCCCGGAGCTCCGGGACCCGGAGCCGGAGATACGGGAGTTCCTCACGGACTTCCCCGACTTCCCCCTGAACGGGCTGGCGGATGTGCTCCTCGCGCACTGCGAGCTGCACAGGGCCTACATTGACTCGGTGACCGAGGCGCAGGCATTGGCGGACGAGCACGAGCTCGCGTGGTACGGGCACAGCTGGTTCTGGAAGAAGGTAGTGGAGCTCTGGAAGCCGCGCATGGAGAAGGCATGGGCCGCCGTTGAGGAGGCCGTACAGAAGTGTGGCGATCGCGGGGTGATGGACGAAAGCGCGTTCGTGCAGTGGGGCTTCGACGTGGTACTCGCCTACCGGGAGACGGAGGCGAAGGCAGGGGCCAGATAGCCGTGTCGTCGCGCTCTTGCCGGCAGGGATGCCCGAGCCACTTATGGGGGGGCACAGCCCGCCAATATGGGCTTCGCGCGGCTCAGGGCCGGTCGGTGCGCCAGTGCGCTCTGCCGCGCCTCATCCTTCAGTTGGCGCCACATCGCATACCACGATGCGGTGATCGGAGTAGGCTGTGTAGTGCGATGACACTCGGAACGCGTGCAGGCGGGGACCCAGCCAGACCTGGTCGACGCGCGCGACCGGCATCCGGTCGAGCCAGGTGTTCGCCGGGCCGCCGCCGGCTTCACGCCAGGCATCGTGCAGGTTGGGCTGGAAGACGGTAAACAGGCTGTCCCTGGCAGGGGTGTTGAAGTCGCCCCCGACGATCACGTCCCGGTCAGGCGGAGCGCTGCGCACGACGTCGCGGATGGCGAACAGCTCCGCCTCCCTTGACCCGTAGGCATCCCGCGCGAGCCGCCAGGCCTGCGGATTCCAGACATCACCGCGAAGAGTCGGAAGCGTGAGGTGAAGGCTCACCACGCGGAGCTTGTGCTCGTCGACCTCGGCATCGACAGCGGCGTCGCGGCGCGCGTACAGCCCGCCCAGGTCGACGGGCTCGAGCGTCCCCCGGACGGCGACGACACAGTCGGTGCCGCAGTGCATCGACCAGCCCGACAGCGCGTCCAGCTCCCTCCTGGTCTCGTCGCCGGAGGGCGACTCCTGCAGGAGCAACACGTCGGGTTCCTGGGCCAGTGCATCGCGGAGCGCTCCGACCTCGCCACCGCCGCAGTTGACGGAGACTACGCGGAGCGTAACCGACGAGGACATGCGCCGCGCCCCGGGCTGCCCGCTCCATGCCCGCATCTGGGCGACCGGCTCCTCGCTGAAGCACGCGATGGCGGCCACCCATACGGCCAGGACTAACGAAGCACGTCCGAACCTCAGCAGGCGGAGAGGAAGCAAGGCCAAAGGCAACGCCGGACTGGCCCAGAGCCAGATGGGCAGGATCGTGACGAGAGCATAGTCGGGCCCGCGAACGGAGTAACACCACACCAGGAAGCCCAGCCACAACAGCGAGAGCAACGGCGCGACTGTCACGACCGCGAAGACGACGGCCGGGCGGACACGTCGCGCAGCCGCCATGCTCTCTCCCGAATCCCGATCACGCGCCATGCCCGAATGTGGTTCGCGCTCGCAGTCGCGTTACACATGCGGCTCACCTACGGTACGCCGAAGTACCGCAGCTTGCCCTCGAACGTGCCCGCGATCCAGCTATTCACGTCGTCGTTGAAGCAGATGAGGATCTTGCCCTTGCATGTGCCCGCCATCTGTGCCCACTTCCCGGCCGGGTCGTATGGTTTCCGCTCACATGTGTCGAGCACGAGAGCGCAAGCCCACGGGCAGTTCATGCTGGACGGCGTGCCGTCGGGCAGCGGGTACTTGTAGTAGACATGCGACTCCCCGGGCGCGGTATCCCCCATCTTCTTGTCGAGCTTGAGATCGGCCTTGGCCTCGGACGGCAAGGTGACGTTGACCTCGGTGTCGTCGGTCAGCAGGTCTGAGTCGCTCTCCATTCTCTTGTCGCTGAACTCGATCTTCGTGAACTTGCCGCTCTGGCAGTCGAGGACGACGCTCTTGGCCTCGAAGGGCTTGCCGTTGATGACGCCCTTCACCCCGGCGGGCGGGACCTTGTCCAGTGACGGCGTCTCGGTCCACGCGGGCGAGCCGGTGGGCGCGGAGGCCGCTGCCTTGGCCTCCGGAGCGCTTGTCTGCTCTGACTCGGTCCCGGCGGGCTTGGCGGGCTCAGGCGACGGGGCAGGCGGGGCCTTCGTGGCTGAGGGCAGAGGAGACGGGCCTGACGGCTCGGGGGCCCGCTTACACCCCACGAGCGAGCACGCAACAGCCGCCGTGACGACCAGCGCCAGGAACTTCGGCATCGAGCAAACCTCCCAGGCTTGCACTACCGCAGCAGGCCCCGACGAGGCCAGGACACGCAGTCAGGTGTTCGCCCGGCAGCTCGCGCTACCTGCGCGACACAGGCAACCGGCCGGCGCCTCACTGCATGACCTCGACCTCAGTAGGTGGCGCGACTGCCACATTCTCCTTCAGCGCACCCGGATCGACGTCTCGCAGGTACTCGAGCAAGCCTACCCACACCTCGTGGTACCCAAAGCGCGGCAGCTCCTTGACCGCCTCGTCGGCCGGCCATCCCTGGCGCACAACACGGTAGAGGGCGCAGACGATGCCCGTTCGATCCGATCCCTTCTGGCAATGGACGAACGCGGGCAGGTTGGCCGTATCATCGAAGAGCTTCAGGAAAGCGATCGCCTCCGGCTCGTCGATGTGCGACGGGTTCACACGGATATGCGCGTAGCGCAGCCCCGTCCCGCGCAAAGCCAGCCGGTCGCTCCCCGTCTCACGGAGGTTCACGACGGTCCGCACGCCCATGCGCGCTAACTCGCGGCATCCCTCAGCCGAGGGCTGCGCGCCGCGGCACAGCTCGCCAGAGAGGAAGGCGAAGTTGGCCAGCCCCGGCAGGTCGTTGCGCGGCTCAGCAAGAGGGTATGGGCTCGGCCCGTCCAGCTCGATGCCGGGAGGGGTTACGTCGACGCCGGCGTACACGAGCCAGTTCCGCCCGATGCGATAGTGGATCGCGCCGGCCGCGGCAAGGGCGACAAGTATGACGGCCCCTACCGTCACTCGTCGTCGGCGCGCCGCACCGTGGCCGTCGTTCACGCGGTTGTCCGCCACTCAGTCGCCCCGCCTAAGGCCCGCCGGCCTCCGCCAGCGCTTCGAGAGCCTGTTCCTCCAGTTCGCGCGCCGTAGCCAGGAGCTCGCACTGGGCCTTCCGAACATCCGCAGTCCAGTCGGCCGGCCCCTTGCCGCCGCCCCACCAGCCGATGAAGTCGCGGTTGCTGGCGCAGTAGGCTTCGACAACGTTCGCTTCGACCCTGTACAGCGACAGGGCCCGATCGAGCGCCTCTCTGCGGGCGCCGGAGAGCGCTCCTGCGTGGGCCTCCAGGAAGCTGACGCCGGCCCGCCTGGCGTCGAGCAGGTTGATGAGCGTCCACCAGTTGCACAGGGAGAGCAGACCGCGCTCGCCGTCGGTGTACGCGTCGTAGCCGGCCAAGTCCTCCGCCCATGTGGCGAGCGCGTCGAGGCCGAAGAGGAACCCATCGTCCTTGGCTCGCCGCCCGTTCGCGACGGCCAGCCTCAGCGACTGTGCCAGGGCCTCGCCGTTCGCAGGCGGCTCATCGTGCCCGTCGATGAACACGTACGCGGGCCCGAAGCGCTCGTCGTTGCTGGGCAGTCGCACCTCCTGCTGTGCGGAGTGCTGGTAGTCGCGCAGCAGCAGGTTCATGCTGTGGATATGGTAGCCGTAGACGACGCCCAGGTCCGTGTTGAAGGTAGCGACAACAGGCAGTCCCTTACCTATGGCCACCACTATCTGCGTCGTGATGCGCTCCCGGGCCATCGGGTTCGCCTGCGGGGGACGCTCCGGCCGTAGCTGCCAACCGGTAGCATCGCTGAGCGCCTGCAGCACGTCCGGCTGCTCACCGTGGGGACTGACCGGATGCCAGCGCATATCCCCCCACGTGGTCGCCTCACCCTTGGGATTCGAGAACCACCGAGTGCGGAACGCGAGCCCGGAGTAGCCCATCAGGTCCTCGTACGAGTAAGGGTGCAGCGTCGTCGACAGGGCGGCCTCGAGGGCGCCCACGAACGTGCAGTCCTTCCCCTTGCCGAAGGCAAGCTCGGGGACGCGGTCGAGGTACAGGGTGACGCCGTCGTGCGCATGTCGCTGGGGGTCTGCGCCTGTTCCGGGGATCCAGAGGGCGCTCGGCTCAGCAGCCGGGCCCGCGGGCGCTATCTCCTCCGGCTTCACGCCCAACTGAAGCAGCGCCTTCTCGATGTGGCTCACCGCGCTTCGCTCGAGATCACGGACGAAGAGAACGATCTCGCTCTGCTGCCGCCGGACCTCGGGCTCGATGAAGCGCAGCACCGTCCCGTCGCCGGTGCCCATGCCACCCTCGACCTGCCAGATGCGCCACATCATGTCGTGCATAAGGCCGTAGTCGCCACGCGCCTGCATGAGCTCGTCGGCGGCTTGGGGGAAGCGCTCGGCCGCCCGCTCGACGATCTCGCCACCGAACGCTCGCCCCTCGGCCACGCCGAGGGTCTGCAGGAAGTGGACCTCGTGCCGGTGCCGGGCGCCCTTCATGTCCCCGAGACCGAACTCGGCATCGCGCCCAAGCGCGGCCGCCCACGCGTCGAAGGATGCCAAGCCGCTGTGGAGCTCGCCCAGCTTGGCCTGTCGCGCGCCCTCGACGGCCCAGAGGAGGGCCTTGACGTAGGCTTCATCGAGCGGCAGGCGCTCGGCCTTCTCGCCGAGCACGATCACGGCGGCGGTCGTGTCGAGCCAGCCGGTGAGACGCGTGTAGCCTTGCGGGTCCTGGGGAGCCGATGCTTCGTCCATGACAAGGGCCCACCCGAGCACCGTCGCGCCGCCGTCCTCGTAGCCGGCGATGATGCTGGCTCCACCGCCCTCGGCGCGCAGGATGATGGGGGGCTTGCCCTCCGCGATGGACTCGCACAAGGCGCGTCGCACCCCCTCCGCATCGGTGTATTCGTCGAAGCCGGTGAGCGGAAGGCCGTTCTTCTCGCATAGCGCGCGATTGGCCACGATGCGGTATCCGTACCCGGCGGCCTCAAATGATCGGCGGATGGGCTCCAGGGGATCGTCCGTGATTCGCAGCACATTGTTGAAGTTCAGGTCCCACTCGGTCGGGTGCCAGGTCTGCCTGTACGCTATCCCGCACACCGCCATGAAGAACCGGTAATCGAGCGCGGGATCCTCGTGAACGTACTCCACGAGCGCGCGCATCGCTGACGCGAAGTGAAAGTCCTGGGGACCGTCGAGCCTCCGCTCCCAGTCATCGCCCATGTACGGGACGCCTTCGAGAACGAGCTTCTCCGGCAGGCCCGCGCCCTGCAGGCCGATGGACGCGCCAGACATGAGGACCATCTTCTCGGAACGCGGCCCGGCGGCGTGGGTCACGATGGGAGACAGGCACAGACAGACAAGAGCTGGGCACAGTCGCGAGGGCATCGCCAGGGCCTCCGTTCGGCGAGCGCACGGGTGACGGCCTTCGTCACACGTCGATCAGAAGCACCCGTGGATAGTCGGTGGCCTCCACGGTAAGCACCAGAGTTCCGCCATGGCCGCCCGTTGCCTTCACGGGGGCCGCGGATTCCTCGATGGGGTCATAGGCACTCACCACGGTGCCGGGGCCGAACGGCCCGCGCAAGATGATCGTGAACGCCTCCGGGGCCAGCTCGTGGCGGACATCGCGGGTCTGCACGTAGTAGGCGACGGCGAAGCGGTTCGCATTCACCTGGTACGGCACGATCGCGAGCACGTCACGGTGGTAGAGCGTCGGGTGCGCGGGCGTGCCGTCGCCCTGGAAGACGAACGCGTCATGGTCATCGGTGATCGACTCGACGAACACGGGCTGGGTCTCGGACAGGTCGGCGTCGAGGCCCTCGCTCATGACGCGCACGAGGTTCGCGGTGACCCTCAGCGCGGGGGACACGTACGGAGTGTCGTCCTCGGGGTACGAGTCATGTGTCTTGGCGTACTCGACGAAGCTGTCCGCGACGACGCCGAGCCACACATCGCCCTCGCACGCCGCGTAGAGGTACAGCCGCTCGAGGCCCTTGCCGAGGAAGAACGTGTAGTAGCGCGCCGTAGTCTTGGCCTTCAGTACGAGCGCGCGGTCACGGTCCGTGACCCCCTGCTCATTCGGCGCCCAGCCGACCTCCGTGAACCACACGTCCACAG
>Ga0315282_10000840_pt1 | contig 60037 bp, 55 predicted proteins | sample YL17G07_20_MG_FD_203693 | JGI IMG/M metagenome (GOLD analysis project Ga0315282, IMG submission 203693) | Sediment microbial communities from Yellowstone Lake, YNP, Wyoming, USA - YL17G07_20 | ecosystem: Environmental > Aquatic > Freshwater > Lake > Sediment | place: USA: Wyoming | collected...
GCAAATCGACCAATCTCAGCGACGATTGGAGTGGCCTAGTCGTGATAATGGACCCGGCGAGCTCCGAAGTCGCCAAGAGAATGGGAATAACCGCTCCAGGCCGCTACGCGATCAGGGTCCGCTGAGAAGCCTCGCTTCAACGGCAAGTTGTTTGGCATGCCCAAGCTCCTTCTGACGGAAGCTCAACGGCAACTACTGAAGAAACCTCTCGGAGAGCTAGTGACTGGAACGCCCTTTGAGTGTAGCCGCAAAATAAAGGAAGTTCAAGACGCCGAGAAACCGCGTCGACTCATTCTCGTCGGTGACACTGTCTCCAGGAACGCCATCCAATCTGGGATAAAGCCTGACGTGATAATTATCGATCACAAGGAAAAGAGGAGCGAAGCAGTGGAATTCACTTACGAGAAGACGCGAGTTTTCAGAATGCGAAACGAAGCTGGAACTATCAATCTGCTTGCATGGAACGCAATCGCCGAAGCAATAGAGAAGGGCGATAGCACCGTCATTGTGGACGGAGAAGAAGATCTTCTAGCCTTAGTGGCGGTGGCTGCCGCGCCAGAGGGGTCTTTGGTTGTCTACGGACAACCCGAAGAAGGCGTAGTCCTCGTACGAGCCTCAATGGAGATGAAGAACGAAATCAGACGAATAGTCGACAACATGCAAAGGGCAGACTGAGCCTATTTCTTGCCCTTAACGAAATCAGTGAAGGCACAGGAACCACAGGTCCAGCGTTCGACAGGGTTCGTGTGGAAAGCCATTATGCTTCCGCACCGCGGACACTTACGGTTCTTCAGTTTGATCGTGTTCTTGTCAGAGTCAACTTCATAGAGGGTGCCCAGACGTCCTTTGGGGGCTTTCTTTTCGCTCACTTCGCCTCAGCCTCTTTCTTAGGAGCCTCTGACGGTGCTTTCGTCTCTGGCTTAGCTTTCTCTTCCTTCGGCTTCTGCTCTTTGGGTTTCTCCGCCTTGGCTTTCGGTTCCGCCTTCTTAGCTTCTTGTTCTCTAACGCGTTTGCGCTCTTCGGGTGGAAGATTTCTTATCTGAATATACTTGGGGACGGTGCGCTGGGCCATCTGTGGGTCGTCGTATACCTGCACCTCACACTGTGCACTCTGAGTTCCTGTGTTGGTTTGAACATCAATGATATAGACGCACTCAGGTTTGGCACCATACTTTGAGGCAACAGCTTTCCTCAAGTCTATTCTGGACGGGGTTCCTGCGCCGTCGTGATCGACCTCAGCGTGGACTTCCTTCCGCTTCAGGAGGGCATTGTACTCTTCGTGTTTGATCTTAAGCTCCATTTCTCATAAGCCTACTTTCCTTTCTTCGTTGCCTTCTTCGAAGGCTTCTTCGCCCGAGCCTTTTCTGGTGGTTTATGTTTCGCCGGCTTCGGCACTTCGATCGGGGGCTTTACCTCAACGGCCGGCTTTGGTTCCGTCGGAGGCTTCTTTTCCGCTTCTGTTTCCCTCTTCGCTGTGAAGTTGATTTGATAGGTCTCGTCTGAGATTATCCGTCCTCGGATCAACTTTCTTCTTCTTTCCCCATGTCTTGTCGGTCTGAAACCAGGTCCAGATGAGAGAACGATGTATTTCTTCACTCCCCCATGTACGTCAGCTCTCATGGGAATTCCATTCTTGTCGCATCCGCCTGAGATGAGGAACTTGCCTTGTCCAATTCCGAGGGCTGAGCCGTCTATTGTTTCGCCGAGCGAACGTCCAACTAATGCCTGGGCTCGGGATCCCTCGATCTCACTGACAGCTGACTTGCCAGTAGTAGGGTCGGAAATTATGAGTTTGAACTTCGCCATGATCTTGACCTGTTTCTATGCCGCGGAGCGATACTACGCCCTGTATGCCTTTTATTAACGTTGCCAGATAACGAGCTCGGAGACTAGTGGTTCCTCGAACTCCTGAGAAACGTCTTCAATTCTGAAATGCTAAGAAACGCCAGTTCCTTTCGTTCAGGACTGACAGTCTCAAGCCAGATGTGTCTCGCCTTCTTACCCTCAATTTCTTGCAGGAACTGCTCCACGGTCAACGGGAGAACAGACGCGGGCATTTCGCCTCTGCAAGTTCGCTGTACAAGATCCTGCCTCTCGCGTCGTCCAAATGACCCTTCGAGTTTGAAATAGTTCACCTTCTCTTTGGGGGAGTGCAGGATTCCGAAGGTGGACGTGTCCTTCAACTCTAGCAAAAGCATCGAATATTGATGGATCTCGCTTATCACTTGAAGGACGTCATTCGCGGAGATCATCGTCCATCATTATCCGACTTCGCGACGACTGGGCTTCGAATGTCAGGCGCACAGTCCCTATTCAAGTTTGGCAACCCGCCGTGATTTGGTTGGGTAGAGAAAAGCGATAAGTCCTTTTTCCGGACAGGAAAGGGCGCGGAAATTAGGAGCCACGCGGCTTCAGAGCCCGCGAAATTTGGGCAGAAATGTTCTTAAAAGGCTCGCCGGTGGTTACGCTAGCCGATTGGCAAATGAAGCGGTGAAGCGAATGCCAAAACCATTCTACGTTAAGTTCGAAATTCCCAAAGAATTGTCTGACAAAGCTTACCAAGTTGTGCAGGTAGCAAAGGACTCCGGCAAACTCCGGAAAGGCACGAATGAAAGCACAAAAGCCATAGAGCGTGCTGTTGCGAAGCTTGTTGTGATAGCGGAGGATGTTGATCCTCCTCAGGTTGTAGCGCATCTACCAATTCTATGCGAGGAAAGGAAGATATCGTATCTTTTTGTGCCCAGCAAGCTTGAGCTCGGCAGAGCTGCCGGAATTGATGTTGGGTGCGCCGCAGTATCCGTGTTGGATGGTGGCGAGGCAGCAAAGACACTCAAAGAGATTATTGATGCGACAGACCTGCTTAGAAAAGGCGGAGCCAAAGCGTAAACATGAGTACGGCGAGAGAGCGAGCAGAAGAAGCAATCACGCCAGCCGAAGTGACTCAGATTATCGGCAGGACAGGCGTAACGGGCGAAGTCATTCAAGTACGAGTCCGAATCTTGGAAGGTCGTGACAAAGGGCGAGTCATTACCAGAAACGTCAAAGGCCCCATCCGAGCGGGCGACGTCCTTATGCTCAGAGAGACTGAGAGGGAAGCCAGGAAGATCAGGTAGGGAGCCGCGTCTGAAACTTGCCCAGGATCTTCACATGCTCTTTCTGCGGAAAGGACTTCCCTCAAGCCACAGGGATCATGTTCGTTCGGAATGACGGGTCGATACTATACTTCTGTTCGTCAAAGTGCAGAAAGAGCCTCATGGTCTACAAGCGTGACCCCCGCAAGCTGAAGTGGACCGTCTACTACGGCAAGAAGGAAAGAGGAAAGTAAGTGCAAAATCTTTGCAAACCGAGCAAACATTTTCCTTCCTGAAACCTGAATCCGTGATGAGAGGGTTAGTTGGCGAGATCATCTCACGATTCGAAAGGAAAGGCCTACTCTTAGTTGCAGGCAAGCTAATCCAAATGTCCGCCCAGCAAGCTGAGAAGCTGTACGCGATGCACAAGGGCAAGCCATTCTTCAAAGAACTTGTATCACATGTAACATCGGGTCCTGTATTCGTCATGATATGGGAAGGACCGAACGCCATCGCGGTCGTCAGAAATCTTGTCGGCGCAACAAATCCGGTGAACGCTGCGCCCGGCAGTATCCGGGGCGATTATGCATTGACGGTAACCCCGAATGCTATACATGCTGCAGATTCCAAAGAGAATGCAACGCGTGAGCTTTCGATCTTCTTTTCTCCGAGCGAAATTGCGCGATATTCGAAACCCACAGAAAGCCAATACTTGTTGAAGTAGTCTAGAAGCCCCAAAGGGGGTTTTCTTGTCTTTTGAGTTGAATTAGCTCTTTGACTGTTTCCTGGTCGGTTTCTGTGAGTTCCGAAGGGAACTTGGTCATGAGAGTCTTGAGGTGCCGTTCGGGAACGTCGGTGTATATGACATCTCCTTCGGATATGTTGCGACCAACAACTCCATCTTCGATTGAAACAGCAACCTGCATTCCAACCTGCGCCTCGGGGACGTCATTTCCCTTATCCTGTATTCTTTGAACTTCCCCCAGGTTTCTACCAGAATTAGAAATGACAGGGTACTTTGGTTTCAAACGGCCTGACAGGATTTCCACGCCAACTATTGCGGGCTTGCTTCTTCTGAAAATGAATCCCGACAAAACCCTAGCCTTGCAGGGCCGGACCAAGGAGTCAAGCTCCGCCTTGACTCCTGCCGCACGTTGCTCCTCGCTCCATCTCAAGTACTCTTCAATCATATGGTAGATTATATCGGACCTGAATATCGGAATGCCACCGGCTTTAGCTTCATCTTCTGCATCCGGCAGAATTTTGACATTGAAAGCCAGTACAGCGGCAAGTAGACGATCTTCCGGGCCGACTGCCTCCACCTCGACTATGTCGCGCTTTGATACGTCCCCGATGTCTGCCAGACGTATTTGCACGCCGTGGCGTGAGAGCGCTTCGGTGACTGCTTCCAGAGATCCCAATGTATCCGTCTTTAGCACTATTCCAGACTTCTCAGTCTTGATTCGCAGCTTCTCCACTTCGTCTTCAATAATGCGCACGTATTCCTTGGCATTCTTTGCTTTGGGAACCGCGTAAAGTGGTGAGCCTGCAAGGGCGGTCTCCAAGTTTGGTGCTGCAACTTTGACACCGGAGGCGGCTGAGACTCGTCGGACGCTGGTGAAGCGGTCCCGAGGGTCGCGGATCTCGTCGAGAGGTTTCGGGACCAAGATTGCACGCACTTCTGTGACGATGGGATGGTCGCGACCCCCGATTACTATTGTGTCATCGATTTCTAGAGAGCCGTCATAAATGATGCAATTAATGGTGGTCCCAAGTCCGGGCTCATCCTTGACTTCAAGGACAGTCCCCCTGGCCGGACCTGATGTTACCAGAAGGATGTTGGACAGGTAGGCTTGAGTCAATCCAGTAAGAATTGCGAGAAGTTCAGGAATCCCTTCTCCGGTCTTTGCACTGACAGGGATGATCGCAACTGTCTGAGTAAAATCCGATACTCTGTCGAATCTTTCCGCTCGGAATCCAAGTCTCGAAAGGGTTCCGAGAATCGTGTATACCCTATTGTCCAGGTCAGTCTGAACTTCGGGGAATTGTGAGCCAAGTGAGGCGGAAAACGATGATTCAGGTTGAGATTTCCATCCCGGGATCGCATCCACTTTGTTTGCAGCGACGATGAAGGGTGTCTTTCGGCTCTTCAAAATGCCAATTGACTCAACAGTTTGGGGCTCGATGCCCTTGGTCACGTCGACAACTAGGATTGCGATGTCCGCTGCGGATCCGCCTCTGCGCCTAAGGTTCGAGAAGGTTTCGTGACCAGGCGTGTCAATGAAAAGGAGGCCTGGTACCTTAAGCTCGAAATGGTACTTCAGTAACAGGTCGCCGCAAATCTCCTGAATTGTAGCACTGGGGAGGAGACTTGCCCCTATCCACTGCGTGATCTGACCTGGCTCCCTTTTGGCAACTGTAGTGCCTCTCAACTTGTCGAGCAGCGTTGTCTTTCCATGGTCAACATGGCCAAGTACTACTACGATTGGTTGGCGAAGTGTCAAGGTTGTCACGCAGCGGCATTTTCCATCCTTTGTAGACGAAAGTTTGCCCTTAAACTTAGTTGCACAGGTTATTACATTCGATTCCATACGTTGACGCGGCGCCTCTAATCGAATGACCCTTCAACAACCTAACGTGTTCAATGACCTTGCCAAACCAGTACGAGAGGCGCTAGAAGAGCGCGGATTCCTCTCCCCGACCGATCCACAACTGAAGGCGATCCCAGAGATCCTAGCTGGAAAGAATGTCCTCCTGATCTCCCCTACAGCGTCTGGAAAGACTGAGGCAGCAGTCCTGCCTGTTCTGAGCAAGTATATTTTGAACCGGAGCGAGGAACCCGGCATAAAGATACTCTACATCACACCACTCCGAGCCTTGAACCGTGATATGCTCGAAAGATTCGAGTGGTGGGGTAAGCGGTTAGACATCAAGATCGCAGTTAGGCATGGCGATACAGAGACCAAAGAGAGGACGCTTCAAGCGAAGAGTCCTCCCGACATGCTGATCATAACGCCTGAAACCCTTCAGGCAATTCTCACGGGACGTGTGATGAAACGCCACCTGCGAGCAGTGAAGTATGTCATCATCGATGAAGTCCATGAATTGGCGGAAGACAAGCGCGGAAGCCAGCTGACGTTGGCTCTTGAGAGACTACGTTGGGCGACTATGCAGGAATTTCAGATAATCGGCCTATCTGCCACGATCGGTACACCCGACAAAGTTGCCAGGTTCCTGGTTGGGAACGGGAGAGAGGCAACGATAGTTCATGTCCCAGTTGGAAGACAGATCCACCTGGAGGTGACGTGTCCCACTCCGGAAGCAAGAGATGTGGAACTCGCATCGAAGCTCTACACTCACCCTGAGGTGGCCGCGCGTCTACGACTCATGCGCAGTCTGATCGAGAAGCATCGATCAGTGATACTGTTCACGAACACGAGAGCAATCGCTGAAATTCTTGCGAGCAGAATGAAAATCTGGGACGTGGACTTTCCAATCTCAATCCATCATGGCTCTCTAGCAAAACCTTCAAGGATTAGCGCAGAAAGGGGGCTGAAGGATGGCCAACTGCGCGGACTTGTAGCCACGTCCTCCCTAGAACTTGGAATCGACGTTGGCAGCGTGGATTTCGTAATTCAGTACATGAGTCCACGCCAAGTCACCAGGCTCATCCAGCGCGTCGGCAGAAGTGGTCACCGTATTGGCAGAATAGCCGACGGCGTCATCGTAGCGCTCGATTCTGATGACACGCTAGAGGCTATGGTGATCGCGCGAAGAGCGCTGGAAGAGAACTTGGAGCCAGTCTCAGTTCCAGAAAAGCCTCTGGACGTGATGGCGCACCAACTCGTAGGGCTTCTGATACAGAAGGGCAGGTGGTACATCCATGAAGTCATGGAGATATTCAAGAAGGCCGACCCCTATCGCGACCTAACGGAACAAGACCTTATCGGCGTCCTGAACTACATGCACACACGGTACCCACGGCTCGCATGGTTCTCACCGCAGGACAGCGTAATCCTCCGACCACGCAGGCTCAAAGCGCTATTCACATACTACTTCGGCAAGCTCTCCATGATACCCGACGAGAAACAATACCTGATAATCGACCAGACGAACGATGAAGCTGTCGGCGTATTGGATGAAGCATTTGTCGCGGAGTATGGCGAGCCCGGAAGAAAGTTCATCGTACGTGGAAGCCCATGGCGAATGATGAGTATTCGAAGCGACAAGATCTATGTCAAACCCATCAAAGACCCCACTGGTTCGATCCCCAGCTGGGTTGGAGAGGAAATTCCAGTTCCATTCGAGATCGGGCAAGAAGTCGGATCAATCAGAAGATATGTCGAGCGCGAGGCACAGTCAGGAAAGGCTGAGTCAAAGATTGTTGAAGATCTGTGCCAGAGATATCCCGCCGGCGTCGAGACAATGCGCCGAGCTCTCAGCGAAACCTTCGAGCAGATCTCGCTAGGTCTTGAACTACCTACAGATAGGCGAGTGATCATTGAAGATTGGGAAGACTTCGCGATAATCAATGCTCACTTTGGACTCCTCGTGAACAGGACTCTCGCGAGACTCGTCGGCCATGTTCTCTCGGAGGAGCTTGGTCAAACGGTTGGGGTCCAGCAGGACCCATACAGAATTGTCGTGCAAACCTCTGGTGCAGCGAACGGAACCAAAGTTGCACAAGTACTTGAACAGCTTGCGAAGATGAATGTCGACCTTTTGATTGCTGAAGCCTCGAAAAAAACAGGGCTGTTCAAACGGAGACTGGTTCATGTGGCGAGGCGGTTTGGTGCGATCACGCGGTGGGTGGAGTTCGGGAGCATTAACCTCAAGCAGCTGATGAGGAGCTTTGAGGGCACGGTGATTATGGAGGAAGCATTCAAGGAGACATTGGGAAAGGATCTGGATGTGTCAAACACCATGCGAGTCTTACGTGAGATCGGCAATACTATTGAATTGAAGGTTGCTCCCAGTGCAAGAAAAGCAAGTCCTATCGCGAGGGTTGGGATAGAGAGAATCAGTCGAAAAACCGACCTCATACCGCCGGAGAAGATGAAACGAATCCTGCTAGAGTCGACAAAAGTCAGGATTCTGAACGAATCAAGAACCCTAGCGTGCCCGACCTGCTTTGGCTATGCTGAGATTCTGAGAGTGAAGGACTTGTCGGAGGATTTTTCCTGTCCCAGATGCAAGAAGGGTAGACTCGGTGTTACGACTGAGACGCCTGAGTTCTTTGAGAGAATTGAGAAGAAAAAGGGTCGAAATCTCTCTGAGACCGAGGAACGAGTTATCGAGGACCTCAAAGCTTCCGCAGCCCTGCTGCAGAAACATGGAAAGGTCGCGGCGTACGTGATGGCGGGAAGAAGGATCGGTCCCGGAGAGGCTAGAGTCGTTCTTCGCCGGACAAAGACTGTTTCGGATCGACTCTACGAAGCTATCATGCAAGCCGAGAAACGTGTTCTTCGAAGACGTTTCTGGTGAGGGTTCTGGATGTCCGTAAGGACGATAAGCAAGTCACGGACTCAGGCTTGTGGGCGATGAAGATAGCTGGTATTGGAGCTGTTGGTGCTCGGAGAAACCAGACCTGAGCCCGCATGCTTCATTGAAATCCTACGTTTTGCTGCCTGAGCGTGTCTAAAGCCGGAATTGGCCTGTGATACACCCGTGGCTCCTATCACAAATCTGGGTAGTTTTATATGCGCAACGAAACCCTTCCTCTTCCGAGGAAATAACTTTGAAAATTGCTCAAGCAATTCTCGTACTAGGCATAATCATCGCAGCTGCAGGACTAGGAGTTTACGCCACGGCTCCCCCATTGAAAGGGAAGCTCACAGTCGACTGGTGGTATGAGTCCTCAGGACACTATCCACAAAGCGCTGATCAAGCTGCTGTCTACAAATCGCAACTTGAGAAGACAGGCCTCATCACGGTGAACCTTCACGGTGCTGACTGGCCAAGCTATAAGAAGAACAGAGACGCGCAGACGATGCAGGTCTACGTCTACGGATGGTATCCTGACTACATCGATCCCGATGACTACATCCAGCCCTTCCTCGATTCAGTTGGAGGTAGTTGGCTGGGCATGAACTACAAGAATCCTCAGATGGATCAATTAATCGCACAGGCTAGGGCGTCAACCGACCCGGCCCAAAGAGGCCAGCTCTACTCACAAATCCAGAAAATCATGGTTCAAGACGCACCCATTGTCCCCGTCTTTCAGGGATCAGCTTTCGCAGTCACAAAACCTGATGTCCAGGGAGTCAACCTCGACATCACCCAGAACATGTACTACTGGCTGATTACGCCCCCTGGGGGTAAAGATACCCTAGTGGTGGGCACGACTGACTCTGTCGAAACAAGTCTTGACCCGGCTGAAGTCTGGGACTTCTTTGCAGGCAGCGAAATGATACAGAACTTGGGCGCTCCCTTGGTCTATATCAAACCAGGTTCCGCGGCAGGACCGAACGATTTCATCCCTGGTATTGCTACCGATTGGTCTCCAAGCGCTGATGGTCTCACCTGGACCTTCAACATAAGACAGGATCTCAAATTCTCCGACGGAACCCCGGCTGACTCTAGCGCAGTGAAGTACAGCTTCGACAGAAACATCGGCCTCGCAATGCCCGACGGTTCTCAAGTCGGCTTGGGATACGCCGACATCATTGACCACGTTGATGCGACAGGACCATACCAAGTCGTATTCCATCTTAAGATCCCGTACGCGCCGTTCTTAGCGCTGATGGCTTTCTCCGGGTCCTCAATGGTGAATCCCAACTTGGCTCCAAACACACCAGGCCAGGCAGTCCAATACGTTGATGGTGACGCAAAGGTAAGCAACCCGAACGATTTCGGACCATACCTGCTCACGGAATGGTCTCGCAAAGCTGGCAAAGACTACGAAATGAAACTGGATGCCAACCCCAACTACTTTGGCGCTGCGAATGTCATGAACAAACACGTCATAATCAAGTTCTACAGTGATGCAACCGCTCTGGCGTTGGCCATCAAGTCCGGAGACATTGACATGGCCTTCAGACAGCTAACTTCAACCGATATCAAGAGCATGCAATCCGACTCGAGTCTAAAAGTGTGGGAGGGCACGGGGGCCTTCATACAGTACGTCTGCTTCCAAGAGAAGATGGCGCCGTTCGACAATCCCAAGTTCAGGCAAGCTTTCGCAGCCGCACTCAACCGACAAGAACTAGTGGACACCGTTTTCCTGGGGCAGGCAAAGCCGCTGTACAGCATGATACCTACCGGAATGGCGTTCCATGAGGACGCCTACAAGACTCTCGGTGACGCTAACACAACACCACTGGTCACAATGCTCCAAGAGATGGGATACTCGGAGTCAGCGACCAATCCGGTCACCCAATACGGTCTGGCACTGCTCGTGCTCGGAATAATCGTGGTCATCGCGGGCTTCGCGATGTCCAAACGCAAAAAAGCCTAGACAAAACTGAACACGCCTTATTCCTCTCCTCTCTTTCTTTGTTTGTCCTCTTGCGTTAGAACCCTTCCCGCAAGTGGCAGGGAATTCTTATGTAGCTGGCACTGTCCTCCTTTCCTTTCATGAGTCTGAAATCGTACATCATCGCGCGGATCCTTCTCACAATTCCCATGATCATGCTGCTGCTGACCTTTGTGTTCTTGATCATTCGAGTTCTGCCAGGCGATCCGGCGTCTCTTCACTTCGAGAAGAACGTGGATCCTGAAACGCTCCTTGCTTTCAAGAAACAGTTGGGGTTAGACAAACCCCTTCCGATACAATATTTTGACTACCTTATTGGACTTGCCCGTGGCGACTTCGGCAAGTCAATGCAGGACTATTCACCTGTCTCACAACAGATTTTCTCTGCATTTCCTGCAACCTTGGAACTGGCGATGACTGCGACGGTCATTATGGTTGTCTTGGGCGTGTTCCTTGGAGCTGTCGCGGGGCGGTATTATAATACAATGAGGGATCACTCAATTCGGATCTTCGGTATCACTTCGTACGCGATACCGGTCTTCTTCCTTGGTGAGGTGTTGATAATGGTATTCGGCATCTACCTGCGCTGGTTCCCCGCGGGAGGTAGGATGTTTCCGGGCCTGACGCCTCTCGGTCTGCTAATCGGTGGAAAACACTATGCCACAGGCCTCTATGTGCTCGATAGCCTACTTGAATGGAACCTTCAGAAACTGTCCTACGCGATACGGTATCTCACTCTCCCAGCAATCGCACTCGGCCTAGCCCTGTGCGGCATATTCATTCGATTAACGCGGAGCAATATGCTTGAGACACTGCAGCTCGATTTCGTCGCAGCTGCCAGGGCAAGGGGACTCAAGGAGCGAACAGTTGTCTACAGCTATGCCTTACGAAATGCTTTCCTCCCGATCTTGACGATGATGGGTCTCCAATTCGCCGCCCTTCTGGCTGGGGCAGTACTCACTGAAACAACTTTCTCGTGGCCGGGACTGGGACGATATTTGGTTGATAGAATTTCCTTCAGAGACTACACCGCTATCCAAGGAGTAGTCGTTTTCTTCGGGCTCATCGTAACCGCAGTGAGCCTCGTCGTCGACATACTCTACGCTTACCTAGACCCTCGAATCAGATTATAGGCGATGAATGTGACGGAACAAGAAGAGTCATACGGACGGATATTTGTTCAGTTTCTGCCCCAAATCGGAGCTCTCCGCAAGCGTGGGCTCGCTGGCTGGGCGATTCTTTCGGGTGGAGTCATTGTAGGGCTACTCGGGATAATGACATTGATTGCACCTTGGATATCTCCGTACAGCCCGATTGCAATCAATGTTGGACCACTACTGTCACCGCCTTCGGCTCAATATCCACTCGGAACGAATCATCTCGGTCAAGACATGCTCAGCCGCGTATACTATGGTGGCGCCATAATGTTCCAAGTTTCAATCCTTTCAGTAATTGTGTGCTTGCTCGTTGGCGTCCCAATCGGGCTCTTCGCTTCATACAAGGGTGGATTTACCGACAAAGTTGCATCCCTAGTCATGGACAGCATCTACGCCTTTCCGGGACTTGTTCTTGCCATTGCGATCGCGGCAATGCTAGGACCAGGAGTCGTCAACATGGCCCTTTCGATCGCGGTGGTATACGTCCCTTCATATTACCGAATCATTCGGAGCCAAGTTCTCACTATCAAAGAGCTTCCATATGTCGACGCTGCTCGAATGATGGGCGCAAAAACAAAGACGACCCTGTTCAGCTATGTTCTGCCGAATGTCATTCCCTCAATTGTTTCAGTCGCAACCATAAACTTCGCAGATGCAATATTGACAGCGGCAGGTCTGACCTTTGTCGGTCTCGGCTTGTCCGTATCCACCCCTGATTGGGGGTGGGATCTAACATATGGAAGACGTTTGCTCACAAGCGGCGCTTGGTGGGTCATAACATTCCCCGGTATCATGGTAGTTCTTTTAGCGCTAGGATTCACACTCCTCGGAGAAGGCCTGAGCGAACTATTCAATCCGCGACTCGAAAGATAGGGGTGGACAAGAACGATGAATCCGCTACTAAACGTTCGAGATCTGGCAGTAGAATATCACAGTATGAGGGGTCGAGTCAGAGCCGTAGCCAACGTAAGCCTATCCATAGAGAAAGGTTCTACACTAGGTTTGGTTGGAGAGTCAGGTTGTGGGAAGTCCACGCTCGGCTTTTCAGTGCTGCGAATGGTCCCGCCGCCCGGCAAAATCGTGGGCGGAGAGATTGATTTCGACGGGATCAACATCGTTCAACAAACTGAAGCGGAAATGAGGCGGATTCGAGGCTCGCAGATTTCCATGATATTTCAAGATCCAATGACTTCCCTCAACCCCGTAAAGAAAATACGCGATCACTTCATCGAGCTCTACAGAACACACGACCAATCTGTAACCAAGGATGAAGCTATCGCAAAATCGGTGAAATTGCTTGACAGTCTGGGCATAGGTGGCGATAGAATCAACGACTATCCACACCAGTTCAGTGGTGGCATGCGACAAAGAGTTATGATAGGTCTTGCCCTTGCGCTCAATCCTAAACTCATCATCGCTGACGAACCAACGACTGCACTGGACGTGATCGTAGAAGCACAGATCTTGGAATTGCTCAAACAACTCAAGTCAGAGCATCAGCTGACGATGATCTTGATCACGCATAACATTGGTATTGTGGCGGAGATGGCTGACACAATCGGAGTCATGTATGCCGGACAGATTGTGGAGCTCGGCCCCACAGAAGATATTTTCGAAGATCCTCTTCACCCGTATACGAAAGGATTGCTCGAATCTGCTCCCAACATCATACACCCGGAGAAGTCAATGCGGCCAGTGCCCGGCTCCCCCCCGGACCTTCTGAGTCCACCGACTGGTTGCAAATTCCACCCAAGATGCTCGAGAGTCTTCGAACCTTGCCCGTACAAGGAACCACAGCTGCTTGAACGCAAGCGCCGGCTTGTTGCCTGCCACCTCTATGATTAGGGTGAACGCTTCATGCCTCCACTTGTCAATGTCGATGGGCTGACGAAGTACTTTCCAGTTCAGAAGAGCTTCATTGAGGCAGCGGTATCAAAAAAGCGCGAATATGTTCACGCCGTAGATGACATAAGCTTCCAAGTCCAACGAGGGGAAACCTTTGGACTAGTTGGCGAGAGTGGCAGCGGCAAGACGACAACGGGGCGGCTTCTGGTGCGCTTGGACACTCCTACTACAGGAGAGATCCGTTTTGACGGACAGAACATGGTGGACGTAGATCAAGAATCATTGATGCAGTTCAGACGGCGGGCTCAGATGATCTTTCAGGATCCAACAGCGGCGCTGAACCCTAGGATGAGGATTGGGCAGGCAATCAAGCACGGGCTGGACATACATGAAATTGGAACGGAACAGGAGCGCAGACAGGAAGTACTCCGAATGCTGGATAAGATAGGGCTCACCCCGCCAGAGACATTCTACGAAAAGTTTCCACACCAAGTAAGCGGTGGACAAAGGCAACGTGTCGTTATCGGCCGTGCAATGATCCTGAAACCAGAATTCGTCGTCGCGGACGAACCAGTTGCGATGGTTGATGTTTCCATACGCGCACAGATTCTGGATCTTATGATTTCTTTGAAGAAGGAGTTCGGGCTCACATACGTGTTCATAACGCACGACTTAGCGACGGCGAACTATTTCTGCGATAGAATAGCCATAATGTATCTTGGCAAGATAGTTGAGGTCGGGCTCAGAGATGAAGTGTTCAAGGAACCGAAACACCCCTATACAGTTGCACTAATGTCGGCAATTCCAGTTCCTGATCCAAAGCACAAACTCCAGAGGATGATACCGCGCGGAGAGATTCCAAGCCCCATCAACCCACCGTCAGGATGCCGCTTCCACCCGCGCTGTCCATACGCTTTCGAACGTTGCTCAAAGGAAGAACCCGGCATGACTAAGATATCTGATACGCACTATGTTGCGTGCCATCTGTTTGACAATCCGCCCTCGAGCTAGGGCCCATCTTCACTCCTTTCGACTTGTGACTGGAGATCGTCGCATCTCCCATTTTTTCGTCTCCAAAAATCCTAATTGGCGGTAGAATTCCTCGGTTCCATCAAATGGGACGACAGCAAACTCACTTTCAGGATAGCTCTCGATGACCGCTTTGATCAGAGCAGATCCTACACCCTTACTTTTGTGTGAAGTAGAAACGTGAAGATACAGAATCGTGTGTAGAGTAGGCGTAGTCCTCCCTAGGACTGTCAGTCCTACGATCTCGGCGTCCTCTATGGCGATCCAGAATTCGTGACTTGCACCTATCACATTAAACTCAATAGATTCAGATGTGACTGACAGATCTTGTGCCAGTCTCAGCTTGGCAAGGTCGTCCACGCTGCCTCGTCGATATTCAATTGTAGGTGTCATTCGAGACATTGAGTGCTTGGTCTCATTTAGGACATTAGTCCTACATGGAATGTAAGCTTGTGATTTCTGCAATTTGATTCCACACACTTGAGATGACTTCTCGGGAAGCACAAGGTTTATCTTAAGTCGTCCTTATCGCCTCGAAGAACAGAGTCACAAATCTCAACGACATTATAGGTTGAAGATCCTTGGGTAAGCAGATTCGAGTACAACGCCGTGGAAGAGGCGGCTCGGTCTTCAGAGCGCGCAGCTTCAGGCGAATAGCCCCTGTACGATTTCCCATTGCCACTGAGGGGCAATCGTCCCTCAGAGGTGTGGTCAGGGAAATCATGCATGAGGCAGCGAGAGGGACACCACTCGCTCTTGTCGAATTCGCCAATGGAACGGCGTGCTGTTTGGCCGCGCCCGAGGGTCTGGCGTTGAATCAGGGAATAGTCGTCGGATCTGATGCCTCCCCGAATGTGGGAAATGTCCTACCGCTAGGAAGAATGCCAGAAGGGACACTAGTATGTAATGTAGAGTTACGTCCAGGCGATGGTGGTCGTCTAGCGAGGGCTTCTGGAACGTACTGCACGGTCGTCTCGCATACTCCTCAAGGCACCGAAATTCGCTTGCCGTCTGGAAAATCCGTCTACATGAATAACCAATGTAGAGCGATGATCGGAATTATTGCTGGAGCCGGAAGAACCGAAAAACCATTCCTAAAGGCCGGGACTGTCAAGAAGCTCATGAGGTCTCGCGGGCGTGTCTGGCCAACAACCAGTGGTCAGAAAATGGTTTCAGCTTCTCACCCGCATGGGGGTGGACGGCACAAGCATTCGGGCAAGCCTACTACCGTATCTCGAAACGCACCCCCTGGGCGGAAGGTGGGTATGATCGCGGCACGGCAGACGGGTCGCGCCAAGCGTGCAATTAGAACGTAAGATTGGTAGTGATCGGAATGACACTTCTCGATCCGTTAGCGAACGCGCTTAACACGATTCACAACAACGAGAGACGGCACAAACGCGAGTGCATCGTATGGCCTGCATCGAAATTGATGGGACAGGTTCTACGTGTGATGCAGAAGAACGGCTACATTGGCGAGTTCGAATTCATTGATGATGGTAGAGCTGGCAAGTATCGAATTCAACTACTGGGGCGCGTGAACAGGTGCGCTGTCATCAAACCTCGCTTTGCGATGACGGTCTCCGACATTGAAAACTGGGAGGAGAGGTACCTTCCCTCGCGCGATATCGGTGTGCTGATCGTGAGTACCCCCAAAGGTGTAGTGTCACATGTCGATGCACGCTCAGCGAAGACGGGTGGCCGTCTACTGGCCTACGTGTACTGATTGCGAATTTTCTGGAAACGCTTTAATTCCGCACCGCAGTGTCGGGTTAGTCTCACAAGATACCAGCAGGCGTGAAGATTGGCGAAGGGACCGCAGTATAATCTCGCATTCAGACGGCGCCGAGAGGGACGGACCAACTATAGGAAGAGGAGACGGCTTGTAGTTTCCGGTATCCCTCGGCTAGTTGTACGTCCATCAAACAAGCATCTTACCGCGCAGGTCGTTCAGGCAAAGCCTGAGGGGGACCTTGTCTTGGCCTCAGCACACTCATCGGAGCTGAAAGACTTCGGTTGGAAGGGTCCCTGCGGCAACATTTCGGCCGCCTACCTCACGGGACTGCTCGCTGGCCGGAGAGCGAAAGCGGGCGGAATATCGGACGCCATATTGGACATCGGGCTTCATGCCAGAGGTCGCGGATCGCGAATATTCGCTGCTGCCAAGGGCGCAGTCGATGCGGGACTCACGATTCCTCACGATGAGAAAGCCCTGCCTCCTCCTGAACGGGTCAAAGGGGCACATGTTGTTGAATATTCAAAGCGTCTAGCCTCCGAACCAGAGACCTACAAGAAGGTCTTCTCGACATATCTCAAAAAGAAGCTGAAGCCCGAAGACCTTTCCGATCATTTTGGTGAGGTTCAAACGAAGATAAACGCTCTCCGAACGGAGGTAGCTACCAAGTGAGCACTAAACAGAAACGTAAGGCAAAACCAAGGGCTCCCCGAAAAGAAACACATAAGCCCGTTAGGAAGAGGAAGCCGCCGGAGGAAAAGAAGAAGAAACTAATCAGTGTACCAGAGAAGAAACCTGAGAAGAAGGTCGTCCAACCCGTCAAAGAGAAACCATTCTTCCTGGCCGTTAGATTACTGGGACCATTTGGTGTCCCGAACGAAATCGATGACACCTTGAGAAGTCTGAGGCTTGGCAAACGGTTCAGCGCGGTGCTGTTGGAGAAGAACGAAAGCATCCTGGGAATGCTGAGGCTGGCCAAGGACTACGTAACATGGGGCGAAGCCAAGTCTCATGATATTGCTTCTCTATTGAAAGAGCGCGCGGAACTAATGAACGGGACGCGTCTGACTGACAAGTTCGTTAAGGAAAAATTCGGTCATGAATCGGTCCAAGAGCTCGCTCAAGCATTGGCGCGAGGACAGATCTCATTGAAGACGCTATGGCATGAGGGCGTCAAACCTGTTTTCCGGCTTCATCCTCCTTCCGGAGGCTTCGAGTCAAGCATCAAGAGACCTTTCAGAAGCCAGGGCGAGCTTGGCTATAGAGGAGAAGGAATCTCGCACCTAGTGGCAAGGATGATGTGAGTCCTCGGTGACTTCCTTCTAGAACGCCACCAACTCCTGATCATAATTGGCTATTGAACAGTCGACTAAGGCAACAGTTCTCCTTCCAGTTAGATTGCCTATCGTCCGACTTGGTCAGCGTCTGGAAAGGATTCTGCCTCAGGCACTGAGAAAGAACAGCCTCACTCTCAGTGATAATGACGTAATTGCCATAGCGAGCAAAGTCGTTTCGGTTGCTGAACGACGGATCATCGCTCTCGACGAAGTTGAAGTATCTGAGAGAGCGGTCCGAATCGCAAGGAAATGGCGAATCGATAAGAAGCTTGCAGCGCTGGTGTTAAACGAAGCCGATGCAGTCATCGGCGGTGTGCCCGGATTCCTGCTTACCCTCAAGAACGGCATTCTGACGGCCAATGCAGGAATAGATCTAAAGAATTCCCCCCATAGAACTGCAATGCGATGGCCCCGTGACGCTGACGCCTCAGCAGCTGCTATACGCAATTCGCTCGAACGCGACTTTCGTGCTCGTCTCGGCGTCATCATAGTGGACAGTCGCGTGACGCCCTTGCGGCTAGGTACGGTAGGACTGGCAATCGGCGTCTCCGGGATTGTTCCTCTACGTGATCACCGAGGCGTACGCGATCTTTTCGGGCGAAAGGTGAAAGTAACGCAGACAAATGTTGTCGACGACCTCGCCTCATCTGCACACCTACTGATGGGGGAAACCAAGGAACGGATAGGGGCAGTTGTTGTAAGGAACGCTCCCATTCTGCTTCAGGAGAAAGCCAACTCTAAACCAGTCCGTTTGTCGCTCAAGAGGTGTCTAATCGGTCGCAACCTCAAAGATGTCGGTGGTCTAGTTCAGTGATTCCGTGTACAGATCAGAGGATGGGGTGGGTGTCGGTAGTTTTCTACTCGCGGCTTGTCTCAATCTTCAGCCCTTTACCCGCCTTTGGGTCCTTACGTGTTTCATTGCGTCCTCGATCATTTTCTCCCTTTTCTCGACAATTCCGTCGTAGTAGATCATGATGAGTCCGAAAGGTGTTATCCCGATTCCAAAGGTTGTCAATGACCTGAGTTCATAGAAGGGAGACCAGACAGAGGTAAGAGCGAATCTGAATGAACTGTTGTAGCTAGTGATCATAAGCATATACGGTGCTGTCTTGGTGGCATTTGTGAAAACCGCCATTCCTTTCTGATCTCCTGCAAACCCCGCGCTGATTAATGCCGGTCCCGAAACCGTTTGCGACTGTGGATCATACGGCGCGAACATAACAACCGTGCTTCCAGACTTGTCGCTGATTATGGACAGCGTTACGGGTTGGCCAGCGTCAATAGGAGGTATGATGTACGACTTAATCCAATAAGGACGCTTGGCGCTGAATTCTACATTCGGGCCGCTACCTTCGAGCCTTTGCTGTGTCTTGTAGTAGGGCATTACGACACCAATGATCAGCATCATTATGCCTAACACAACAAGGAGTCCGCCGACAAACTTCCCCTTCCTCAAGACCAAACAACAGAAGAACTGGGTTCAGTATGCGGCCTAGAGGAACTTGTCAGCGTGCCAGCAGGCAACATAATGCCCCTTGAGCAACTTGTCTTCCAGTGGTGGTTTCTCCTTTCTGCAGGTATCTGTGGCATAGGGGCATCGCGGGTGGAATCTGCATGCGGACGGAGGATCAATTGGGCTCGGTACTTCTCCGGGAAGAATTATCCTTGTGCTCTTGTGGTCAACGTCCGGCACTGGCACCGCGGAAATCAAGGCCTGCGTATATGGATGGAGAGGCTTGTCATAGAGGCTGTTGGTTTCCGCGAGCTCAACAATCTCTCCTAGATACATGACAGCTACGCGGTGGCTTATCTGTCGGACCGAGCTTAAGTCGTGAGAAATGTACAGGTACGAGAGGTTCTGTTTCTTCTGAAGATCAATCAGCAAGTTGAGTATCTGGGCCCTGATTGAGACGTCAAGCGATGACACCGGTTCATCTAATACGACAAATCTTGGGTCGACGGCCAGTGCCCTCGCGATAGCCACCCGCTGTCTCTGGCCTCCACTGAATTCGTGTGGATATCGCTCAGCATGGTATTCCTCTAAGTTAACCATCAGAAGAAGCTCGTATACCTTATCCTTCCACTGTTCTTTGGGAATGTGTTTGTGAATGATGAAGGCTTCACTAATTATGTCGAATATCGTCATTCGCGGGTCGAGTGAGTTGTACGGATTCTGAAAGACCATTTGCATGCTGCGTCGAAGTTTCCTGCCTTCCTGCTTGTCGCCTCCTTTTCTGAAGGCCTTGACAACATCCATGCCGGCGAAAGAGACTGAGCCTGAAGTGGGTGGATCCAGATACAGAAGCACCTTCCCCGTCGTAGTTTTGCCGCACCCACTCTCTCCCACTAACCCCAGCGTTTCACCACGATTGACGTAGAAGGTTATGTCGTCTACTGCGTGCACTTCACCGACTTTCTTTCTTCTCACAATTCCTCGTTCGAGGACATCGAAATATTTCACAAGCGACTTGACTTCAAGAATAGGCTCATTGGAATCTGACATAGCGACGCCCTCACCTGCCCTCAAGTTTGAGTTCCCGCCACCTATGACACGCCACGTAATGACCTTCCACAGCCTTTTCCAGTTTCGGCACTTCTTTCATGCAGATCTCTTTGGCGTATTTGCATCTCGGATGGAAGACGCATCCTGCAGGTGGTTCGATAAGGTTGGGGATGTTCCCCGGGATTACCTCGAGTGTGCGGGTCTGTGCGACGCTTGGTACGGCTTTCAGCAGGGCTTCCGTGTATGGATGCTTTGGATCGGTAAATACTGATTTGGTGTCGGCTACCTCCATCACCTTCCCAGCGTAAAGAACTGTGACTCGTTCAGTCATGTCAGCAATGATTCCCATGTCATGGGTAATCATCACCATTGTCATACCAAGTTCCTTTTGCAGCTGCTTGAGCAAGTCGAGGACCTGAGCCTGTATTGTAACGTCAAGGTTCGTGGTCGGCTCGTCGGCGAACAGAAGTCGCGGTTCACATGACAGAGCTCTTGCAATCGCAATCCTCTGCTTCATCCCACCGCTGAGCTCATGCGGATACGCTCTAAGTCGCTTCTCCGGTTCAGAAATCTTCACTCGTTCCAGCAGACTCAGAGCACTCTTTCGCGCATCCTGTTTCGTCAAGTCCTTGTGGAGCATCAGGATGTCAGTGAGTTGCTTCTCAACTGTGTAAACGGGATTAAGGGAGGTTGTCGGATCTTGAAACACTACGGCCATTTTCGGCCCTCTGTATTTTCGCATTTCATCTTCCGATTTGGCGAGAAGGTCCTCCCCTTCGAACTTAATGGACCCGTCGACTATTCTGCCGGGTCGGGGAACAATTCGTAGCGCTGATTGTGCCGTCACTGATTTGCCAGACCCTGATTCTCCTACAAGTCCGATGGTTTCTCCCGATTTCACGTCGACGGAGATGCCGTCTACAGCCCTCACAACGCCGGCTTCAGTGAAGAAATACGTTCGTAGGTCAGTGATTTCGAGAAGCTTCTCGGTCATGTTATTCTACTCTCGAAGTCTAGGATTGAGCGCGTCGGAAAGGCCGTCCCCCATCAAGTTGAACCCAAGGACACAGAAAACTACTGCCAAACCTGGGAACAATGAAACCCACCACTCAGTCCGAACAAAGGAGAAGCCCTCGTTCAGAAGTAAGCCCCAAGTCGATGTGTTGGCGTCGCCGAAACCGAGGAAGCTCACAACAACCTCTGTTAGGATGAAACCTGCTATGCCTAATGTCGTGATGACGATGACAGGTGAGAGTATGTTAGGTACTATGTGACGGAACAGCAGCCTCGAAGATCCTGCTCCTAAAGATCTCGCGGCCTGAACAAATTCCATCTCTTTGATTCTTAGCGTTTCCCCTCTGACCACGAAGGCGACACCTGACCATCCGAAAAACACCAAGATGAGGACGATCAATGTCAAACCTAGACCTTTGAAAACAAGAATCGAAAAGACCCTCGCGAAGAGGAGTATCAACAGAAGCACTGGAATCACGAAGAATAACTGCGTTATTCCCAGCACGAGGTCTGATACTATTCCTTTGAAGTAACCTCCGATCGCTCCGATCGCAATTCCAATCAGTGTTGTCAGAACACTGGCAGCAATTCCAACATAGAGGTCGTTTCTGGTGCCGTGTATGACTTCGCTGAAAACATCAATGCCTGAATCCTCGACCCCAAACGGGTGTTTCCAGGATGGTGGTTCTGCAGCTGCACCCTCGTAGAGTGGCTGGTAGCTCCGCGCTGGGTATGGTGCGATAAAGGGTCCCAAGATCGCGACGAGAGCGAAAAATCCGACAATGGCACCGCCAATAAGTGCAGATTTGTTTCGTCTGAAACGCCGCCAAGCTACGGCCCACTGAGAAGCCGATCTTCTCCGTGATTTCTTTTCTTCAACCATCTTTAGTCTATCCTAACTCGTGGATCGAGAACGGCGTAGGCTAGGTCGGTAAACAGGTTCGCGGCTAAGACCATTAGTGTGATCACTATAGTAATTCCCTGAACCAAAGGAATATCGAGGGTCAGCGCAGCCTGAACGAAAGCATAACCTAATCCTGGCCATGAGAATGTTGTCTCAGTTGCCGGTGCACCACCTAACGAAGCACCGAAAGACAGACCAAGGATTGTAACAACGGGGCTAATCGCGTTCCTCAGCGCGTATCGATACGTAACAGTTCTTTCGCTGAGTCCGCTCGCACGAGCCGCAAGTATGTAATCCTGTCTAAGAACTTCAAGCATGTTAGCTCTCACGAGTCTGACTATCGTGGCCAGACTCACATAAGTCAGGACAGCCACGGGAAGGATCAGATGCGCCAGATGGTCTAGGAACGAGCTTCCCCACCAAAGGAACGAAATTCCTTTCGAACCGCTACTGGGAAGCAAGCCGAGGTCAAATGAGAATAGGATGATCAGCATTATGCCGAGCCAGAAAGTCGGCATGGAATATCCGAATATTGCGACTGATGTGATGGCGTAGTCTTGCTTCGTGTATTGATTCTTGGCGGAGTATATTCCGACAGGAATGCCTATCACAACCGCCAGAACGAGCGAAATGATCTGAAGTTCCATTGTCGTTAGAGCCCAAGCACCGATTTGCTGAGCAACAGGTCTACCTGTAACAGAAAGCCCAAGATTCCCATGAAGAAGTTCCCAAACCCACAACAAGAATCGCTCATACACAGGGCGGTCAAGATGGTAGTAAGCTCGCAACGCGGCAAGAACTGCAGGACTAGGATTCCTGAGACCAACGCGAATGAGAGTTATCGGGTCGCCGGCAGCATTTCCCACAGCGAACGTCAAGATTGCGACGCCGAGGAACACGGGGATCATAAAGAGCAGACGGCGGACAACGTACCGCAATATGCTTGCCAATAGGCACCCTCTTGGTGGTCAGATTCTGCTGCAGTAGCAAGCAATTAACATTTACCTTCGAAAACCGTCGCCAATTCGACCGGATCGAGTGGAATAAGATAATTCGCCGCAGGAATACATCGTACATCGTCCTGATTTGTCACTTTCATATGTTACGGGTCTTTTGTGGTAAGGCATAAATAGCGACCGACCGCAGACCCTGAAATTACGTGAAAGAAAATGTCTAATAAAGCATTCAAATACGCGATTCAGGGAGTAACACTTGCACTTCTCATCTACGTCACAACTTCGAGTGTAGTTCCGCTGCTCTTCACCAACGCCTACGCGCAAGGATCGTCCCTATTCTCTGTGACGATTATCGCCCCAACTGGCGGAAACACTGTTCGTCGCCAGTATGCGAGCATCATCACAAGCAACTTGATCGGTCTTGGAATTGATGCGAAGTTGTTCTACGTCAACTTCGATCAGTTGGTCAACCGAGAGTTCTTCGTTAACTCAGAGCAGGGTGCGACCTTTGACAAAGGCGGCTTCGACATGGGCTTCATCGGGTGGGGCTTCACAAGCCCGGTGCCCGATTTCAGAAGCAACTTTGACGGTAGGCCAGGATACCTCGCCCCGTCTGGCAACAACTGGGCACTTTACAACAATGCTGAGTTGAACAAACTCTTCGACGACCTCTACACATCAACCGACACGCAGAAACAAGTCGATCTTACGCACAAGATGCAGGAGATCGTCTTCCACGACAAGCCATACAACTATGTCTACGAGGTCATCGACACGATCCCAAGGGACCAGAAATGGACGGCTTGGGGCAGTAAGGACGTTTACAACGTTGTAACGTTCCCAGACGTTCAGCACTGGGCAGGGGGCAATGAGCTCACCTTCGCCGAAGCAGGTAATGTCTTTCCAGGTAACACATTGAATCCAGCTCAAACGGCCAACTCGAACTCATTCTATGCACTCTACATATACGGTGCAATCTCATTCGCGGGTGCTGGTCTTCAGGACATAGATGCCCGAGACCTATCCTTCTACCCCGCGCTAGCAACCAACATTGAATCCAGCCCTGACGGATTGGATTGGAAGATCCAGATCAGACCGGGCGCGACGTTCCAGAGCGGAGTAGAAATAACTGCAGATGACTTCGTCTGGACTCAATGGGCCATCACAGAACCGAAGACAGCGTCGGTTGGTCTAGGTAGCAACATTCAATACCTTGGTAACGTGGTCGACTTCACTTTCCTCGACGGAAAAACCGTTACCGTTGACAACAGAGCTACACCCAACGAGCCTCTAAGGAAGGGCTCGTGGAAGGTTATCGACAAGTACAACTACGAATTCCACATGCCAGATGTCTATGCCTTCACAAGACAAACCTATGCGGCGGGATCACCGCTCCCGAAGCATATACTCGAGCAATTCCCATCCGACACATGGGACTCGATACCCTTCAGCACTGCAGACCCTAACGGGAAAACATACACATGGGACACCAAGCAGTACGGAGGGTCCGGTTCATACCATGCAGTGGGTCCAGTCGGTGCTGGGCCATACTATCTGGAGAGCTTCGACTTCACAAGGAACCTAGCCACAATGAAGAAGTACGCTGGATACTGGAATGCCACTGGCCTTGAAGCGTTGGGACAGTTCACTGTCGAAACGTACAAGGTCGTATGGATCGCCAGCAAGGACGCGGCTCTCGCCGCTCTGAAGAACGGTGAAGTTAACGTCCTCGACAACAACTTCCAACTCGGAAGGGATAAGCCAACACTTCAGCAGATGGGCGTCAACATAATCTCAGCTGCTGAGCTAGGATGGCAGGAGCAGGGCTTCAACATGAAACATCCAATATTCGGCACAGGAACTGACACACCACTCGGCAAGCAAGATGCATCGAAGGCAGCTGAAGCTGCGAGGCATGTGAGGACCGCAATCAGCTACCTCATACCGAGAGACCAGATCGTCAATGAACTACTAGCCGGACTGGCATACCCACTGGCCACGCTTGTTGGTCCAGGATGGGGAGTCTGGTACAACCCGAACATCAAACCTGACCCATACGATGTCAGCAAAGCCGCGGATGAGCTAACAGCTGCGGGCTATACGGTGAACTACGTTGCACCAAAACAGATTGCCTACAGCGGAAACCCAATGCTGGGTAGTGGCTCAATAACCATTAACGGAGTGGGCCGTGCCGCACATGAGATGCTCATCGTTCAGCAGAGCACTGATGGCGGAACGACATGGACTAACTACGCCGCAGCTGTCTCCGGTAATGACACCAAGTACCAAGTTTCGGCACCTGCACCACCAGCGTTCGGCACAGTCTGGTACAGAGCGAACTTCACCGGATATGTGCTAAATGATACGCTCTCAATGGCACCAATAACACCAGACCTCGTCAACCAATACATCAACACGGAACAGTACTTCGGTGGAAGGCCGCTACTTCCTGGGCTTGTTACGGATCCAATCGCAGTCTCCTCGATGTCGAATGATACGATGGTCGTTGGTTTGATCGTCGTGATCATCCTCGTCGTCGTTGGCGCTGTGGTCTGGAAAAGCCGCAAGAAAAAGCCGCAAGAGAAGAAAGCCTAGAACACATCCAGAATAGCATGCGCCTGGGAAAACCTCAGGCGCTCCCTCGATTTTTCATCCTATCAAGCTCCAGAGGAGACTATTTTCTAGCCGCTTTTGTAAGCGGAAAGGTTGTAGACCATGAGAAGAATCATCGCAGCCAGAAGAACTAGTCCCGTGAATAGAAAAATCATAGCAGTCCGTTCCTTTTCCTTACGTACTTCTGTGGAGTAATCCTCCTTGGAGGAAAGGAAGGTTTTCCTGAACTGAGCCATTCCGATAGACGAAGAGAAATCAAGAATGCCAGCTATGATGAATAGCGTCGCAACCTCTGCGAGCATCAAGTCTCCCATCACTCCAATAGGAGAAAGATCGATCATGGTTGAAAATGGCAATAGAGCAATCACGGAGTCAGCCAGAAGCAAAAAAGCAGCAACCTTTAAGGCTCTGAGCATCACGGCCGCGTAGGTCAACAAAGGCCAACAGTAAAATGAAACCGGCGGGCGAATAATAAGGTAACCCGAGGAGAATCAGGATTGCACGGGAGCACAGTCACTCAGCGCGACAAGCACCGTAAACAGAAGGAAGGGAAGCAAAGGCAAAACGAAAAACTGCGGACGTACTCCTTCTTCGCCACACTTGTCATCATTGCAATTGTAATAGGCGCTACCTACATTTCATCCTTGCCGCAAGTTGAACATATCCCCGAGACTTTCGACTTCAAGAGTCAACCTTGGATGAGGTATGTTCCCAACCCTGTTGAATACGTTCTCTACGTGAACTTTGACAGCGCCTATGCCCTCTCTGGGAGTCCTCAATTGTTCGGGTCGGAGCCGCTCCTGCAGTTGTACCAATTGAATTTCAGTATCCACCCTTGGGATGTGGTCTTTGAAGTCGACATACAGCTTCCTTCTCCCGAGTACGGGGGAACAGTCAGTGTGCTGAAGCTGCATGATCTGCGTATGATTGCTCTTCAGACTGAGCTAGAGAGAGTGACAAGTGCACTGCATTTCCCTTATCAAGGATTTACGATTCATGGACTGCTGATGAAGAAGGCGAGTGATCAAAAGCTTCTACAGGGTTTCATTAGTCTTGCGAGCGGCTATGCTGTTCTGAGCAACGACCAAGCGAAGGGTCGAGAGGAAGTTCAGAGGGTGCTCGATCAATTTGCGTTTAGCGTACCCAGTCTCTTCGACGACGTGACGGTGCAGAGAGGTGTTTACGCGGCGGGTATTGCACACCGGCAGTACGTTGGCCTATACGTAGGTATGTTCCAGACGCAGCTGAACTACAGCAGGATGATTGTGAAGTCTGTGATTCAGGATGGAACCGGAATACTCGTGACAAGGTCAGTGCTCTTCCCCAGCAATGATGTTGCATTCAACCAGTTCGGAGAAGCTCATCGTATCTACCGCGATGCTGCAAGTTACAGGATCTTGGATTCATGGCTGGTGGTAGCGTACAGGTATCCAGCCGAAAAACTCCGAGGTGAGCTTTCCGGAATATAGACCGCCGTGGACCTACGGAAAGTAACTCACACTACCTTTAATGGCGGGAAAGCTGTGCTACGATAGGTTCTTACCGTTCATTACAGGTCTTTTAATGCGGAGCAGAACCGTCTGCATGTTACGATTTAGGATAGGACTCGTGCTCTTCACTCTGGCACTCATAGCTCCTATCCTGATCCCACCGTCAGCTGCGTTGCAAACCGAACAACGTGGATCCTTGCTCGCGAAGAACTTCGAGACTAAGGTTCTGGTTGATTCTAAAGGTTCCATTCACATTCTCTGGACCGTGCCCTCACTCAATCTTTCTGGATCAGCCCCAGGGCTCTGGTATAGCAAGTATGCGCCGAACGGTTCCGACTGGACTCCACCGACACTTATCAGGAACAGCAGTTTGGTCCAGTCTGCAGATATGGCTCTTGACAGGTTTGACCGTCCATACATTACCTGGGCTGAGGGACCAGCCTTTGGGAGCAGTCTTCCAAGCGAGCAAGGAACAATGCCGTCACAGCTCTACTTTGGTGAGATCAACTCTACCACCACGGAGCTAGTTCCAACGGTCCTAACGGGTCCAGATAGTCTGGTACTGTGGCCGTCTCTAGTCGTGGACGATAATCTCACAGCTCATTTTGTGTGGATCCAAGTAGACTCGGATAAAGACCCCGCAGCCGGGGCTTACTATTCCTCGATGGCAATCACCAAGAACATTAGCCAGCCGATCCTTCTTGCAGCATTCAACCGAACTCTCGTTTCCATTCCGAGACCACGAATTGCCTTTGATCAGGTGGCAGGCGATCTTCACGTTGCGTGGGTTGAAACCGACCGAATCCCTGCTGGACAGGTAGTTTCGAGCGTGAGTTATGCAACGGTTGATTTGAAATGGCGGAATGTTACGCGCCTCGTTGTCGCAAAATTCAACGAACCGCTCGAAGACCCAACAGTGACCACCGGGTCAGCGGGTAGCGCCTACGTTGTGTGGCAACAGGAAGATACGTCAAAGACCACGAGCGTAGTCTATGTTGCTCAGATATCGAAGAGCGGCCAGATCGTTTTTCTCAAACAACTTGCCCCGCCAAACCCACGGAGTTCGACGTTCGGCGTTGTCGTCTCCGCAGATTCACAGGACAATCTGTACCTCGTCTGGTATCAGCCAGCGACACCTCCACAACATGGTTCCTCAGGAGATCAAACGCTCGCGAATATTGCATATCTGAAGCTGGACAGCGACGGTTCGCTCATGCATTCAAAGAGTGAATTCGTGACGGGCCCGTTGATCGCGGTTACCGTCTCCAAATCTGGAGATATGTACGCTTTATCCCAGCAGGGGATCGTAAGAGTAACAGGGCCCACAAATTCTCCGAATCTTGGGGTCATCGGTGTAACTGTAGCCGCAGTATCCGCCTTAGGGGGCGCCGTAGCTACGGAGGAGTTGAGGTACAGGTTGCTCCGTTCCGTGGCACCTATTTCCAAGCGCCTACGCCGAGAGAGAGATGTCGAGGTGATCAATGGCGCGATTTTGCGAACGCTATGTCACAAACCAGGACTAACGATCCGTGATCTCAGACAGATCTTGCCTGACGAAAAACCCACGATGATGAAGCTGGCCACACTCGAAGCATGGGGACATGTATCATCAGTCAGGATTGGCTTGAGACGTAGGTTCTACGGTAGCGGGCAGTTAACATCGCCAAGCAACCCCGGTTCGATTACCTATGAATCGATCCCCCTCCGCATACTTCACGAGATCGAACAGAACCCCGGCATCTGGGAGGCGAAACTGGCACAGACCCTAGGTCTTAGCCAGCAGATCGTCCACTATCACCTGAGGAAGTTGCAGAATACAAAGATGATAACCGCAGAGTCAATAGGCAAGCGAAAACATTACAGGCTTCCTTCTGCCCATCGACCCAATCCTACGGCCATGTAATATCGAGGCGCCTCCAAACTGAGGCCTTGACGCTTTGGCGACAGATGGTTGGGGTAACATGTGCAAGCAGACAATTACCTTATTGTGTGTCTTCTTGGATTGCTCATTCTGAATCTGCCGTCGGCTGCAACATCAGAGGACCAGTTCTCAATGCAGGTCGGAGCAAGAGGTGACGATGCCGCGCGTGGCAACTTAGGTGTTCGAGCTGAGGTTCTCACACACGTCTATAAAGCGACGGATATGACTTTGGACTATTTCTGGATTGGTACTATTCTTCAGAATGGGGCTTTCGTGCAGTTTGGCTACGCCTTGGAACCCGGGCAATACTGCTTGAAGGGGATGTATGTAAGTGGAGAGTTCCAGTGCGTCGGCGTATCAGGCATACTTTCGAACTTGGAGGCACGATGGCAATGGCAATACTGGCCGAACCTGTATACGAAGGATTTCTACTACGAGATAGGCCCAGCAGAATCTGCGGGGTTAAATGGGACTTGGCATCTCTATTCAATCGTCCCCAGCTCTACTGGGCGTGTGAGTTTCACTCTTGACGGAGTGAATGTGGCAGCAGTTGATTTCCAGTTAACTCTCTCAGAAGAACCTCCGATGATTGTCGCCGAAAAAGCGGGTTCACGGGAGCCGAATAATCTTGGTCCCGTTGAATTTCGGAATATGGCCTACCTCAAGGATGATGGCTGGCATTTAGTCGATTCGCTTGTCTCATTGATCGGATGCGGAATCAACACAATGTGCACCAGAAACAACCCATATAGTGTGTCCGTTATAGGACCTAACCACATCGCTGCGGGTTCGGGTATTCCTGTCCGAAAGAGCGGGGAACTCCTGTGGACGAGTAGCTATGTTACGTTGAATGTCATGGTGCATCCTCAGGTCGAATTTCATATAATGAGTATCATTGGCGACCGGATGTATACTGGAAATGCATCCGTAAGCGTCCCAAAGGGACTGTATGTTCACGTCGCGCTAGTGAGTAGAACGAGCCGAGCTGACAGTTTCCTCGGTGTGCTGGGTGCAAATGACGAGTTCCAAGGATGGGTCGGCGACATCAATTCTGCGAATCAGTCGGTGCTACTATTGATGAATCGCGACAAGGCTCTGACAGCAACTTGGCGCATGGGTTTTAGCAGCCTCATACTGAGTTTAATGCTTCCTATTGCGCTCGTCGCGGTCGCTGTAGGGTTGCTGATCTATAGGCACGTAACCAAGCCACGCCCTAAAGTATGACTTGGCGCTATTCGTACTTTCTACATTTGTAGCAGTACCATCGTTGATACTGCGGGATCCATGTCAGGGAACCATTACATGTCGAGCAGGTGTTTGCTGTCGTAGCGATTGTTGTCCCCAGAGCCTGTGATCTACGGCGTTTTGACATCATGAATCCGACTACTATCCCGACTAGAAAGAAAATTGCGCCAATCGCCAAAACGAGCGCTCGCCCTGTGAGTTCTCCTCCGCCTCCAAGAAGCTGAGCCCTGGAAGCGCTTCCGTAGGCCGCGTAGGCGTGTTGTGTAGCTTCGGTATAGTTCATTCTCTGGTAGGCGTTCTCAGCATCACTGAGCTGGGAGTTTGCGGCGTTGATATCGGGGCCGTTCAGAAAGTCGTAGTTGGTGGATTTCAACAGCTGGACCGCGTTCCTGATGAATTGGTCGGCGTAGCCCCGGAGCAGAGCATCTTTGTCAAATTGACTGAAACCGTCCTCGTACGGGTAGTACGCCATGACTGATGAAACAAAGTTTTCAGTGGGGTCGTAAGATGTTGCAAACGGATGCATTAGCCCTAGCATGTGGCCGACTTCATGTATGATCGTGTTTGTAAACCCGAATCCAAGTCCGGGTTGAGCAGGGGTTATGGTGTCGCCTCGCCTCAGATCGTCCTCGGAATGGCTGATCAGTACCAGATCGTAGAGTGCGACGCCCCAGATTGTCCGGTCAAAGCCCGCTTCTTTCGCAACTAGCTCCTTGTACGTAAATCCGAACGTATAGTTGTGGTCGAAGGCAAATACAAAGACCGGAATATCGTATGTCCCTGAGCTTCTAGTCACACTAGTGAAATCTTGGATGTGCCCGTCACCAGCCTGACTGAGCCAGTTGTAAACCGGCCGCGCGTCGACCATCGGATATAGTCCGACTAGGCTTGGAGATGTCGCAGCTCTGACCACTCTGAGCAAGTCCCCGTTTTCGCTCAGGTTCCGAAAACTCACGTCGACCTTCAAGTCAGCGAACGGCACCAACGAACTGAGTTGGGCCCTGATTTCGTTCGTGTCTACCGTTTTCTGAATTGGCGGCTGCTCATTACTCCGGTTATCGATCACAAAGACCTTTACGCGGTAGGTCCGCGCGTAATTGATGGGGTACACGAAATCCGGGACGAATACATTGTAGACGGCTCCGGAGATATAATCTGAGAGATACTGTGTAAGCCATTTTGACCAATAGGCACCCCCTGTTTGGATTTGGTTCGTCCAAGCTGCGAGCTGAAGAGGCAGCTGTTCTGCTGCTGATCCAGGTCCAGCCGACAGATCCACAAAGAAGAATCGTTGGTGTCCACCCCATGCTGTCATGTAACGTCGGTTCAGTTGAATTCCTAGATCATGATCTGTGAACGTCTTGTTATAGAAATGAGGAGTCAGGATTGCTGGGTGCTTAGTCGAAAGCGTTTGGAACTGAGTCGGAGTTGCTGAGGGAAGCTGCGTAGAAAGGTCGGCAATCATCAGAGTGTAGCCTGTTGATTCCAGGCCTCCATAATCCTGAGCGTGGTCCAGGAGCCAATTCTCCACCTGATCGGCCGGATAGTAAGTGTTGGTTGCGTTGATGGGGTAGTGAGTATAGCTTAGGAAGTATGAGCTTTGGAGGGTGAAGTAGCTCTCGTTCCAAAGGACGTTGATTCTTGTTTCCTTCTTTCCTACCGAGCTGAGATATGACGCAAATTCTTGGAGGAACTGGGGCGGAGCGAAGGTGAAGTCGTACTTGAATGAGTACGTTGTGTCCGTGCTCACTCCAGGTATAACGGTCAGCTGATACCTTCTTTCGGGACTGTTCCAATTGAGGTATTCGAGTTCAACTGATTTTGAGTCAATTCCGACAAAGACTACTTTCACATTGATAGTGACATCTCTCTTGGTCACAACGATCGGATTATTCTGATCAGCTGTAGCTGTGGGGAGGACCATTGCCGCTAATAGAATTGCCAGAATGACCAAGGTCGAGGTCGTCCTGGCCATTTTCGGTTTCATGATTCGGGTGAGGCACTGTCACCTAAATATGAAGTTTGATGGGCCTCATCCTTGGCTGTGGGATGGGGCTTGAGCTGTGGTGATGCTTGACGCATCAGGAATTACTGATATTGTGGAATCGGAACCGATCGTGCGTTGAGCGGTTTGCAGAGCCGAATTCACGGTCGGAGCCGCTTTCATGCCGAAGATACCTTCTACGTAATGATCGGGTATGGTTGAAACTAAGTAGATTCTGTGACTCTCCAAAGTTCGCAGGAGGAACGCTGCCTTGAAGCCGTTGTAATTGAAGCTATGTCTCAATCGCGCTTCAAGGTAACGGGCTTCTTTTCGCTCAGCACACCAATCGTAGAACTCGGTGTCCCCATGACCCAGGGGGCACTCGGCAGCAACTATAATGACGCCGTCCCGTTTCAGCGATGGTAGAGCAGCGGGAAAGGCGTCCACCGCACGCAAGAGCGATTCGTCCGTGGGTTTTCCGCCGACGCTCATTACAACAATATCCGCGGTCTGATTGACGGTGTTGGCACACGTCGTCTGCAGCGGTTGCTCGAGATCTTTCATACAGCTATCAATGCCTCCGAGCGTGATCTTCGAGGGTGACCGGTCAGAATCCAATACGAAACCAACCGCGAACAGATTCTTGATGGAGCTCGTGATCTCCAACCTTTCCCTGTGAAGGTCCATTGCCGTAATTCCTTTTCTATCAGCTAAATGATTTCGGACTGAATCCCGCGAGGCTAGTCCAGGGAAAACTATGTCGCACAAGCCGCTCCGTCCCAGAAAATGGTGAGGTTTCAGCTCTCCAACCAGGATCTTGAGATCCGAGTCCGCAAATGCTGCAATCACGGCTGGAACAAGATCTCCATTGAAACCTTGGAGTGGAGCAGCATCCGCCGAAGCGGGATTATGAGCGATTATCGTAACCTCGCCCAACGTGTTCAGGTCGAGCTGCGGCGCATCCGTTGTTCGAACGAGGGTAACCGAGGTTCGAGGGACTCCGACAGAGGTGAGAGTATCGACAAGGGTCTTGACGACGTCAGTAGTCAGGCCACTGTTCGAGCTAGCTCCCACGGCTATGCATATTTTCCGTGCAGTCTTGGCTGTATCCAGAAGGCTGTTGTTCGACTCAACTAATCGTTTCAACTCTGCAGGCGCGTCTGCGCCCCTCAATTTGTGTGGAGTCAATATTTCGACGAGTCTCTCTTCTGGGACGCGAACAGGGATCTCAGATGATCCGTATGGGAGCCAAATCTCGACCACTGGCCGCTCTCTACTCCATTTTCAGGTTGTCGCAGCACATGATGGTCCGATGGTTAAAACTTGGTCTCAAACAGAAAGACAGGGGATACTGCAAAAGGATAAACCTCTTGATGGTAGATAAGCATCCGAATGTGGAATGACGGACATGCCGACGCAACAAGCTGAGGATGAATTGTGCGACATACTTCTACGAACTGGAAGCCTGAAGTTCGGGACATTCAAACTCGCGAGCGGGATCCTGAGCTCCTACTACATCGACCTAAGGCTAATCCCAAGCGATCCAGAGGCGTTTCGCCGCGTCATTGGCTTCTATTCGACCGTACTCGAGGCGACGCTCGCAAAACAAGTGCAACGCCTAGCTGGCATCCCAACTGCAGGTATCGCTTACGCCGCCGTTTTGGCGTTCAGTCTCTCGAAACCCTTCTTATACGTTCGAAAAGAGCAGAAAGAGCACGGCCGCGGGAAAAGAATCGAAGGTGTGCTCAAACCCGGTGACAAAGTGCTGGTATTGGACGATGTAGTCACAACCGGGAAGAATGTTGTGGAGGCTGTTGAAGTTATTAGAGCTGAGGGAGGCGTTGTTGAAGATGCTCTTGTGTTGCTGGACCGGCAACAGGGCGGTGAGACCAACTTGAAAAAGGCGGGAGTGAGACTTCACTCCTTTACCACCATGAAGCGAGTAGCAGATAGGCTGAGCGCTCGCGGTATGATTGACGAACGGCAGCTGAAGGAAATCACAGGGCAAATCACCTAGTGTAGCTAGTTGGCGTTAGTTCGTTCCTAAGTCGCTCACTGGAATCAACCGGTGACAATAGACCTACCACGGCATCGAGCAACAGTTGGATGTATTTGTCAGTATCATAGCGAACAGGGCCGCTAATCAGTTCGCTAGGCAGCACGCATTTTTCCAAACTTCCGTTCTCGTCTTGGATTATGTATGAAATATTTTGTCCGGCGGAAATCTGCATGCCTTCATGAACGAGCTGCTTCGCAGCTATAGCTTGCACCACGTTATGCTTGTATTCCGAGGGATCCTTTGACAATTGCTTGGTTATCAGCAGTTCTTCGATATCGACGCGCCCAGTCTGCAGCCTGTCGATATACCGTCTAACCAAACGCAACGCCTCGGGAAGACGCGCGAGAAATTCTTCACGGCTCCGAGCACTAGCTAAGCAATTTATCATGTCTCGCTGACATTGCTTGATTATTGGCGGAGCATCTCGGCGGCGATATTCAATACCACGCATCTTGACTTTTCTGTCCCTGAAGACTCCGTAATATCTGTTGAGAACGGGAAGCCCAACGTGTACCTTCGAAGGAAGGAAAACAATCCACCGGTATATCCCTTCGAAGGAAGCTGGCAACCCTAATCGCTCTTCGATAGCGTCACATAAGTTAACATAATCATCTTCGCTCGCATTTTTCCCGGTCAGCCAGACCGAATCAACGATTCCATGAACCACAGAAAAACCTCGTTCCTGCGCAATCTCTATCGTTTCGTGAAGAACCTTACGAGCAAAAGCACAAACGCCTATGTGTGCATCAATCTTTCCAAAGCGCGCATTCCGGTAGCCAAGATAACCGAACGAAGTTACTAAGCACCATTTCAGCGCGGCTTGTCTTTGGTCGTAGACATTCCGTAACTTTGGATCAGTTGTCTTGGTCATCAATGTCTTGTACTCTGCGCGCTTGCGTAGTAGGATGCGGAGCGTGTGAGGCACTATCCCGATTCTTTTCTCGCATAGATTGTAGTCCAGTTCTGGAACCTGCATGGCGGTCTTGGTATGCGCGCAACATTGACATGAGATACATTCCGGTGTGAGATTATGCTTCATCATGAGTGTTGGATATAGGGACGCGAAATCGATCTCTCCAACTTTATCAAATAGACCAATCTTTGGCTCTAATATGAAACCGCCCCGATCAGCCTTTAGAAGTTCATACGCAGTCTTGAAGTCCTCAGACTCATTCTTTTTCCAAGGGATGAGAATGTCGCGTCGAAAGGCTTGGTACATTTGAAGCGATGTCATGTTGGTGCCGATAGTTTCACGTGAAGCGCGACGCAGTGGTGTACGGCATGTTCGTGCTATCTCGATAAGCCCTTGAAGCCCACAATCCTCGAAAATGAAATCGTTGCAGGCATCTAAGTGAAGTCTTCCGAGGAGATGGATTGGGCTCGGGCGATAATAGATACGCCCGTAAGAGAAGTATGACTTTCCACGCGTCGCCGTCGGCTGCAGGGAGCGCCCTTCGCGGTCGAGGATAAATTGGGATAGCACCTGATTCTGAAAGGCTCGCTGAATTAAGTAAGGAAATACAAACGCATCACCGTTCTTCGTTAAGATGACGTCAGGATCGATCTCATGGATGAGTCGGACTAATTCAAGAAGCTTCTCAGCCTCGGAACCGTTATCGATCGCCAAAACACCGCTAGGCGCTTCGATAGTTATCGAGTCAAGCGGGTCGTTGAACGACGTAACTCTACCTGACTTTCTTATGTGAAGTGTAATCTTCGCCTCTTTCAGGTGTGGTGTCTCATATTGACATGAGTGTGCATCATCAAGTAATTCCCAACTTATGCCTTCACCCGTTATGTGCGCGCGGACAAGAGCCAAAGGAAAGACATTCTTCTCGTATAGGTACAGTTGGGCGACAGGAACATCTACGTTGAACAATCTAATTTCGATCAGGTTCGTGGGATTGATGTTTCGTAGAAATCGCGTGATGTCACTTGAGCGTTTGAAAGTTAAGCGGAGAACTTTGGTTCGCTGAAAATCACTCGGGCTTACGTACTTGTAGTCGAATGTTGTTTGAACATCGAAAAGCCGCTGTTCTCTTAGCAAGGAAGTGATGTTTGCAGGATTCTTGGTCCACGCGTAAATGCTTGGACGCCAGGGGTCATGTAGCCGAAGAGCCTTACCTCCCCGAGTTATGAGCCAAATTATCATTCCGCCCTCAGGTGCAGGGTGGAGGTCAAAGAGCCAACCTTCCAAAAAACAAAACCTCACAGGACATCGGCAACAAGGTAAGTGGTTTGCGTTGCTGGCTGTTTGCTAGGGTGTTTTTCGAGTGTAAAGCGTACTTCCCGCGCCCTCTGCTCAGCTTTGAGCACGACCTGTGCACGGCTTGTGAGGAATTGGCGGAGCAGAACATCGTTGCTGTTTCTTTGTGTCGGACAGGTTGCGACTAGTGCAATCTTCTTTTCGCGAGCGAGTTGCGCTAAGAAGCTTGAAAGGAAGTTGACGGTGTGTTTTATCTCATTCAAATCAATTTCAGAGTCCAGAAAAAGATCTAGGACATTTGAGATAACTACAAGCCCGACGTTCTGTTCGCGGAGGAGCATAGGCAGTCTGTCGACGATAAGATTAACGAGCTGGTAGCATGTGAAGGCGCGGGAGATCTTAATTTCGCGAAGAACTTTGTCTCGGTCAAGGTAAAGCATGGTCGCATATTCAGATACATGATACACGTCGAACGTGTTTCCTCCATCGATGAACACACTTGCTGCACCCAATCCTCCATCATCAGCCGGCAATTGTGAACGAACACAAAGTCGTTCAGCGATAGCCTGACACACTTTTCCGCCATATAGAAACGTGAATCGATGTTTGCGTACGCCTCCACATATTTCGTCGAGGTCCTTAACGCCAAAACTCAACGATAGATCTTCAGATCGAGAAATATGACCAAGAGCAGGCGTATCTCGAACGTTGCCATTCAAGAGCGATTCAAGAGTAGCGAATGAATTTCGAGGGAACAGCGTTTTCGGAGACTCTCGCGTGAGAAAACTGGTCGGAATTCTGATGTTGAGAACGCGGCAGCGGAGCGCAGTCTCTAAACTAAAGTGGCAATTAGGGCAGTGATCTGCTGTACTGTACAGAAACCTTTGAAGGTATTCGAGTTTAGGACGCAGAGCTAGAACGAAATCGCAAACTTCGCAATAGTAGACGTAAACAAGCCTCTTCGGTAACTCTTCTGAGCTGTCAGAGAACCACGGTTCAAGCTCCTGCAGCTGCTTGATCTTACGTTCGAGCATAGGCGCGAATGCTTCAACGACCATTGAAGAGCCATGTAAGCCCCATATTACATAGAGTGAGATAGCTCAAACTATCGCCCATATCCACTTCCTCTTTGCAAACTCGAACCACTCCTTGGCCACGACTAAGCATCAACGAGTGTGGGGCCTTGGCTAGCGGGGTACTGCTCTAATAAGAACAAAACATGAAAAAGCCAGACCACTACAACAAAGGAACACCCACGATGCCTAAGCAAGGAATCCAGCTCAAGCAAGTAAGCTCACCTCCGATCAATTGGCTGAGCGAAGGCAAGTTGAAGCTCAGCCTACTGCTTAGACACGAAGCAACCAGAACCGGCAGAGTTTCTGAGGCCCTCAAATACCTCTCACAGGAAAAGTTCTCTCCTGAACGTGTATTTTCCGCATTTCCTGGTCTTCGAAAACGAGACAATGGTCTCATTGAAAGAGCATCAGACGACTATTTGCGGTGTATCCTCGCCAAAGGCATTGCTGAAGTCTACAAAAAAGTGACTCCAAAATATCGCAACGAAGCCGCGAGAAAGCAGTTCTTCAAGAAACTGGTCAAAATCACCGAAGCTACTCACTTATCCCAATCGAATCAAGACCTACGTGAACTGTTTGAATTCTCCACGAACGACGACATGACGATTTGGCTCAACGCTGAACTTGAGCATCTCATTTCGGAAAGAGCCGATCTGGCCACTGAATTCCACAGCAGAATGAACACCGCTAGGAACGAGTTCAGGTCAGCCTTAAGGGAACTTGAAAGTGTCACAGGTATGACATGGCATGATAGTGAGCGCCACCAAGAGGCTGTTGTCGTCACATCATTCTTTCCCCCTGAGGTTAATGAGAGCGAAGAAACTTGGAGGTGGGGTAGCCAATGGCACCGGGAAACGGGGATTCTAAACATCAACCCTCCAATACTGTTTTTCGAGGCGCTCCGGAGAGGTGTCATTGCCAGAGAAGCGGCAATCCTTCTTTCCCCTCAGAATCTGGACTCAATGCCAGACGCCCCTCGAGTGCTTTGCGAGCAAGCAGAATATCTCGCCTACAAGTTGTTTGACCGAAAGAATGACCGAGAGCTTTGGGCTGAAGCTAGGCATGGGTTGAGGAAACAAACCAGAGCTTTCGGACATGAACTGCTAGATTTCTTCCTCTTCTACGAGATGATGGTCGGTGACTCATTATACCGTGAAGTATGGTCAAGACTAAAGGAATTTGGAAATGTCCGTCTTGCAGTTGCGGACTACTACTCAATCTTCAACACCCTAGCAGCCCGACCAACCTACCCCAAGTTTGACGTCCAAGACAAACGGCTTCTTGTCCTCCTTTCCAAACGGCCGGATGTCAAGGCGGGTGAGGCTGCACGACTTCTGCATGTCAGCATCCCGACAGCGATGAAAGCGATAAGGGATCTGTCGAGAAGAGCTGGTTTGCGTTTCAACGTTATAGTGGACCTGCAAAAATTGGGACTCGTTGAAAACCTTGTTCTGATCAACGCATCAAAACAGCCAGACGTCATCAGGATCCTGAACAAGTTCCCGTACTGTAGGCAAGTCTTTCGAACCTACGGGGCATTCGATCTCTTCTGTGTCATCGACACGCCGGAAGAGCACAAGGAGTTCGTAAGGGAGTTCATGGACGCGATGGTCAACAGGAAGCTTGTAGCCCACTATACGTTGTTGGAGCTGGAGCGAGATCTTCAAGCTGTCAACTTCGACCGCTTTGATGTCGAAAACGGGCGATGGGACATTCATTGGGACACTTGGGGAATAGGCCTTCGCGAGAACATGACGCAAGTCGATTCAAGCGGGCTTGAATATGGGCCTCGGAATCGGAATATGCAGTTTGATAACCTTGATCTGAGCATATTGCTCAATCTTCAGTTGGACTGCAGAACACCATTCTCAGCGCTTGGCAGATCCTTGAATGTGTCCGGTGCTTACATTGGAAAGAAAGTCACGAAGATGATGCGTGACAGAGTTTTCCGGTTCGCTCTCTGGCCTCTCAAGATAGGTGCAGAGGATTGGGGCATCATAGGTCTGTCCTGTTCAAAACAGGTCGCCATTACGCTAGCTCGGTCCTTGTCATTACTGCCCGCATGGAGAGGGGGGCTGGTGAAGGGTGACTATGAAGGTCTTTTTGCAATCGTATGGTGTCCAAACGGGGAACTGAAACAATTATTCAAGGCGATCGACGACAGATTGATTAGAGGTGGCTACGCAAACGTGGAATGCCTGAATTCTGTGGGTGAATGGGTCGTGGCGCGATGGCTGCCTGTGGACCCGGATGAATCAACGCCATGGCATCTTTTCAAAGAAGGCCGTTGGATCTTTGACAAGTCACGTTACATGTCATTCATCGGTTAGAAGTGAGTTGCGAAAAGAAAAATAAAATTAGGAGAGGCCCGCACGTTAGGCTATTCGTCTACCACGGTCGTGGCGGGTCCCAGTAAGGTGCTTCGTCCTGATTGTCTTCCATCACAGCACGCTCCCGAGAAGCCGTGGTTAGGTGAGGTTTCTTAACTCTTGTTAACGCCTTTTTTGTTTGGGCGAGAATTTGTTTAGAGATTTGATTGCTATTACCCCCTCCCGAGCGCAATTCTAAACATGTCGACGAACGATTGCTTCAACTTCGAGTTCTGAATTGATTCACGAGTCTGCGAGCTGCTGTGTACGGGTCCATCCTACGCCGCGCAACCAGAGAAACGAGTTTTGCAAATGCCTTCGAGGACTCGAGTTCCTGAATCGTGATGTCTTCAAAATAACGTTTGGTTGCTTCGAGGACCTCGCGGCGTATTCTCTCGCTCTGTACCTCTTTCGTTTGGTGGGAGTTTCTCGTGTGTTCCGCGTGCTGTTTTATTGCTTCAGCTAATGCGGGGATGCCATCGCCTGACAATGCGTTGGTTTTGATTACACGAGGACGCCATCCGTTGATAGGCTGCACCATCATGATCATCGAGTAAATTTCCTGTACGGATCTGTCTGCGTCTTCTTTGTCGGCCTTATTCACGACGAAGATGTTTCCGATCTCCATTATCCCTGCTTTGAGGGCCTGAATTTCATCGCCCAGCCCGGGGGCTGTTACGACTACTGTTGTGTGAGCTAGGCTCTTGATGTCAACATCAGATTGACCCGCCCCTACAGTCTCGACTATGATATAGTCCGTAGATGTCGCATCTAGGATTCGGACAACATCTTCGGTTGCGCGGGCGATGCCTCCGACCTGTCCGCGGGTAGCCATGCTTCTTATGAAGACTTTCGGGTCGGAGGCCAAGTCGACCATTCGGATTCGATCGCCGAGCAAGGCTCCGCCGGTGACTTGGCTGGTGGGATCCACTGCCACTATTCCTACTGAGCCCCCTTCTTCGCGATACCGTTTTGCTAGCCCGGAGATTAGGGTGCTCTTGCCTGCCCCCGGCGGTCCAGTGATGCCGATCACGTAGGCTTTGCCGGTCCGTTCATACAGAGCTGACAGGATTTTGATTCTTGCGCGGGGGTCGTTTTCCGCAATCGACATAAGTTGCGCTATGGCCCGTCGGTCACGATTTACAGACCTTCGCAAGAGTGCCTTCAGCACTGCATTCGAAGTTGAAGCGGGCAACCGTAAGATCACGCCTCAACTTGGATGCTGTCCAAATGCTAGCTTAAAAGTAAACGCCATTGAGCCACCCAAAAGAACATTAACGGCTCTTTCAGTGAAACTCAACAACTCTACTGTGAAACCTCATGCCGAAAAAGAAACCAAAGAACTATTGGAGACGCTTGTTCGGGGAAGTTGCTCAAGCCAGACACAAGCGAGGGACTCTCTACAATCCTCGAGAATTGCGATCCCTAGCGAAACTAGCACGTAGATGGGAAAGCAATCAGCTAAGACCATGGCTCAAGAAGTCTTCTGAACGCAAGCAAGTGTTTGAAAACCCTTCAGGCATTGTTTTGCAGCGCATCTATACACCGAATGACGTTGCTCAACATAGCTACTCGGAACATTCTGGACTGCCGGGGTCATATCCGTATACCCGCAGTATCTACCAGACTATGTACAGGGGCCGTCTTTGGACCATGCGCATGTTCTCTGGATATGGAACCCCTGAGGAAACCAACGCACGCCTTAGGTACCTGCTCAAGGAAGGCGAGACGGGACTGAGTATCGCGTTTGACATGCCGACGCTGTATGGATTCGATGCAGACCACCAGAGGGCAGAGGGCGAAGTCGGAAAGTGCGGAGTCAACGTCTCCTCATTCAAGGATATGGAAGTAATACTTGACCAAATCCCACTTGATGAAGTAAGCACATCGATGACGATAAACGCGCCAGCTTCGGTCCTCACGTGCATGTACATAGCCGTCGCCAACAAAAGAGGGCTATCGGGCGACAAGCTCAGAGGCACAGTGCAGACGGACATTCTCAAGGAATACGCGGCTCAGAAGGAATGGGTATACCCGCCCGAAGCTCACTTGAGAATAATCAGGGATATGATGCTCTACTCGACCAAACACCTGCCCCTCTGGAATTACATCAGCGTAAGCGGCTACCACATTCGCGAAGCAGGCTCAAGCGCTTTGCAGGAGCTGGCTTTCACACTGGCAGACGGTTTCGCCTACATTGATTTAGGCCTCGAAGCAGGTTTGAAAGTGGACGATTTCGCGCCCCGCTTGTCCTTCTTTTTCAACTGTGGGATGGACTTCTTCGAAGAGATCGCCAAGTTTCGGGCTGCGCGCAGAATATGGGGGCGAGTGCTGAGAGAGAAATATCACGCCCGAAATCCGCGCTCCATGCTCATGCGCTTTCACACACAAACGTCCGGTGTCTCGTTGACTTGGCAACAACCCTTGAACAACATTGTACGCACCGCTGTTGAAGGCCTAGCCGCGATACTCGGAGGTACACAGTCGCTTCACACAAATGCCTACGACGAAGCCTGGGCTCTACCGACAGAACAGGCAGCACTCATCGCGTTAAGAACTCAACAAATCATCGCTGAAGAAACTGGTGTTGCAGATGTCATCGACCCTCTTGGAGGTTCTTATTACGTAGAATGGCTGACGGATGAAATGGAGCAGCGGACTTACGAATACCTCGCTAGAATAGAGGATATTGGGGGCATCCTCCCTGCTTTGAAGAAGGGCTTCATTCAGAGGGAAATTGCAGATACCGCCTATAAGTACCAGCGCCAAATGGAAGAGGGCAAGAGAGTCGTCGTAGGTGTAAACGAGTACGAAATGAACGAGCCTTCGCCGATTGAGACTCTAAAGATCGATGATAGCGCAAGGCAAAGACAGATTGAACGGTTGAAGGAAGTGAAGAAGACGAGAGACCCCGGGGCAGTTGGGACAGCTTTAGATGAACTGCGCAAAGCTCTTGAGAGCCCCAATGCAAACTGCATATATCCGATGCTCAAAGCAGTAAAGTCGTACGCAACCCTTGGAGAAATTGTTGAAGTCGGCAGACAGGTTTTCGGCGAGTGGAAAGAACCTTCGATTCTGTGAGTGAGACTGGGAGGTGGGAATATCTCAGCAACTAAAACCATCATTCGCAACAGCGAGCAGAGAAAGATTAGGGTGCTTGTGGCCAAACCCGGGCTTGAGTAGCTCTGCGGCCAAACGGACACGACCGCGGCGCCCTAGTTCTTTGCCGGGCTCTCAGAGATGCTGGTATGGAGGTTATCTATGCAGGCTTACTGGCAAGTCCCGAGCAGGTAGCCCAAATGGCAATAGATGAAGATGTGGACATTGTTGCGATGAGTCTCCTCAACGGAGCACACATGACCGCATTTCCCAAGGTTGCCAAAGCTCTGAAAGAAAATGACGCCAGCGACATTCTTCTGGTTGGGGGCGGCATAATCCCGGAGGAAGACAAGCCGAGACTGGAAAAGCTGGGCATAACAGGAAACTTCGGCCCGGGCACGTCTCTGAAGGCGATAGTAGATCACATGGTGGATCGAGTCAGGAAAGAGCGTTGGAAATAGCCACTAAGGAATCTTCTCGAAGTACTCGATGTCGAGGATTGACCCAGTGCGCTCCTTCTTTTCCTTAAACACTACGCGAACCTTGTCGCCGATAGTCATGGTGCCTTTGGTTCTGTGAACTAGTCCTCCGTAGGCTCCCGGAAATCGAACCAATGCGACACCTACAGGCTCTTTTAGGTAATTTCCCTGCGCGTCCTGGTGAGTTATGGTGAATGCCTCGACGGTGCCTTCATTCCCCACCGGTACATAATCTTCAAGCCGTGACATGCATTTCTCGCAGTATATACGCGGAGGCAGATAGCTGACGTTACACGAATTACAACGGCTGGCGATAAGTTTTCCATTCTCCATGATCTCACGGAAGAACTTCTCCCCCGCAACTCCTACTGTATATCTGAAGGATATGGGGAAGTCTCCTTCGACTCGAATCGGCTCAGTGGTCATGGTTTCCGCTCCGCCGGTTTGAAGTACCTGATGTCCGTGATTGAACCCCTCCTTTTTGTCGATTCAGCCCACACCGCCTTGACGTGCGTTCCGATCTTGAGGGTTTCGGGTTTAGCTTCTCCGATTACGTGAAGGAATCCTGCGTGTGTAGTTCCATCGATTTCTATCACTGCTGGAATTATCGGTGTCTTGAGTCTGGTAGTGTCGGTTGAGATGTAGGATACGGAGAACGTGTTGATGATTCCAGTATCAGGAAGATCCACCCAATCGTTCACTGGACGAAAACGCCACTCACAGAAAACTCGGGGCGGCACCACTATTCGTCGGCAATGTGTACACTGTGTACCTATGATCTTCCCTTCTCTGAGACCCTTCAGGAATCTTCCTATCGCTACGCCAGTCGCCCAACTATACCTTGTCTTGGGCCGGTACATGACTGAAAGAACCCTCTGTGCTTCAAAGTCCTCTTCGCGCAGTGGGACGCCGTGTGGCGTCTGCAGGGGCTTGCTCACCTAGTATGTCCTCCTATCCGCGCATCACAACTACGGTGCCGATCTGCATAGGTCTCCCCAAGCTTGTGCGACCGCTGTGCGTGGGTCGCCGGGGATTTGCCGTTTTCCTGCTTCACCGCGTAGCTGCCAGAACAATTCGCAGATTTTCATCAGACCTGCTGCTGCGATTGGATTACCGACGCCTAGCAAGCCACCTGATGGGCATATTGGCAGTTTACCGTCACGTTCTGTAACCCCTTCCGCCGTTAGTTTGGGGGCCTCTCCAGGGTCTCAAGGGTGGGGCTATCCGATGCCCATCCCAATCCCTTTACCCATACTGGATCGTCTCGGAGGTGTTCTGCTGCATCTTCCGATGGCAAGTACGACAACGGCGGCTCCATCAGCTACAGGTGCAACGTCATACTCTGTGAGCGGGTAGGAGAGTACAGGGTTCTGACTCTCTCCTTTTGCCTCAACAATCCCCCCATTCATTGCCAGGCTGTTTGAGAGTGCATTTTTCCTGTTCTTTGCGACGACCATTCTACAATGATTCGTGCCAGCTCCCCGAGAGTGAAGAAATTTGCTCATCTCCAATCCCGCGACAAAACTTGCGTTCAAGCCTAGTGGACGCGTGTAAACTGGGTCGAGGGCCATGTCGTACACAGTTGATAGGTTGACTATGTCTGAGGCTTTGCTGTGCGCCTCGACCGCCACAACATCAAATAGATCTGTCAGGATCTGCATGTACGCAGCTGCAAGGCTGTACATGCCATCGGCGCTGATCGTGCAGACCGGTTTGAGAACTGCTCCAAGCTGATCCGGGACGTACTCGTCAAATATGCTAGTCCCTTCGAGGAAGTCCTCAGAAGAGCAAACGAAGCTCTCTATGTCTTTCCGGGGATTCAATCCCGCGTCTTCATATGCCTTCTGGGCCGCCTCGAAAATCAACTCCTTGTATGAGACCTCAGGTGTAGATGTTCTCAGCTGAGTAATTCCGACACCAACAATGGCGACGTTTCGCAGAGAGCAGGCCCCCATCTTGCTACCCTGCAACCTCGACTGAAATTTAAGGTGATTCACGATTGGCTCAGCGGGACTGGGACAAGATGTCCAAGACTCGCGCTAGTCCTGCGATTTGGACAATAGGTTCATTATGCTGGTTCGGCAATCGCTCACCACGCATTCCTAGACGGATTCAATGTGGTCTAAATGGTTTCGCCAATCGCGAGTATAGTCTCGGCGGGAATCTCCAAATTCGGAGTCCGGGAAGGGCTGTACACCCGGGAACTTTTCGCGGAGGCCGCCAAGGAGGCGTTCGATCGATGCCCCAACCTTGATCCAAAGAGGGATGTCCAGGGCCTCTTCGTCGGAATGATGAGCGAATCCTATGAGCATCAAGCTCATGTCGCACCACTGTTCCTTGATTGGATCGGGCTTCTTCCGATTCCGGCTATCCGGACGGAAGCAGCATGCGCGTCCTCCAGTGTTGCGTTGAGGGTTGCGCTTTTCTCGATAGCTTCCGGCATGTATGACGTGGTTCTTGTGGGGGGTGTGGAGAAGATGACACACCTCAGCACAACGGGGGTAACCGAGATCCTAGCGATGGCTTCGGATTTTCCCTTCGAACAATGGCACGGAATCTCATTTCCAGGAATATTCGGAATGATGGCAGTTGACCATATGCATCGATATGGGACGACTGAGGAACAACTCGCAAAGGTTGCCGTAAAGAACCATGAACACGGTGTTTTGAACCCCAAAGCACACTTTCAAAAGCGCATAAGAGTCGAAGACGTGTTGTCGTCGACACCGGTCGCGTGGCCTCTGAAGCTCTATGACTGCTGTCCCAGAAGCGATGGAGCGGCGTGCTTGGTCATTACTTCGCCCAGAGTCGCCAGAAAGTTCACAGACACCCCGGTCGATATTATTGGATCAGGGCAAGCTCAGGATACACTTGGTCTCTTTGAGCGTGACAATTTCAGCGCAATGAAAGTGACGCGGTTAGCCGCGCAGCAGGCCTACAAGATGGCCAACGTAAAGCCAGAAGATATCGACGTGGCGGAGGTCCATGATTGCTTTACGATTGCTGAGATAATGGCCTATGAGGATTTGGGTTTCTGCGGGGCGGGAGAAGGGGGCAAGTTGATCGATGAGGGCGTCACGCAACTAGGTGGGAAGATCCCAGTCAATACCAGCGGAGGGCTGAAGGCAAAAGGCCACCCAGTGGGAGCAACTGGCGCAGCTCAGGCTTGTGAGATTTACCTTCAGCTAACGAATCAAGCGGACCGAAGACAAGTATCCGGTGCCGAGGTCGGACTTACAGAGAATGTCGGAGGCTCGGCCTCGACCGGAGTGGTTCACATCTACAGACGCGGAGATTGAGTGAGGTAATAGGGAACATGACGACAGTCACGTCGCAGGAAAAAGGCGCATTCATCCGTGATGAGAAAGGTCTGATTCTCCCAACAGTAGAGAACTTTTACAGATTCTGTGCGGAAGGCAAGTTGATGGCCGTGAAATGCAACCATTGTGATGCAGTGATATGTCCGCCTCGTAGCATTTGCCCGAAATGCTTTGGCTATGACTCTGAATGGGTGGAGCTGAAAGGGCGCGGAAAGCTGTTGACATACACGATAATTCACTTCCCCCCAAGCCAGTTTCAGGCGTTGGCTCCCTACGCTGTGGGTATTCTAAGACTGAACGAAGGTACACAACTGCCCGGAATGATAAGGAACGTCAAATTAGAGGATCTTCGAATTGGAATGGATCTCTTGGTAGATTTCGAGGCTACATTGCCCAAAGAATGGCCCAAATGGCCTCGCTACTTCTTCAAACCAGCAAGCTCACCTCACGCCCAGAGTCCGCCTTGACAACACCACCGCCTCGAATGATCCATTAATTATCGGCCCACAAACGGGAATTCCTATTGGAATTTCCACAACCGATGAAAATTAAAATAGGAATAATGTGCTTTCGCGGGTTCTAATCACGTGCAAAGAGGTGTGAACCCTTGGAAGGCCACCTAACAGGAGCGTTCCCGCGATCAGAGGCTCTTGTGGAGGCTAGCAGAGCTGCAACACGCGGAAGAGTCTCGCCGGACGAACTTGAGGCAGCGTACGCTCGCGACATGGCGGCATTGACAAACTTGCAAACTCAAGCCAAAGTGGAGTTCGTTGTGGATGGACAATTAAATTGGAAGGATCTGTTCAGACCATTTAGTGAACTTCTAACAGGTATTCGCCTTGGGGGACTAACACGGTGGTTTGATAACAACACTTTCTACCGCAAACCGATTATCGTAGATAAGGTCAGATACGCCGGGGCAAGTTTGGACACATATTTTCGATGCAGCTTGCCTCACAATGGCGCTCGCTGGAAGGCCGTCCTCCCAGGACCCTATACTTTTGCAGTGATGTCGCAGAATAATGCATACTCATCATTCGGAGACCTGATCGACGCTCTTGCTCATTCCCTGAAGGATGTCATTTCTGAATTGAAGAAGGAGGGATACGAGTATTTTCAGTTCAATGAACCATGCGTCTGCTTTAGTGAGCCATCTAAGAATGAACTCCAACTCATCAAGCAAGCTTATGAGGTATTGGTGAAAGGGATAGGTGCAAAGACTGCCCTGCACACCTATTTCGGTGACGCTGGCAAGGTAATTGACTCGATTCTCGATTGCTCCACGGATTGCGTCGGAGTAGACTTCTACGCAACTTCAATTGCCTCATTGGTCGAGCACGATTTCACTAAGGAGATCGGATGTGGTTGCATAGACGCTAGGAATTCCTTGCTTGAGACTCCGGACGCCCTAAGGAAGCTTATCAGAAAAGTCGAAGACGACGTAGCCCCAAAGGCAGTGTATGTGACGCCTAACTGTGATCTCGAATTTCTTCCACAGAGCATCGCAGTGAAGAAGCTTCATATCCTTGCGGAAGCAAAGGAAACGGTTGCGTGATCATACGGACAAGCTCTTTCCTGTACAAGAAATCGGTAGCCTACCGAAACCTCCTTGGTTGATATCGTATCTTCGAGGCAGGGCTGTCGAAAAACCCGAGCTGGAGCATCTCGCGAAGTGGTCGAAGATTTCAGGTTTCGAAGCGGAGAAAGATACTCGTGCAGTATTGTCGCAGCCAAAGACAGCTGAAACCGAGAAGTGCGTTCGAAACTTTGCATCGCTGTTTGATATCAGGTTTCTTGAGTCCGCAGGACTGGACTACGTTTACGATGGCGAAGCGAATCGTATCGAAATGTACGAGCATCCTATCCGCCATTCAGAAGGCTTTGAATTCTATGGACATGTGAGATCGTTTGACGACAGGTACTATCGTAGAGCAGCATGTGTACGGAAGGTCGGGTTCCGTGACGCCTACCATCTGGACGAATTCACGTACGCAAAGCAAGCCGCGAAACGCAAGATCAAGGTGCCTGTAACCGGTCCATACACACTAGCCGAATGGTCCTTCAATGAGTTCTACCAGCGTCGACTTGCCGATGATTACCACGATCTGAGTAAACTGAAGTCGGAAGCAAAACGTGAGTTCGTCCTTGACGTGGCAAAGGAAATCATCCGCCCCAATCTCCAGGCACTCGTGGATGCGGGAGCGGAGTGGATCCAAATCGACGAACCCGCAGTCACTACGAAGCCAGGGGAAATCCCGTTCTTTGTCGAGGCGTTCAATGAAAGCACAGCAGGATTGAGCTGCAAATTTAGCGTGCATATCTGCTACAGCGACTATCGCGTACTGTACCCAGACATCTTGGAGCTGAAGAAGTGCAGTCAGTTGGCGCTGGAATTCGCAAACCGAGGTGATGATACAGCAGCTGCATACGCGCAACTGCAGCTACTGAACGAGTTTGAGGACGAACGGGAAGTGGGCTTGGGAGTGGCCGACGTCCATGTGGATGATGTTGAGGAACCCTCTCTGATTTGCGACAGGATCAAGTACGCAGTCAAAACACTGAGTGACCCCGAGAGGATCTATGTGAATCCCGATTGTGGACTCCGCACTCGTTCATGGGATGTGGCCTACTCAAAACTCTCTAACATTGCCGAGGGCGCTGAGATGGCGAGACGAGAGATCTCCTAGACCCAGGAAAGCAGAGGAAATGGCTAAGCTTACTGAAATCCTCCAGCGGAAAGGCCGTCTTCTCACCACCGAATTTCTTCCCCCGAAGACCGCAAAGCTTTCCGACCTCGTTGGCAAGGTTCTGAAGGTCGCAACACTCATTGATTCTGTGAGTTTGCCGGAACTGAAGGCCAATGAGATCAGTGTTCCGCGGTTCAGAATGAACCCGATATTTACCGCGCTTAGACTTCGCGATCTGACTGGAGTCGAAACGATCTTTCACTTGACCCCTAGGGACTATAACAAGAATGCAGTCGCCGGACTGCTGCTTGCGGCTGCCGAAACCAATCTGCAGAATGTCCTTGTGGTCGGTGGAGATCGGTACAGCAACAAAGAGGAACATGTTCTATCCAAGAACGTGTATGATTACAGTGGCTGCACAAGTCTCGTGAAAGGCATAAGAGGGCTCGAATCGGAAGCGGAGTTGGGCACGTCCCGATTCTGCGTCGTTGTTGGAACCGACCCGACCGTGATATACACTGGTGATAGAGGGAAAGCTGAGAGCGAAGTTGCGAAACTCGTCGAGCGCCAGGATGCAGGAGCAGAACTCGCTCAGACACAACCGGTCTTCGATATGAAGTATTTCGAGTTTCTTGATCTCGCTCGTGAGCAAGGCGTTAAGATTCCCATTCTTGTTGGCATTCTGCCTCTTCGCGGCAAGGCAGACTCGGTAGAGATCGAGCAGAGGTATGGGATAACCATCCCGCATGAAGTGAAGTCCTTGCTCAAAGAGAATGGAGGAGAAGCTGGCAAAGTCTTGAGTTTGGAACTAGCTGCAGGCTTGATGAAAGAGGGTGTGCGTTGTATACATGTCTATCCGCGAGAGGACTGCGAATTCGTAACGAGCCTTGCGCGGACACTGTCTGGCTCCAACCAATTTCCATAAGGAGCGCGTCCTTCTTTACCGTCTCCCCTTCCCTGACCCCAGTCGACTTAACTCGTCCAACAATTGGGGATGAGATTTCGTTCTGCATCTTCATTGCTTCAAGAATCAATAGAGGACTACCAACCTCCACATGATCGGCCTCTTTCACTAGAATGCTCGTAACGCGACCCGGCATCAAAGCGCGGATTTCACCACCATAACGGCGTTCTACTGTCCTGTCAGCCTGAACCGGGTAGCTAGCCAAGCCAACAGCTTGAACGGAAGTGGAGAAAGGTATACCCGCAAGCCAGGCCTCCATGATGTCATTCTGGAGTGACCGAGTCTGAGCTCTCACAGCTCTCTCACCACTCCGCAAGCACCAATTCAGAACGCCATCCTTGCCAACGAGATCTATTTCGAACATTTGCCCATCAAGAGCTACACGAAGGTGGTTCGATGTTGTTTCTTGGACACTAGCAGAATAGACGCTGCCGTTCAATTTGGCCCTATAGTTGAGCAAACTACCAGCCATCTCTCCAGTCCTGAGCTACAGCTTTGGCTCGAGCGAAGGAACGCCAGCTGGATTTTGATGTCGACGATTCACTCTGAACTGGCGGACTGCGGAGTGCCATCTTGGAGGCCACCGCAGCGGCAACTGCGAACCTCTCCATTTCCAACAGGGCTGAGTTCATGCGTGGCAAGACGTGGTCTAGATAACTCGTGTCGAAATTACCTTGCAGAAAACCATCGTCATTCATGATTGCCATGTGCAGTGACACTGTAGATGGAACACCCACAATTTCCATTTCATCAAGGGCAATCCTCATGCGTCGAATCGCTTCATCTCTGTTTCGACCCCACGATGACAGTTTGGCGATCATCGAATCATAGAATTCAGGTATTGTGTAACCGGAGTAGAGCGCCGAGTCGACTCGGATGCCCGGGCCAGTGGCTGGATGGTAACGGACCACAGTGCCCGGCGATGGTGAGAATCCTCTTTTTGGGTCCTCCGCATTGATTCTGCAGTTGATAGCCTAACCGTTGACGTGCACGTCATTCTGTGACATACCAAGCGGCTCCTTTGATGCGATCTTGAGTTGTTCCTCGACGAGATCGATGCCGGTTGTGAGCTCAGTAACGAGGTGTTCCACCTGTAGTCTCTTGTTGACTTCGAGGAAATAGAAACGACCTGACTTATCTAATAGAAACTCAACCGTTCCTGCATTCACGTATCGGGCTGCGGCTAGGCCTTTCTTGGTCGCGTCACAAAGTCGCTCGCGGAGTTCGCGCAACCGATCTATCTTTTTCTTGAATACTGAATCTGGCTCTTTCATCCGAGCACGACCAATGTTTGTTGCTGAAAGTCACTATTCAGCGGTCTGATTGCTTATTAGACTGTGGCAAGAAGTCCGAAAGAGTCCGAGATGAGCAGTGCTGCATTTGAGAAAGCTCCGCCAGTTCTCACTCTTGGCTGTCATGATTGTGGGGTTGATATTTGCAGTTAGAGGAGTCGCACTGTGGACCGAGGTGGACACCGGAGTCCATATCCAGAACTGGATTACACCATCCTCCGCCATCCCAGGGAAGGCCTACATGTGGACCTGGGGAGTCGATGGCAATCCCAAGTCTGAACCTGACCTATGGCACTTTCATGTGGTATTTGTCGCCAACGATAGCGCTGATGTGCTTCTGCTCTGGAATCTGAATGAGAGTGTTTTATTCGTTAAGAACTCGGCACGGATCGATGAAACGTTTGATGTACCCTTGCCGCGAACCAGCAAATTATGGAGATGGGATTGGCTAATTCGAAATCCACATGAAACGACTTTGGGTGTGGAGAACTTCACAGTGACGCATTATCCCCTTAGTTTTCCCGAAAGGCAGAATGGTGCCGTGGCCATTGCTGTTGGCATATCGATCATCGCGGCATCAATCGCTGCTTTTGTCTATTTCAAGCGTCCCGGTATGCGACCGAAACGGCGGAGGTAGCCTCAATGTCTCTCCGGATTCCGTGATCGTCGATAATCTGCACGACGGTAAGCGTCAAGTAGTCATGAAAAACCCCGGAGATCATCTCTTTCTCAAATTCGATGGCCAATTTCCTTCCTTGAGAGCAGTCGTTCTGTCGCAGCAATCGCAGTACCTCTGAGAACGACCTTGCGCACAAAGTTTCGTAGATGTGTTCTAATTCAAATAGAATGTGAGATGCAAGCTCTGTTCTGTCGATCGAATGACCAATTGCGTCTGAGAGGGTTGTGACATTTCAGGCGACTCCAGTGAGCAGTGAAGACGGGAAATTTACGTTGACTCCCAAGCCGAGGATTGCGTACTCCAACAGGTTGCCTGTGAATCTCGCCTCAACCAAGGCTCCGGCCAGTTTTCGATTATTGAACATCACATCGTTGGGCCATCTGACTGACGTCTTGATTTTATGCAATGCGCTGATTGCTTGAACCATTGCAAGAGCGCCAATTAACTGAATGCCCTCCGAAGGCTCGAAGGAGCGGGGGGGCCGCAAAACGACACTAGCCCGAATGCCGCCTTCCGGAGAGAACCACGTCCTGTCATGTCTCCCCCTACCTTGCGTCTGCTTCTCTGCGAACACGGTGAAACCATGCGGTGCTCCCGCATTTGCCATCTGTGCTGCGATGTCGTTGGTCGAAGTGCATTCCTCCAGAATCAGAAGTGATTGTCCAATCTTCGATATCCGCAATTTGGAAAGTAATGAATCTGACTCAATCAGCGACACTTTTCGTCCACCTCTTTTCGCGAAAGAATGGGTTGCTCTCAGAAGTGAGGGTCAATTGACCAAATGCCTACCTCTGTGAATCATTCACGCGGAATACGGTTCGCTTACGCTGATTAGGCCAAATTGAGCAGCTATTTAACGTCCAATGTTGACAAGCCATTGTATGCCCGGTACCGTAATCATTTATGCCACTTTGTGGGCGTCTGGGTTGATCTGATTTGAAGAAGACCGTGGCTAGGACTCCTACAGGTATTCCTGGTCTTGATGAAATTCTTGGGGGAGGCTTCCCTCAAGGTCGTGTCGTACTAGTTCTGGGTGAACCAGGGGCAGGAAAGACAATCCTCTGTTCGCAATATCTGGCTAATGGAATTGCCAAGTTCGGCGAGAACGGTCTTTTTGTGAGCATGGAGGAAGGCAAGGGTCACTATTGGCGTGAGATGAGCGCCTTCGGCTTGGACCTGGAAGGCGCAGAAAAGACGGGCAAATTCAACTTTGTAGACGCTTCCCCGATACGAACAATTCCAGGAGAGGTGCGAATTGGGAAACTCACGATAGGTAGACAGGATTTTTCATTGATCAGCTTGCTGGAAGTCATTCGCAGTAGCGCCAAGGCAATTGACGCTCAGCGAATTGTCGTCGACCCAATTTCCCTACTGATCTACCAATATCCCGATGAAAGTCAACGACGCAAAGCTCTGTTGGACCTTGTCGAGGCGCTCGCAGAGACTGGCGCAACTTGTCTACTGTCGTCAGAACTTCACCGAATTGGACTCAAAGGCCGAATAGTGCAGATAGAGGAGTATCTTGTTCACGGAGTTATCTTAATGCAAACCATTGCCGCCGGTCGAACCATGGAACGAATTATTCAAGTGGAAAAGATGCGTGAAACACAGATCGACCGCCAGCCAAGACCGTACAGAATAACCGAGAAAGGTATCGAGGTCTATCCAAGGGAAAGCGTGATCTAGGACCTAACTTGTTGACACGCTGGAGGGGCTACTTCCTTCGACGTCTTGAGCGGGTCGATGAAGGCCTTTCGCTGTCTTTCTTCGGTGAAGGACTGATCGTCTCAGGTTCTAGAGGCGCCGGAGGAGGAGTGGTGAGCATTGTCCACCCTATCCATCCAGAAATCACTAGAACGAGGAGAACGAACAGAAGAACGGGAATTCCGATGGCCCATTCCCGCCACTGAGCTGGCAGTCCAATCAAAGGAGCGAAGAAAGCAGCAATGTACACAATAGCGATTACTACTGAAAGTATGAAAATCGCGAAACCGTAGCCTTGATCCTTACTCATGAGATCTCACAGGCGAGCGGCATCTAGCCGTCGAAGGGAATATAAGCTTTGAGAAAATTCGGGCGTCATCATAGCTGTTTGTAGCCTGGTCTCTTGCTGAGCATTACTGGCAATCTTAGCGGCATGCGCGGATATCCTTTTGTTAGCTCGGCGATCTCCTTCTGCAAGTCCTCAAGACTGGAGTTGTATTGTTTCCCGTCACGGCGTCGGCGGATCGCGAGCTGGTCTGTGGTAGTCTCTCTTTTTCCGATGACAACTACGTAGGGTATCCAATTCAGCTCCGCATCGCGGACGCGCTTGTCAACGCTCTCATCCCTATCGTCCAAGTCGGTTCTGACGAGTGACTCTCCAAGTTTCGCTGCGAGACTCATGGAGAAGTCAAGGAACTCTGGTTTGACCGGTATCAGCCTTACTTGGGATGGTGATAGCCAAAGCGGCAAGGAGGGTTTCACGCCTTCTCTCTCCATCCTGGCACATTGATCCAAAACCGTGAATAGGTATCGCTCGATCGAGCCGATGACAGCCGTATGTATTATCGGCGGAAATTGCTTGTCACCCTTCTCATCGACGAAGGAAATTCCGAACCGTTTTGCATTCCCGATATCTATCTGGAAGGTCGCGATCTCTCGCGGTCTTTCAAGCTCGTCAATTATGTGATACTCAATGTTCAGAACCCAGTAGTATATTCCCTCGGGGACAAAGTTCAGCAATGCTGGTTTTCCCTCGCGTTTCACTAGTTGCATGACGTAGTCTTTGTTGGAGTCAAGGAAACTTTGCGTGATGTTGTAGACTGAAACGTAGTCCCTACCCAGCTTCCGTATTTCTTCGTAGATTCTGTCATGAAGCTTCAGCGTAACGACCTTAGCATCGTCCATACTCCTACAGTAAATGTGGCAATCCGGCATGTGCAGTTTCCTAACTCGAAAGGAGAGCAAGAGTTCACCGCTCTGCTCCAATCTGTAAGAGTCAGCGACTTCGAAAGTTCCGAAGGGGAGTTGCCTGTAGCTTAGTGTCCAGTTTCTGACGGCAGCGAATTGTTGGTGACACGCGGCGTATCTCATGACAAAGCTCTTGTTTTCGGATTCGATTCGATAGAGTCGCGAGCCAAACAGATCTGCATGTTCTTTTACAGCTGGGACCGATAGATCGAACATGTTAGTGCCTTTCACCTGGAATATGGGAATCCCTGCGGCAAGGACAGCGTCCCATGAGTATTCGCTGATGAGATCGAATATCATGACGCCTTCTGGGCTGTATCGCATGTGTCCCTGATCCGAGAAACCCTCCCACTCGATTCCAAACTTCCGGCAATATTCTAGGTATCTTGGTTCCCCACCTGGCAGTCCTTTCTTCAGGGCTTCCTTTTCCACAAGAACCTGGAACTCGTTCTCACCAGGTCCGAAGACATACTCTTCAGGGTCGTAGAGTTTGCCATCAAGTGCGAGTATCTTGTAGTATGTCTTGATAGTAGCGGCCGGTGGCTTGGCTTGTTCAGGTCTTATTGTTCTCGAGAGTTCAGACAGCGGATGACCCAAGCAGCGCAGGTTGAAACTCTTATAGTAGCCGAACGGACTTCGATGAATTTCGTATCCTCTCTCTCGCAACTTGGACGTCAGCCCCTCAAGAGTTGAGATCGCCGTGTCACGCGAGGCGAGACTACTTGACAAGTGCGCGTATGGGTAGACGAGCACACGGCTTGTTCGAACTGAGTCAGCAACCCCTGCTATCGATTCCGCACTCTTCTCAATTACCTCGTTAGGGTTCTGTTCGTCTTCTTTCTCAATTGTGCAGAAGGCTACGAGTATATTCTCGAACCTACCCTCCTTACTCGCATCATCAAGCTTTTCTGGGTTTTTGACGGCTTGTTCGCGAACGGCGTACTCGAAGTATTCGCAGTGCAGTAACAAGAGTCTCATGAAAGATGCATCTCATGGCGATATGCGGACATCGACGGCGCTTATGCCGAGAACCGCCACTTATCGATTTGTCGATCCTTCCGAGAGAGCTTCTTGTACTCTCGATAGTGGTTCTTGCATAGGTACGCCCTGCGCGCTGGACCGATGTTAAGACCCGAGTGTGCCACCTTCTCGGGTGAAATGGATCTAACCGCTGCAGCGGTGCACCCAACCACATTACATTGCTGGCCCTTAGACACTTTCCCCATCGAAATCGCTAGCAGAATAAAGAGAGTCACTCAAAAAGTTGGTTTCAACCTATTCCCAGACTCTCCAACGGCCCGAAACCACGCACTCCTTGAAACACCCGCCCCATTTTCGCTTCAGGTGCGCCAGGGTAAACGGGCGGACCACGAAACGGTCATTAGGAATAGGCCGGTTATGGGGCGGTGGCTGGTCAGATTGCTAGGACGTTTCAGAGAGAAGTACGAGGCGGCGATGCAACCGCTGGGCAAGGCGCTTGGACACATAGGAGCTTCGCCCAACCTTATGACAACATTCAGCTTGCTGATTTCCGGAGCAGCGGCAATAGCATATGCATTGAGATTACCACTCCTGGGAGCTCTAGGACTGGTTGGGTCAGGCTTCGTTGACATGTTGGATGGTGCTGTTGCGCGAGCCACGGGGAAGGCCACCAGATTCGGAGCTGTGTACGATCACGTGCTCGACAGGTATGCTGAGTTCGCAATATTAGTCGGCATTGGATTTGGTGGTTTCGTCAACTGGGTCTGGGTCATCTTCTGCCTTTTCGGAATGGTGATGGCGAGTTTTGTCAGGGCGAAAGCGGAATCTGTGGGGGGTTTGCGGAGTTGTAGTGTTGGGATCGCTGAGAGGCAGGAGAAGCTGATTCTGCTTTTGCTAGGTTCGATATTGCAGGGGCTGTTTTCCTCGGCGCTGCTCGGAGCCGTTATACTTGTTGGGGTTTTGTCACACGTGACGGTTGTGCAGAGACTCAATTACACCTTTAAACAAACTCGGGGACTCAGGATTGACATTTGATCTCGTGGGTATTGGCAACCCAGTCTACGACATCATTGTGACTCCTCAGGCTAGGACTGAGAGCAGAGTGCTATCTGGATGCAGCACAAATGCATGTCTCGCAGCCAAGAGGCTCGGTCTCACCAAAGTAGGTCTTATCGGATCCATCGGGCGCGATTTTGGGAAAAAGTTCCTCCACGACATGAACAGCTATGGAATAGATGTTCGATTGGACTCGACTGACGGGGAGACTGGCGGCTTCCATTTAGTATATGACGCTCAAGGGGACCGGACTCTTGATGTGCTCGGCGTAGCCGAACGGATAAAAGCGGTTCATATTCCGGACGAGTATCTAGACGCCAAGTTCATTCTAATTGGTCCAATATTGGGAGAAGTCGACTTGGGACTGGTCGAGTTTGTTCGTTCATCATCCTCAGCGAAACTCTTCTTAGATCCCCAGGGATTGGTCCGAATCATCGGACGCGATCGCCGTATCGTCCACAAGTGCGACAAAGCGCAGTTCAGAAAGATCGCCGGACTGGTAGACTTCATCAAACCGAATGAGCCCGAAAGCGAAACAATAACAGGGGAAAAGGATGCAGTTCTGGCGGCTCGCCAAATCGGGGAATTAGGGTCGGGTATTTCTATTGTTACGCTTGCTGATCGCGGGTCCATTTTGATCGACGACAACAGCCTGTGCAGGATCCCAGCGTTCCCGACAAGTGCAATTGACCCAACGGGAGCCGGCGACGTCTATGCAGGGTCATTCATTACCAACTATATCCGAAAAGGGAACATTGTTGAGGCGGCGATGTTCGCCTCTGCAGCTGCTTCGCTTAAAGTTGAGCAGATGGGACCAGACTTCAGAATTCCACTTGAGGCAGCGGAACAAAGGAAGAAGGAGATTCGCGAAAGGTTTCTGGTCGAGAACGCGAATCAGTAGTATCTTCTTTCTTCGGCAGCCCTGACCTTCGTGAGCCCAAAGTGAACTGCACAAGAAACGCAATAGAACTTAACTACTCTCTCTCGAGCGATGTAGGTGCCGTGCGAGCGCAGTTCGCGGGCTAGTGAAGGCTCCACCAGACTCGTCCATCTTGTTTCACGTTTCGCCTTGTCTCTTGGAACAGGCCTACCACAGTGTGAACATTGAATCATTACTGCGCTGCCCTTGCCGCCCTTGCTTCGGCCGCGTGACTTTCTTTTCTTAGTCAACTATGGTCCTCTGACCTACCCATTTTGTCTGCGCCGCTTAAATGTTGTTGTGTTTCCACTTACGGTCGCTCAGTATGCTCTCGCGAAATAGACTACTTTTGTTGCGGGTTTACCACATCGTACACAACCTGAGAAGGTGCTTTCAGGCTGTAGTGGAATAGTGCGGATTGTGGCTCCGCTCTCGGTCCTTATTCCATCCTCGCATTCCGTGACCCCACACCAGCACGAGCGTATGAAACCTCCGCGTTGATCAAGAACCCGCTTGAATTCATCATATCCCATCGCAGTGCTAATTGATCCATCCAGAGCAGTCTTGGCTCGTGCATAGAGATTCTTCTGAATGTCTTCTAGGATTCTGGTAACTTCTTGGACAATTGTGTCTTCGGGAACCATGGTTTTCTTTGAGTCATCTCGCCTTGCCATAGTCACTTGGCGTTTCTCTAGGTCCTTGGGGCCTATCTCGACCCGAAGAGGTACGCCTTTCAACTCCCACTCGTTGAACTTCCAGCCAGGAGTGTATTGTTCGCGTGTGTCTACATGGACTGTGAGGCCCGCCTTTCTGAGCTGGTCGGAAACCTGCGCTGCCTTCTCTGCGATCGCTGCGGTGTCACCCTCTCTGTAATAGATGGGCACTATGACGACCTGTATCGGAGCGATGCGAGGTGGGATTACCAATCCCCTATCATCGCCATGAAGCATGATTATTGCGCTGATAATCCGCCATGACACGCCCCAAGATGTAGTCCAAGCGTAGTGGGTCGCTTCGTCCCTGCCAAGGTATTTTATTTCGAAAGGTTTCGCGAAGTTTTGGCCGAGGTTGTGTGAGGTTCCCATCTGGAGAGCCTTTCCGTCGGGCATCATCGCCTCGAGCGCTGTTGTGTAAAGTGACCCGACAAACTTCTCCCTCTCGCTCTTGTACCCTAAGAGAACTGGGACTGCTGACTGCTCTTCGAGGAGCTGCCTGTAGAATTCGAGGATCATCATAACCTCCTTGTCCGCGTCCTCCTTTGTCTCGTGTACCGTGTGCCCCTCTTGCCATAGGAATTCAGAAGTTCTGATGAAGGGACGTGTGGCAGTTATTTCAGCTCTCAGGACTGAATTCCAGACGTTAATCAAAAGGGGTAGGTCTCGCCAGCTCCGAACCCATTTCGAGTATGCATCGTAGATTATTGTTTCAGAGGTCGGTCGAATTGCCAGACGTTCAGTGAGTTGATTGTCGCCTGCATGGGTGACCCAGAATACTTCAGGAGTAAATCCCTTGAAGTGCTCCGCTTCTTTCTTCAAGAAGCTTTCAGGAATTAGGAGAGGGAAATATGCATTCGAGTGATTTGTTTCCTTCAGTCTTCGGTCGAGGTGTTCTTTGATTTGTT
>Ga0315282_10000841_pt1 | contig 60004 bp, 49 predicted proteins | sample YL17G07_20_MG_FD_203693 | JGI IMG/M metagenome (GOLD analysis project Ga0315282, IMG submission 203693) | Sediment microbial communities from Yellowstone Lake, YNP, Wyoming, USA - YL17G07_20 | ecosystem: Environmental > Aquatic > Freshwater > Lake > Sediment | place: USA: Wyoming | collected...
ATCTCGAAGCTGAACAATGGAGCCACGAGCTCAGCTATGGCGCTCCTGAACTTGACGAGGAATTCATCCAAGCTATCATGTCACAGTGCGTAGATAGTCAGAAAAACTCTATATTCGCATCTACTGTGTAGAACACGTTTATATAAAGGGATTTCCATTATTACTTAGGGGAAGGTTAAAATGATTGCCTCCTCGAACACCGTCAGCTTCGGAATAGATACTGAAATCACACCCGCATACTTCGATGGTTTTATGAAGTTCTTCTATCAACAATATATCCTTGCGCACAAAGAACGTTTCACGAATGTCAAACTGTCAGTAGGCGAAGATTACGTCCTTTCCTTCACTGCTCTGGGACCCAGCGGAAGGGGATATGTTGATGTCGAGATGAAGGCTGGACAACCAATACAAGTGAAAATGACACCAAATGATCAGAACTTCCCCAAAGAGGCGATGGATCAGCTCAAGGAAGATTTGGTCATTGGCGCTAAGTTGTTTGAGGAGCAGATAAGGAAGACGACATTATACTTCGCATGGGTCGAGGGCGAGGAGGTTATACCGGAGATGGCTCCAGGGCGGAAAAGTATCATCGCCAGGTTATTCTCGGAGAGCATGTTGATATTCTTTATAATATTCATGGCGGCCAGCATCATCCTATTCGCATTTTTGGGGTTATACGCTCCACTAGCCCTCGTAGCGATCCAGTTCGTAATGGTCCTAATTTCTGATAAATTCATAATGAGGACCGGGGATTGGCGTATTACTGAGAAGAACACAGACGTTCATCTTTTCGAGTACCACATGCCAATCGAAGAATACAGGGAATTTCAAAAAAGGTACAATAGAAACACGTTGATTAAAATAAAGGAAGAGATCTACAAGAAAACGATACCCTTTAACAAGCCAATAGATTGCGAGGCAGTTGGAGAGGTGCTTTCTACGTATGGATATAAGTGCGAGCCAGGTAACATGATGACAAAAAAAGTAAATGTCTACGAGATCATCAAAAAGGCTGCGGGGATCTACGGGCTTCCAATACCCAAGATTGTCATCGCAAACACTACCATTCCGAACGCAGCAGCCTCAGGGCCAGCCCCAACCCATGGAGTGGTGCTCATAACCACTGGGCTTTTGGTTCAACTCAATGATGACGAGATACTAAGCGTCATCGGTCACGAATTCAGCCACCTCAGGGCGAGGGATCCTTTAGTCCTTTTCGGAATAACCTCTGGCGAGTTCCTACTTAGGGTATACGTCCTCTGGCCTTTGGTGAATTTGTTCGGATTCCTCTACCTTTTCCTCGCTTTTGGTGTGATTTATTTCATAGCGAAGTTCTTCGAATCTCGTGCCGATCTCGAGTCAGCCATCAAAATTGGGCAACCTACGATATACATATCTTTTGGAACTCTCTGAGCGTAAAGATCAATCTCATGTGGGAATTCCTTGAAAGTGAGGGGAGTTGTACTCTTTTTATTGTAATTATCATATTCTACTGCAACTAGATCTCGTTTAGGGAAATACTTTAAGTTCTCAATGGAATGGAAGCAATTTCCCTTCTCGATCGCAAAACGTGGTTCGTTGAATCCATTGTCATATAATCTGAATCTTGTCTCTCTGAATATGTCTTTGACCTGGAATTCCACATAGACCGTACCGCCTATGCTTGGGCCCTTCCCCCTAAGGTAATCATAGTCGAATGATTTGATTGGAATCTCCTTACCGCCGAGATCTGCTACTAGAACTGGGATTGATGGATTGTCATTGTATTTAATTTCTTTGAACTTGATTACCTCTGACGCTTTGCCTTCTATCTTGCTTACGAAATACCATATGGGTAACTGCTCAATCTTCACAATCACTTCTCGATGTGCCTGAAATTTATCCATTATATAATCCGGTACGTAAATAAATGTACGCTCCGTCTTGTGGAAGTCCTTGTAAAAGTCGTATTTCTGAACTATTGTAGGATCAATAAGTTGAACTTGTAAAGGTCCTTCTTCTGCTATCATCGCATCGATAAGACTTGTTGGAAGTTCTAGAGCTATGTTACGCCCTTCTTTTGTCTTGCCTTTTAGTATTAGGCTCAACTCATCATTCTGATAGTAACTCTTGAGTTTTCCCAGATCCTCATAGTTCTTTAATAGGGCTTCGAGGTTAGAATCTTGGACAGCTTGATTGATGGCCTGCCTCCATATGGTCTCCTTAACATCCACATAGACTGGTCTTTCAGCCACCTCCTTGCGGTTCTCCCCTATTTCGTCCAGTACTCCCGCAAGCTTACCTGCCTTTACTTCATTCGCGCATTCAAGTAGATTGTCCTGTCTTCTCCTGAACTCAGGGATCGTTCGTTCGAAGTGCCCTGCGGGTAAGACAATTGGGCCATCGGTTCTTTTACGAACTGCATCACCCGGATGTCTCTCTGGTTCTAATCTAGCATAATCATCCCTTCTTGCCACATCAATTAACTGTCGTTGATGTGACTCTTTGGGACGTCGCTGGTTATCCTTCCCTACCCGCGGCTCGAGACGTTCAGCAGGTCTACAGGAGTCTTCAGTGGGTTTCAGAGGCTCTGTTGCTAGTTGCTCGTGAAATTTGGTCTCCTTGTGTTTAAGTTCTAGATCGGTCTGTGGCAGCTCTTTGGCGTCGTTAATATACTCGACTAGTAGTTTTTTGCCCTTTTCCAGCTGAGTTTCTTGATTTGTCTGCCTCTCTTCTGTTTTTACGAGCAGCCCCGGAGTTGTCCCTTTCTCTTGAAAAGGTAGTTCTTCTGGTTTGTCAGGGGATCGCCTGCCCGTCAGGTCTGTACGTTCAATGGATCGCTCGGGCTTGGTCTCTATTCCATCCGTTCTCGTTATATCGCTAGGTTGCTTAACTTCTTCACGTAGTTGGATTGTCTCTGAGGGTTTTTCATGCGCATCCTCGGTGAGGTACCCATGACTTGACTTATCACGAACTGTTGTCTCTTGCTCTGGTGGATGCTCTAAAGCAGATTCTTTACCCTCCAATTTGGTTTTAGATTCGTGCGGTATGTTGTTGCTCTGTAATGGCTTGAAGTCGGATCGTTCGACTTGTGGTTCATGGGTTTTATCCACTTGAGCTTCTGGAGCTGTCTGGCTCTCTCCGTCTCTAGCAAGTTGATTTGGAGTTGTCCCTTTTTCCTGAAGGCTTTCAACGTCTGGGTTTTCTGGTAATCGCCTCTCTTCTGTCTGCGCAATGGAATGCTCAGGCTCGGTATCTATTCCGCCTGTTCTCGTCGTCTCAGTGGGTTGGTTGATCCGCTCATCTCGCCTGCTTGCCTCCGAGAGTTTTCGATGCACCTCTTCGTCGAGATGTCTACGATCTGGCCTCTCTTGAGCTTCTTTCTCCTGCTCTGTTGGATGCTCTGAGGCTTCGCTCAGCTTTCTGTGGATCTCTGAACCCAGGTCCTTACCTGGAGCATCTCCCGAGTCATCCCTGTGCTTTCGGCGCTCCGGCCTGTCTGCCAAGTCCCGCATCTCTTTTCGTCATCGTTCCTTGATACTGAGCTTCAGAGTCGGTCGCTGAAGGACATTTAGACCGCACCGGTTACAGTCGAGATAGGCTACTATGGCAATGTAGATCGCATAACGCATCACGTAACCCGCGAGGTGGCCTGTGACCTGTTTTAGATCCTCGGGCTGCACGGAGACAAATGGATTCAGCGCCAGAAAGGTCGGAAATAGGGGGGATTACTGGCTTTAACCTCATTCTTTCACCTACCCCAAGCGTTTTGAAAACCCTAATAACCTCCCATATTCGCCCTTCTCGGATCGTCCACGATATGCGGCGTCATATCGACTCACCGCTGACCTTCACTATAAAGCGGAGTTTATGGCCTCCTTCGACAAAAATCGACTGTCCATTGCAGGTGTATTCTCTCAACTGATTACTTTTCCTTTTGATATGATGACGACTGACAGCCATCATTTCAATCAAGCTCAAGTAATATGAGTTTAAGAATTCCGTCATAACTTATTCCAATGGGATTTAAGGGCTCTTAAAGTAAAGTGTATGGAGCCTAACCAAATTATTAATATCGTCGATGTAAAGATAGATAGATCCGACGTCAGAAATGCGCATTCTGAGGCATGATAGCGCGGAAAGTGTGGGATTAAATCCTAAACGACTTGAAGAAGCTAGTGGCTTGATAAAACTGGCAATTTCTGAGAAGGCTTTTCCCGGTGCCACCTTCTTGGTGGCGCGAAAAGGCATGATCGTGGACCATGAGGCTCATGGAGATGCTGTGTCTGATCCACCCAGCATGTCTAGGCCCATGGAGATAAATACGATCTTCGACATGGGCTCGATAACAAAGCCTGTTGCAACAGCAACTTCCTTTTTGATTTTGCTAGAAAGGGGTAAGGTCCTGTTGAGTGATCCAGTTGATCTTTATTTGCCCGAATATACCGGTGAAAAGAAAGGAGAGACCACATTGTATAACCTATTGACTCACACCTCGGGACTACCCGCATGGAAACCGTTATACGAAAGGTGCAGTTGTAGGGAAGAATTTCTTGAAGAAATATGTCAATCGAAATTGGAATACTCGCCTGGGGAGAGGGTTGTCTACAGCTGCTTGGGATTCATATTACTTACTTTCATCTTGGAAAAAATCACCGGTGATGGTTTAGACTCTTTCGCCAGAAGGGAGATCTTCCTTCCCCTTGGGATGAAGGACACTATCTTCAATCCACCGGAAAGCCTTAGGCATAGGATAGCAGCGACCGAGAGGTGCAAATGGCGGGGACGAATGCTCATAGGGGAGGTTCATGACGAAAATGCCTTTGGAATGGGCGGAGTGAGTGGCAATGCGGGCCTTTTCTCGACCGCGCTGGATCTCGCTATATTTGCACAGACCCTTCTCAACATGGGGGAATATGGGGGCACTAGGGTTTTGAGCCCTCTAGCCGTGAAGTTGATGACCGAGAACCACACCGCGGGACTAAATGAACCGAGGGGAATAGGGTGGGCCTTAAAATCCAAGAGAGGATCCTCCGCTGGCGATTTATTGTCAGACTCGACGTTCGGTCATACGGGTTTCCCAGGAGACTCCTTATGGATCGACCCCATGAACGAGCTCATCATAGTCCTTCTAACGAATAGAGTACATCCTACAAGGGAGAACGACGCCATCCTCCGATTTAGATCACCCTTCCACAATATTATCGCTTCTTCTATTGTCGCTTGAAGTGCAATACGTGCTCATATCCGCTGATGGCTGTTTCATTTATAGTGCAAAGTTAACCTCTATTTAGTCAAAGTATGTGCGAATAGCTACTGCATCGTAAAATTTCCAGTGCCACTATAGCGCCAACATGGGGCACTTGCGCTCACCGGTGACAAACCTAAATATCGTAATATCTACGCTATAACAATGGCTGAGATGTCAAAGCTAGGGAGTCTCATCCTGACGATTGACGAAGGCACCACAAGCGTTAGGTCTGTCATCTGGGATAGATGCGGTGTTCAGATATCATCGAGCCAAGAGGAAATAACCCAAATTTATCCACGACCGGGCTGGGTCGAACACGATCCCTCCGAGATATGGCGCCTGACGCTCAAGACGATAATGGCAAGCATCGTGCAGGCAAAGATCACGGCAAGGGATTTGTCATGCATCGGCATTACGAATCAAAGGGAGACGACTGTATTGTGGAACCGCCTAACCGGAAGTCACGTCCATAACGCAATAGTCTGGCAGGATCGAAGGACAGCGGACATGGTCGAGGGGATCAAGGAGGAATATGGAGGGTTTCTCAATGGGAGAACAGGTCTCCACCCCGACTCTTATTTCAGTGCAGTGAAGGTAAAATGGCTGATGGAGAACTATCCGGACATAAGGGAAAGGTGTAGACGTGGAGAGATCTGCTTTGGCAACATCGACGCATATCTCATCTGGCGACTTTCGGGAGGAAGGCTGCACGTCACTGATTATTCAAACGCCTCTAGGACGATGCTATTCGATATCCATCATCTAGACTGGGATCGAGGGATAATGGACTTGCTCAGCATACCCGATGAACTCATACTCCCGGAGCCCAAACCCTCGAGCTTCGTATATGGCTACACCGACCCGAGTATCCTCGGGGCTTCAGTCCCCATATCTGGAGACGCAGGGGATCAACAAGCGGCCCTGTTCGGCGAGGCGTGTTTTGAAGCGGGCATGGTGAAGGCGACGTATGGGACTGGCAGCTTCATCCTGATGAATACAGGCAGCAGCCCTCGTCCCTCAAAGGATCTCCTGACCACGATAGCCTGGGGGTTAAAGGAAGGTGCAGTAAATTATGCGCTAGAGGGGAGCATATTCGCAGCAGGCGCAGCCATCCAATGGCTCAGGGATGGCATTCACGTTATATCGGACTCTGCCGAGACGGAGAAGCTAGCCCGATCCATTCCCGACAATGAAGGCCTGTATTTCGTACCGGCATTCGTCGGACTGGGTGCCCCGCATTGGGATCAATACGCGAGGGGATTGTTGGTAGGGATCACAAGGGGCACTAGTGTAGCTCATATATGTAGGGCTGTCCTTGAGTCTATCGCTTACCAGGTGAAAGATATCATAGATTTGATGAGCACGAGCCCTGACTACAAAGTAGACCAGCTCAGGGCGGACGGTGGGGCTTCGAGGAACGACTTCCTGATGCAATTCCAATCGGATATAACGGGGCTTCAGGTCGTCAGACCAAGGACTATCGAGACGACATCCTTGGGCACAGCATATCTCGCGGGGTTGGGATTCGGCATCTGGGAGGACATCTCCGAGCTTAAGTCGCTGTGGAGACCTGAGAAGATATTCAGACCTTCGATGAGGGAGGAGGATGCCGAGAAACTCGTAAGGTGCTGGAACGAGGCCGTGAAGAGATCGTTGGGCTGGGCTAGGGCGTGATATCGATCTGACCTACAGGGCAACAATAGTGGGTGCTGGCATCGTCGGTTCGGCGGTGGCAAGAGAGCTCACTAAGTACGAGGAATTCGATGTACGCATTTTAGAAAAGGAATCCGATGTTGGGTGGGGTACCAGTAAGGCCAACACAGGCATAGTCCACGCCGGATACGACGATGACCCTGAGAAGTATCCCCTGAGGTCGAGGTTGTGCAGTATGGGGAATGAGCTCTGGCATGAACTGAGCAGAGAACTTCAAGTACCAGTCGAGTGGTGTGGGGCTCTGGTTTTGGCATTCAATGAAAACGATAGGAGGACTTTAAGAGAACTCCTGTCAAGAGGAAGAGCGAACAACATACCGGGACTGGAACTCGTTGGAAAGGGTTTCTGCTCAGAGCTCGAGCGGAATGTGTCCGAGGACATAGTGGAGGGGTTCTGGGCCCCTACGAGTGGCATAATCTCCCCATATGAGGCCACAATAGCGCTCACGGAGAGCGCAGTTGACAATGGCGCGCTAATTCACCTCGAGACCCTAGCAAGGCAGATCGTTGTAAAAGCTGGGAAGGTCGTCGGCGTCGAGACGGACATGGGATTTTTAGAAGCCGACTTCATCATCAATGCATCTGGTATATTTGGCGATCATCTATCGAGGACCGCTGGGATTTCAGACTTCTCGATAAGGCCCAGAAGGGGCGAATACTTCCTATTCGACAAAGACGTGGCCTTTAAGGTTCATACGACGCTCTTCCCCACACCTCAACCCGCCACCAAGGGCGTTGTAGTGACGCCAACGACTGAGGGCAATCTGCTGATCGGGCCAAATGCGAAGGACATGGGTGAAGACGAAAGGGATGCCACCATGACAACAAGGAATGGACTGGATGAGGTCTGGGAAGAGGCCTCAAGGCTTGTGGCCAGGTTGCCTCCAAGGAATACCGCGATGAGGACATTCGCGGGGCTTAGGCCTGAGCCGAACCACGGGGACTTTATAGTGAAGGCGTACGACAATCCCTTCGGATTTGTCAATTGTGTCGGCATGAGGTCTCCAGGTCTAACATCAGCACCGGCCATTGCTAAAGAGGTCATCAGCCTCCTGAAGGAACACGACATCAGGCTGACGATGAGGCGGAATTGGAATGCTAGCAGGGAGGTTACCCCGAAATTTAGGACAGTCCCACTGTATGAGATGGATGAGCTGATCTCAAGTGATGTAAGATACGGCAATATAGTCTGTACTTGCGAAATGGTGACTGAGGCGGAGATAAGGGAGGCAATAAAACGAGGCGCGAGGACTTTCGACTCAATTAAATTCAGGACGAGGGCTGGTATGGGACGTTGCCAAGGCTCTTTCTGCCTGGCAAAGGTCATGGCCTTGCTAAGCCGTGAGACAGGTGAGCCCATCGAGGCCATCAACATGAAAGGCAAGGGCTCGAACATCGTACAAGGTCCAATGAGATGAGGGCGTGATGAAAAGGCGCTCAGCGGACGTGATCGTCATCGGCGGCGGCCCCTCTGGAATGGCAGCGGCGTATTCCTGTCGAGAGGAGGGAGTAGGGGCAGTGTTATTGATCGAGAGGGAAGGGATGCTCGGGGGCATTTTGCCCCAGTGCATACACCCAGGTTTCGGCCTCCTTGAGATGAATGAGGACCTTACCGGGCCAGAGTTCGCGGATAGGCTGGAGAAGCGAGTGAGAGATCTCGGAGTCGAGGTGCTCTTGGGGAGTTTTACGGCGAAGCTGAGCTATGACATCGGGCATGGCACTTCGGTTGAGTGTATAAGTCAGAGAGGCATAGAGGTGATCGAGGCACCTTGTCTGATCTATTCGACGGGATGCAGAGAAAGGCATGCCTTTGAGATAGGAATCGTGGGCGATAGGCCTTCAGGAGTTCTCACAGCTGGAACGGCGCAGTCGCTCATGGACCTCCATGGCCTCCTCCCAGGTAAGGAGATCGTCGTAGTTGGCTCGGGAGATATTGGGTTAATCATGAGCAGGAGATTCGCCATAGAGGGCGCACATGTCAAGGCTGTCGTCGAGATATTGCCATACCCTGGCGGGCTCACCAGGAACATCGCTCAGTGCCTCGAAGACTTTGAGATACCGCTTCTGCTCTCACACGCAGTTCTAGAGATCAGGGGAAAGGGAAGGGTGGAGTCGGTGGTCATATGCAAGGTGGATGAGATGCAGGTTCCGATTAGCGGAACGGAGAGGGAGATAAAGTGCGATACCGTCGTCATAGCCGCAGGCCTCGTTCCGGAAGTTGGACTACTCGAGAAGGCGGGTGTGAGGATCGAGCCAGAAACCGGAGGCCCCATGGTTAATGAATTCCTAGAGACCTCGTTGCCCGGGGTTTTCGCATGCGGAAACGTGTTGGTAGTGAACGATCTCGTCGATCACGCTGTTGAACAGGGCAAACTTTGCGCAAAGTCCGTGAAATCTTTCATCGATGGGCTCCTTCAGAGGCCAACAACCTGGAAGAAGTCCATTCCCGGAAAAGACATCAGATATGTAGTCCCGCATCTTTTCAGCGGAGAGCGCGACAACATCTTCTACACGAGGGTTAGGACGCCAAAGGCAAAGTGCGGGCTGCTGCTAAAGGAACTCTCTAAAGAGATTTGCATCATTGGGGCCAAACCGTCGGAGATGATAAGGCTAAATATAAAAAAGGACCTTCTTTCAGAAGTTAAGGATAATTTGACTTTCGAGGTACACGGTTGATGACCAAGAGAAGCCTGACCTGCATAATCTGCCCTCTGGGATGCAAGATCGAAGTTGAATTGAGTGATGGCAAGGTCTTCAATATTGAGGGCAATGCCTGCGATCGGGGTCTCAGCTACGCAAAAGAGGAGTGCACCTCGCCAAAAAGGGTTTTGACGACCTTGGTGCGGGTGAAGGGTGGCCTACTGCCCGTAACCTCCGTAAAAACTACAAAACCAATACCAAAGGCGCTCATATTTACGGTGCAAAAGGAGCTGTCTAGTATTGTTCTAGAAGCGCCCCTTGACATAGGCAATGTGGTTATGAGGAATATCTTGGATACCGGAGCAGATGTTGTCGTAACAAGATCCATAAAGAAAGTTCAAAATTATGGCTTTGTTCTCCCGTAATCTCATAATGGCATATTCCTTCATGTTGGTATCGCTATACCTGTAATAATCTTGAATCATTTTCTAGGCCAACTTATCTGGGAAGATTCCTAAGCAGACCCTCCCTGATTCAGTCTTATCTCATGCCTATCGTTATCTCAGTGAAAAATTCCTTCTTCGCCTTACAAATTGGGCAGATATATGGAGGATTATCGCGAAAACAGACATAGCCGCACTGTTTGCAGTACCACATTTTGAGACCAGCATTATGGGGCTTTTCCTTTGGAATCTCAATAATCGTATCGGATACTTTAGCGGAAGGGGTTTCTAGTGCTACTCCATTGGCTCTAGCTTGTATATCGGGGGGCCTGCGCTCCGGTATAGGCCGCATGGGCACTTTGCCCTCATACATGTCTTTCCGTACATAGAGCGCACAATAGCAATTCCCATACTCCTCCACATCCGGATCTCGATAATCACAAGAGCATATTATGTCCCTATCGAGCTCAAAAATACCTGTTGCTAGCCTACAGGGGCAGGAGGGATAGCCATAGCGCTCTTCGTTTTTTCTGAGCCCCTCAAGAAGGTCTCCGAGGAAATTGGCGTCCGGATTCAGATGGTAGCCATAAGTCTTTGCATCGCTTTCAGCCCTTTGGCGCACTCTATCTAATGTGATCAAACCCTCAAGACCTCCTTTATACGATCTTCAAGAAAACCTGCGATCAATATATCGTCGTCTATTATGATCGTGGGGTAGAGAACGTTCCCTCCCCTTTTTGCTATATCATTTCTTACCTTCCTTTTGTCATCCTCATCGCACAGATCGACATCAACATATTCATATTCAATGCCGTTATCTTTAAAAAACTTCTTAGTTCGATTACACCATGCACAGGTACTTAGCGTGTACAACAGAACCCGATGCTTCTTGTTTCTACCCTCAACTTTTTGGACCTTCATCACTCACATGCAACCTCTGCGGCAAGACAGCCTTTAAATCCGCTTCTATATATTCCCTTCTAGCTTCTGATACGAATTAACGGCTACCGCAATGACAAAGGTAAGGCTGTTTCAGATAACGTAAGCAGCTGCCTGAGGCGTTTTCCCACCATTTAAAAATAGAACAGGCATCATTCATAACTCACCATATTCTCCTAAGATCGTCTGTTTGGATGATCAATACATGTTTGTATTAGTCTTGCCCTTCCTATGCCGAATTTTACGAAGCTGTACTCATCAGTCCAGTTTGCCTCGTCGGAGAAACTCCCTGGGCCAACAGAGAATAACTCACCAAACCTGTGATGATGGGGACCCAGTAGATTCCTGCAACTTGAGACGGCTTCAACTTTTATGATATTCAACCCTCCCTTGACAAGTTTTGTGATATCCAGCTTATATGGCCTCCAAGGTATTATCCCTGCTGTTCTACCGTTTATGGTTACTCTCGTCACGATGGCATCCAAGGAATCAAACTCAATATAGGTCCTGTTCGCCTTTCGCACTTTGATCGATTGGGTATATGCCATGGTGCCAACGTAAAAGGGAGAGCCCTGCTGAACCAGATCTCCAGCTTTTGCGATATCCGTCTCATCTGTCAGGACAAAGCCCTCGCTGGTTCTCTTAACTGAAAAATCCCCAACGATGTATACGCTCTCCATCTCAATCCCATCTTTGACGAACACAAGCGTTCCTGGGACTGTTGGTCTCTTGAACAGACATGTCACTTCAAGCACATTCTCCCCGTTCTGCACAAGTTTGCTTACATCAATCTTCTTGAAGCTCAAGTCCACCCACCATCCTGCATCTCCATACTTCACATCTTTCCCATTGAACTTGATCTGATATCTTTCAGGAGTCTCCATGACTATGAAGATCTTCCTGTGCTTCTTCTTGAATTCCGTCTTGAATGCGTATCTCAAGGTGATTGCGGTATTTCTTTCCAATCTCTCAGCTTCGCGCTGGACTTTCCAGACGGGCAGTTTCTCGCCCCACCCCTGCCCTTCGAGCTTGTATTGGCAGTAATCTAGGGTGAGGGCATTGAAATTCCTTCTGGATATCTTCCATACATCTTGCAGGTCGATCGTGGAGACCATTGCCCCCTCTTGCTCTCTCTTTTGAGTCGCCTTCTTGGACGGATCAAGCACTAGTAGAAGAGATCCGGTTGGCTGAAAAGCGTTCTTCAGAGTCGTGTATCTGTTATCAGTTCTGCACGCCATTTCTATTATAGAGCCCTTGAGTGGGTCCCACTCCTCAACTTTCCCTCCTCCTCTAAGACATATCGTTGCCTTGTAGGTTCTACCTTTGTCCGTGTTTGCGAAGAAGTAGATGTGGACCTTGCCCAGCATCCGGTGTTGATAGTATATCGATCCTATCTGCTCCCCCTTTTCATCCTTTACTTCGACATCGCGTGGCAGGAGATCATCGAGGGCTTTGCGGAGCCGCTCTCCATCGCAGGTGACTCTCATTGCCGGTACTATCAACTCCTTTAACTGATCACTCCTTCGACAGTCCACGAGTTCGGGAACAGGGTCGACGAAGAGTAGCTTTCCACCCCCTTCGACGAACTGCTTCAGCAATTTGAACGTGCTTGCTTGCAGCGTTGTGCTCGGCGGCACGATGACAAGCTTGTAAGCCGAATCTCCCACGACGATTTCATCTCCTTCTATTTTTCCATGCTTGGCCATGATCTTCTCGTCACCGAAGTCATAGTCCCTGTGGATCTTGCAGAGGATCTCGCTGACGTAGACGAAGCTCTTATTCAACTCATCAGCCTTCGAGGTATCCTGCGGATTGTAGACGGACCATGCGCTCTGGATGGGATGTATGACGAGTATGTCGGCAACAAACCTGCCTCGCGTGAGGACGTAACTGAGCCTTGCGAAATAATCCGAGACGTGCCTGTAATATGGCCACCACGGTTGCTGGTAGTTAATCGAAGGAGGATGGTCCCTCTTCCTGCACCCCTTGAGCGAGTAGAGTGCCAAGTGTTGGTTGAGGAGATTGACTCCCAAACAATACTGCCAGTCCCCAATCCACTTCTGATCATCAAAGCTCACGTTCCACCCGGAGCACCCATAAGTTTCAGACAGCACCCTCTCTTTGCCGAGTTGGTGGGCTGCGCTGCTGACCTGTTTTATTGTTATTAGGTCATTGATATTTCTACCGAGGTGATCTATGCCCGGCACGTGCATATACTCGTAGTGAGGCATCGCAGCTCCTATGTACCTGGTCTGTATGGTGAGATTATCCTCACAATTATAATGTCCTGTGAACTTCAGCTTGTTGGCATCACACCATTCGTAGACCCTCTTTGAGAACGATTCGATAAAGATGTCGGTAACAGCATCCCAGAAATCCCTCCTCACCTTCATGTACTCCCCGTAATCGTAGAAAAGGCTTGGCAACACATCCAGTATGTCGTAGCCATTTCTTTCCATGAAAAACGTCGGTAAATTGTCCGTCCATGGTATCGAAGCCTTCTCGTCCCATTGGGAGAAGTTGGGTTCGTCCGTGAAGATCCCCAGTATTGTCCTCCCGAACTCCCTCAGGAACTCCCTTCTGTACGCTTCATGAGTCGATTCTATGAATGCATCCACTACTTTATAGCTCAGGAGATCCACGTAGCCATAACCGTTGTACCAATCACTCCTCTCGTCCAACTTCTTCCTGAATATCAGAAAAGCTCTGCCTTCAACCGCCTCGGGAGCTTGAGCTGTTACCTTCACCACGTCTCCTATTTTCCCCCCCTCCTTCGTATAAGCGAAGGTGCCAATGATGTCCTCATCCCACTTCAGTCCCTTCTTGTTTGTAAGTTGCTTCTCTTCGCACTCCACTCTCTTCAGCCCATATTCCGGGCCTTTTGCCGGGATCATGCCGCCGGCGAAGCCGCTGGGATACCTATCCTCGTCATACAGCCATGCATTCATTCCGACTCTCCTTGACTCGCGCACAACGGCCCTGATCCCATCCATCCATTCCTCCGAAAGGTATGGCGTTATCAGGCCTATACGAGAGTGCATGAAGAAGCCTCCAAGGCCAGCTGCCTTCATTCCTCTCACCTGCCTACACAATTCCTTATCCGTGAGGTTATCATTCCAAGACCAGAATGGGACGCCTCTGAAGTCCTTGCCCGGCCTCCTGAACCCTTCCCTCAAATTCATGAGGATCGTTGGACACCGAATCCTATAACATTTTTATAACATTGGGGCACTTCAGTAATGCCTATCTCGGTCGGTCTCGAACCATGACCTTGCGGTGCTAAAGCACGATGATCGAGCAGCAGCTCCTCATGATTCCAGGCCCCACAAACATCCCCTGGAAGGTATTACAAGCGATGGCTAAGCCCATCATCAACCACAGAGGGGACGAGTTCCATAGGCTCTATGACGAGATTCAAGAAGGGCTGAAATATATCTTTAGGACAAAAAACGATGTACTGCCACTTACAGCCTCCGGCACGGGTGCAGCCGAATGTGCCGTGTACAATTTCGTCAACGAAGACAGCAAGGTGCTAATCCCAGTCAATGGTGAGTTCGCAGAAAGATTGGCAGTTAGTGTCGAAAGGGTTGGTGGGAAACCCATTAGGATGGGAATCCCATATGGCGAAGCCCCGACGGTTGAAAATGTGAAGGCAGCGCTTGAGCTCGAACGTGATATAGACTCATTCTTCTTGGTACACAATGAGACATCGACTGGCGTGACCGCTAGGGATCTGAAAGAAATTGCCGGGCTGTGTAGGAAGAAAGGTATCCTGGTAGTCGTGGACGCGATCTCTGATCTGTGCGGGGAAGACATCGAGAACGACGAATGGGGAGTGAATGTGTGCTTTACTGCGAGCCAGAAGTGTTTGGCAGCTCCTCCGGGACTATCGTTGATCTCAATCGATGAAGACGCTTGGAAGAGGATCGCGAAGAGGAAGAGCAGGACTTTCTATTTCGATCTCGCAAGAATTCGTGGATATCATGAGAGAAGAGAGACACCATATACGCCTTCAGTCCCCCTTTTCTATGCTCTGGACGAAGCATTGAAGATCGTAAGGGAGGAGAGCTATGAGCAGCGAATTGAAAGGCATAAGATCTGCGGCCAAGCCCTTTATTCGGCAATAGATGCGTTCGGCTTGAAGGTGTTTCCCAAAGATGTACGCTATCGCTCCAACACTGTCTTGGTGATAAGGGTTCCAGGTGAGATCGACAACGATCGTTTGAGAAGAACCATGAGGGAGAGGCATGGCGTCGTAGTGGCGGATGGCATGGGGAAGCTCAAGGGTGAGACGTTTAGAATAGGTTCCATGGGCACCGTATCAAGAAGGGAGCTTATCCTTACCGTGAGCGCCCTTGGGTACGCGCTTGGGCAGCAGGGATTGAGAACTAACGTAGGTAGCGCCCTGATCGCTATTGAATCAGTCCTCCACTAGCTGTATGATAGAAATTCTTCATCCTTACGTCTAGTAAAATTACTAACACCTATAGCCTCATTAGGACTGAATTGGTAGTGCTTATACAAACGCAAACCAACCACCCCTGTGGGCAATAGTGTGGCCGGAACCACTAAACATAATAGCATCGCCATGAACTAGGTCAGTAGAGGTACGCAATAGATGAAACTTAGTTTTATGACTTTCGTCTGCCCTAACTGGGAAATAGAGAAGATCGTCAGATTCGCAAGAAAAGGGGATTATGACGGAGTTGAGATAAGAGTCGACGAGGGGCATAAGCATGGGGTATCCTCGAAATCGTCTTCAACGGATAGACAATACGTAAAGAAGCTCTTCAACGACGAAGGCATAGAAGTCTCCAGTATCGCAACCTCGGTTCAATTTGGTTTCGGTGATCTTGTAAAACGTACAAGCAATATTGAAGCCGCCAAGGCAAATATTATGCTTGCTAACGATTTGGACGCGAAAGTTATCCGTATCTTTGCTGGAGGGGACGTACCGAACTTATCCGAAAATGTCGCAAGCTACATCGCTGATGCCTTTACTGAGGTTGGGGAGTACGCGAAGCAACAGGGGGTTTGCCCAATGCTTGAAACGCTCCATGACATAGTCAAGAGCTCAGAAGATGCCATGGCAGTCCTGAAAAGGGTCAAGTCTAAAAACTTCGGCATTCTATGGAATGATTCAGAAATCGATCAGAAATCTTTTGAGTTACTCAAGAATCACATAAGGCACTTCCACGTTCATGATGAGGTCTTGGATCCAGAGAATGAAAACATTCTACGCCTGGCGAAACTGATGAAGGGCATCAAATACAATGGTTATGTATCACTGGAGATAATCAAGGGATACGATTTAGCCGAGGACCTTTTAATTGAAACTGCGAAAAGACTAAAAGGCTACATCGGTAGGGCTTAAAGGATATCGTCTTAATGGAGATGGAGCGATTATGAAGGATAAACTTACTGTGGGTATAATCGGATGCGGCGAGATAACCAATGTATTGACTGCACAAGCTCTCAGTGAGGCTAAGAATGTGAAGATAGGCATGGCCATGGATGTCGTCGAATGGGCTGCTGAGGACATCGGGAAGAGATACGGGGTCCCCCATACGAGCAACGTGAAGGAACTCCTCTCGAATCCGGATATCGATTTCGTTTACATAGCGGTACCCCACTATCTTCATACGCCACTGACGATCGAGGCCGCCAGGGCAGGAAAGCACGTGATCGTCGAGAAGCCCATAGCCATCGACCTCAAGAAGGCGGACACTATGATCGCCGAATGTAAGAAGAATGGGGTAAAGCTCTCAACCTGTTTTCCATCAAGATATTTGCCACAAGTCGAGAAGGCGAAGGCCCTCGTTGAGGAAGGTCGCATTGGAAAGGTCATTGGCACGAAGATCACGAGCTTGGGCATTAAGCCGGAAAGCTACTGGATGGGAGGTTACAGCGGGAGGATAAAGTCGGATTGGCGCAAATATAAGGAAAAAACAGGAGGAGGTATCCTGATCATGAACTGCGTGCATGACATCGATTATATGCGATACATCACGGGCCTTGAGGCAAAACGCATCTACAGCGAATATGGCACTTTCCTAACTCATGTAGAAGTTGAGGACTTCATCAATGTTGTAATACGCTATACAAATGGGGCCATTGGCACGATTGAAGGGAGCTCGTGCATCGAGGAATCGCCAAGTTCAAGGACAATAAGGGGGAACAGAATATATGGGTCAGAAGGGGAGATCATCGTCACAAATCCACTTTTAATGCGCACCTCCAAAGACACCGAATTTGGAGAGGCAAACAAGTGGAACGAGATCAAGTTGGAAGAAAAAGGAAAGCACATAAATCGATTCATCGAAGGATTCGCCGAAGCAGTGCTTTCAGATAAAACGCCACCGGTGACGGGGGAAGACGGTAGAAAGACACTAGAGATCATCGTCGCGGCCTACGAATCTGGCCTTAAGGCATCTCCGATAACTCTACCATTATAATGAAAAGAAGGTCGACCGGATATCAATAAGTTATCGTGATCATATTATATGTAGCTCTTTTCCGATTTTCTCGAAGGCATCTATGGCGAAATCCAAGTCATCCCGTGTGAAGGCGGCATTCATGATGGTCCGTATCCGTGCCTTATCAAGGGCGACCATTGGATAGACGATGGGTAGAGCAAAAACGCTCTTTTCGAGGAGTCGCGTGCTCAAATTCTTAGCGACACTACTATTGCCAACTATGATCGGGGTTATGGGGGTTTGACTGTCACCTATATTGAAGCCCAATTTTTTCATCGCTTCCTTGAAATACCTTGTATTATCCCACAACTTTTGCACATGTTGCGGCTCATTTTCCAGGATATCGATTGCCGCGGTGCAGGCCGCTACAACTGCTGGTGGATGAGATCCGCTGAGCAGCCATGTTCGCGACTTGTTGTATGCGAAATTAATCAAATCCTTGGAGCCTGAAATATGTCCTCCTACTACGCCGAAGGCTTTGGAGAAGGTTCCCATTTCCACGTGGACCATATCTCGGCTCAGTTTGAAGTGGGAAACGATACCTCTTCCCCCTTCACCTAACACACCCTCTCCATGTGCATCGTCCACATATATCATGGCACCGTGTTCTGCTCCCAGTTTGGCCACCTCGTTTAAAGGCGCTATGTCGCCATCCATTGAGAAAACACCATCGGTGATGATCAGAATCCTCCTATACTGCGGTGTATGGCTTTCAGCCTGGACCAACAATCTTTGTAAATCATCCATATCCACATGCTTATAGACAATTCTATCTGCACGTGAAAGCCTGGTGCCATCGATTATGCTACCGTGGTTGAGCTCATCGCTAATTATGAGATCGTCTTTGCCAGCGAGCTGAGGGATCAAACCGGTATTAGCTGCGAAACCCGTCTGATAGACCAAAGAGGCCTCTGCGCGCTTGAATTTCGCCAGTCTATTCTCAAGCTCCGCATGCAGGTCCATATTTCCAGCAATAGCCCTGACAGAACCTGAACCGACCCCATGAGTTTGAATGGCCTTAATGGCCACTTCCTTCAATCGTGGATGATTACTCAGGCCCAAGTAATTATTGGAGCATAACATGAGAGCCCTTTTGCCATCAACGGTGCACCAAGGCGTGCTTGGACCTTGTAGAACATGAAGTCTCCAATCGAGCTCATTTCTCACCAGATCATCATATTCCTCTAGTAAGAAGGCCGTGGGGTTTCGCATTTCCTCCCTATTCACTATATTTGTCCGATCATTCTCTTAAGTCTTATTCAAATGGATTTAGGCCATCTGGCATGCTAATTTCTCTTTAACATGGAGATACGACTAAAGTCTATCCTCAGCAAATCTTTTTGTCAGCTTCTCGATCATGTCCCTTACCATATTAGCCAGATCGTAAACGGGCCTCCAATTCCACTCCTCACGAGCTTCGCTATCATCGATCGACATCGGCCAGGAATCCGCTATCTTCTGTCTGAAATCTGGCATGTAATCGCACTCAAACTCCGGGATATGTCTCCTGATCTCAGCCGTCAGCTCGCCAGCAGAGAAGCTCATCGCAGCTACATTATAGCTCACATGATGCTTGATCTTGGAGGGCGAAACCTCCATCAACTCCACAGCAGCTTTGATACAATCCGGCATGTACATCATCGGTAATACCGCATCCTCACTGACGAAGCAGGTGTAACGCTTATACTTGATTGCACTGTAGAATATCTCCGTTGCGTAGTCGGTCGTGCCGCCGACTGGAGGGGTCTCGTTACTTATGATGCCCGGATATCTGACGCTTCGAACATCCAGGTTAAATCGATTGAAATAATAGTTGCAAAGTAACTCACCGGCTACCTTCGTAATGCCATAGATAGTACTAGGGATCAGCACAGCATCTTGGGGTGTACTGACGCGTGGTGCACCAGATCCAAAAACGGCAATCGAACTCGGCCAAAAAACCTTGACAACTCCATTCTCCCTTGCAACCTCAAGCACATTATATAGCCCTCCCATATTCACGCTCCAAGCAAGCTGTGGATTTTTTTCCCCCGTTGCCGATAGGACTGCCGCAAGATGATATATCGTATCAACGTCGTACTTCCTTACGATCTTTGAAAGGCCTTCCCTATCGGTCACATCGATGTATTCAAAGACACCCGATTCTAGCAAATCCTTGCTCGGTTCTCTACTATGTCCCGCTGCGATGATGCTTTCATTTCCATATCTGCTTCTCAGCTCCAATGTCAGCTCGGATCCGATCTGGCCCGTAGCACCGGTTACCAGAGTCCTAGTCATGCTCGACGCTCCCTATCCAAAGGTATGAAAAAAGCTTCTCCCCTGTGAGAAGCTGTGGGGGAAATGGCGTAACTATTCACTTCTGCGGGGGAGAGCTGGTTTCAGAGTCCATGCTTGGAGCCTCGCAACACTCACCAGATTCGGCGCAGCGAATCCCTCCGGAAAAATAGTCCATTTCCAAGCATCCTCTGCGCCTTCTTCGCTGATGTATTTGGAAGTATCGAGTGTCCCCTTTTGGATTTTAATGGTCAATGGCGTCCTCTTCTCTCGTGCTATAAAGAATATCGCATCCACAGCCGTCTTTAGAAAATCATATGGACCGAGGAGTAAATTCCCGACTTCGATCCTCGATGGAATCCTTCCATTTTCTAAGATGTACCTTGTAGCCCGAACGCAGCTCTCTGCAAAATCTTCCCAGCGAATCAACTCCGATCTTCCATCATAAAGAAACTCCTCCGTGGGCCCGAGGACCCTCCTCACGCGCAATTTGTCGGGCATATGAGGTTCCATTTCAAATCCAAGGTATGAGACTGCGAGCCAAAAAATCTCCGCGGGAGATAATGCAATCCCTTCATCTCTATAGAATGTAATCCTTTCATGGGTCGAAGCTAAAATCGCCAGCACTTCCTCCTTCGAGAAGATCTTGCCGTCAGAAATGTCTGGATAAATGTCCAGTGCATCCCTTGCCGTGATAACTTTCGCGCCAGGGAATGAGACGACATATTTGACGAAATTCGAGAAATCCTTGTATCCCGCTTCAATGGCATCGCTTGACTTCATGTTAGGCTTCAAGAGCCCCTGTGATGGATTTTTCCCATTGCTGAAGTTCACACCATCCCAAAACTCCTCCGTGACAAGCGTGCAAGGGTGATTGTAAACGCTTATGACGCCTCCCCCCTCAACTTTCAGCCTTTCGCACATGTTCCTGAACCTAATACAGGCCTTCTGAAGAAAGCCAGGTGTACCGAGTTCAAAATTCACCGAGATGACATTGCGCCCCAAGTTGAGGATATTCAAAATGCCGCAGTACCAGAAGGGCCTCTCATCCAGACCTATGAAGGCAGTCTCATCCAAGTATACAGGTATTCCCCACTCAAGAAGCGCGCCATAGACTTGGGGTGCCCAGGCCCCTCCGGGCTGTCCGTAACAGGAAGGGTTAACGCCGAAGATGCGTTGGATGTCCTTTAAGCCTCCCCCCTCCCTTTTCTTGAACTCCATTACACCTTCGTTCCAATTCAGATCCTTCAAATACTCGGAAATCACAGGGTGCTTGCTATGGAACTCACCATGGTAGCCTATCTCATGTTTGGCCAGCGCAGAGATGACGTCCTGCCTGCCCCTCCTCTCGATAACTCGTAACTTTTCACCTACCAATTTGAAGACTCCTCGCACGCCATGTTCTTCGAGGATCTCCGCAAGCCTCTTTGCCGCGTCATCGGCTTCTGGCGTCACGTAGTCTTCAGTGTCAAACCAGAAGATAACATAGACAGTCTGCCCCATGCTCTAACCATGTATACCAAAGGCTAATGGCTCTTTCCTTAGGAAATGTCTGCTTTAAACAATCTGACTTTTCAATTTAGAATCTATACAAGCCAATCAGTACCCCCTACTCAATATAGAGCCACAACTGCAGTTTTACCGCTCAATAGTTCCTACTGAGCATTTTCATAGTCAGCTTGGCGATAATTCCAGTGTTCAGAGCCTCTCAATTCGATAGAGATTTCCAACTTGCTTTATATCAAATCTAATGTCGAGGAGTTCTTCTATGAGCCAGATATTTGTCATCAGATGTTCCGTAGGGGTCCGAGCCAAGTAAACCGAGCTACCATGTGCAAGAGCCACATAGGGGATGAGCATATCGGCCAGATGCACATCGGCTGTGGCCTTTGCCCTAAGCTCCTCGAGGATATTTCGCGCGGCTTCTCCCCCAACAGCCTCACTCGTCTTCCGCAACTCACCGATGGCGTCCGCCCCCAGTAGAACCCCACTAGTTGTATTGGCCCATAGGACAACTGAACTTCCTTTCTGGTCCGGATTGGAAGTATCGTAGAGGATCTCAACCTTTGTTCCATAACCTTCCCCCTTAAGGAGTTGCGCGGCCGCTTCGGCCTGACGCTCAGCGACCCTTCTCTCCCTCAAGAAAGTACAGACAGAGATGCCTTCCACCCCTTTAACATCTCCGAACTCCGTAAGGTGAATGTTACCTAGACCCCTAGTGGGCTGAACCCTTAGGATCACCTCGCCCAAGCCCACGGGGTAATAGCCGAAGCTCTTCACCTCCAACTCCGCCTTCAGGCCCATCTTGGCTAGAGTTGGCAGGAGGACATATCTCAGGTAGTTCACAGTTGGTGAGTTCCTCACATCCGTGCCTCCCTTCCTCACCAGCAATTGCACAGGCTCCTCCGCAAAGGCACAGATCGGAAGTACCGTGAGGAGGAGCATGGGAATGCTCCCCGCGGTGCCTATCTCCGCCTCTATCATCCCTCCAATAATGCCGTTAGGCTCAAACCAGAGTTCTTCTGAACCGATCTTCGCTCCTCGGACATTCGCCTTGGTCAGCCTCGCAGCGGTCAAGACAGCCTCCAAGTGCTGAGGCCGAAGTCCAGGTTTACTTCGCTTCTTTCTAATGTTATAGATGTGCAACCCCTCATTCCGAATGCTGGCTAAGGCAATCGCCATCCGGAGGATAGTCCCGCTTCCACTTCGCTGCGCTCCATCGACTTCCATATCAGATCCTAGTGCTCCGCCCTTTCACTCGAGAAAAGTGAGCCAGTAGTTCTCAAGGGAATAGCCCTTCCTAGCGCACCTCAAGCGCATAACCGGTTCAAACCTCAAGCAGACAACTCACGATGGCCTTAGGTCTTATGTTTAGCCTTACTGCCCTCTTCTTATCGAGCGCAGCTCCGGAGATGACTTCCTCGTTGAGGTTGACGAACGATGCCCTCTGGACTCCAAGGGACAGCAGGCAGGTTCCTTCGATGGCCTTGTCGCTGGGATTATATATTCTGACAACGATTCCATCTTCTCGTTCTGAGAGCTTTATCGCCGAAACGACAAGCGGTTTTGGTTCTACCTCGATCCAACTCAGTTCCGAAGGGAGTTGCCCCCGCCTCGGTTCAGATCGACTAATCCGTAATGGCTCGTCAAGGTAATGCGCCTCTTGGAAAACATCCTCCCATGTTCCCCGATGCGGGATCACTGCATACTCGAATACATGATGGCCCAAGCACTGTGCCTCTGGAGCTGGTACGCTTGGCCCTGCATCACCATGACGAAGCGAAAGGTCGTTACGCGAAAGCCAACCGATGCATCTGAGCAGGGAGAGGGATAGGGTCACTTTTCCTCCTTCCTCTAGGGCTTCACATTCCGGAAGTCCTCTGTTGGCAAGCATGAACCCAAGGGTCCCATTATTAACATCCGTGAAGCTCTTCTGTGGAAATGTGCCGATTGGTTGCTCTAGCCATGAGCTGACGCGACTTGGGGCTTCGACGACGCGCTCAACGACATCGAAGTGGCCCTCTGAATAGACCCTCTTTGTAGCTATTCCGGTTGGAAAATGAACGCGCAGCCGGTGATCGCAGGCAGTATTCTCTAAAGTTGTAGTTATGTCGATGCGCCTCACGCCGGGATAGAGCGAGATGCTTGTTGAGATTGGCATCTCGACAAGAGAACGAGACCTCGAACTTCGATCATCGGAGAGTGCCTCAGGAAGAGCATATGTCATCTTCAGCCTCAGCGTGCTCTTTACGGGTCCAACTTCACACTTGGTGGATACGACCGACCTCGGCCGATCCACCACCATATCCTCCCTTGGAGGGGAATAGTTGTATTCATCGCCAGCATCGCCGGTGTCCACAAATCCATTGCAATTGGCATAAGAGGCCCCATTCTCCTTGTCTACGATCGTGACAGTTCCTTTGTTCTTATCGGCGATGATCCTGTAGAATTCGTTCTCGACGGTATCTCCTGTTGTTTCAGGTGATATAACGGGTTTTTTGCCTCCTGGGATCGCATGATAGACCCTATAGCCATATCCAGGTAGGTTCCTCCCAATGAAGGCGAACTCAACTTCACGCCCTCCATCATAGGTTTCGCCAATCCCTTGGACTGCGACCTTCGTGCCCTTCTCATCGATCAGCTCGAATGCCATTGAAGCGGAGTCCATGCCGATTCTATCATGAACGATGTCCGTGCGCGGGCCAGACGAGGGATTGAAGACGATAATGGCAGAGACCCCTTCTTTACTGTCAGAGACTTTGGGCGTTGTATCGATGTGACCTACAAGCAAGTGGAGGTTATCATTGATCGCGGTCTCTGAGATCTCTTCAGCCCACTTGAACCTGGTCATCATGTCCCTATGCACTTCATCGGTGCTGCAACCGCAGATGCTGTCATGGGGCTGGTTCTGAAGCAGGTATTTCCATGCAAGCCAATTCATCGCAACTGCCCTCTTGGTGAAAGTCGTGTCTTGAGGGGTTTTCCTCTCCGCAAGCCAAGTCCAGGCGGTTAAGGGTTCAACCCATCTCTCAAGGATCTTCTCGCATCGATTGTTCCGCTGCTTTATCCACATCCTACTCGATAGCACGCCTACCAGTAAATAGGCCCTGGCTGGGGAACGGAACTCCCCTGAGACGCTCTTCAGCTTTGGATTGCCTGCTTTGACTGCATCGATATATAATGGGAGAGTTGAATGTACCAGCTCAGCTTCCCCAATCATCTTATTCGCTGCACGTAGCGAAACAGGAAGTCCGGCTTGGGCTTCAAGGTGGTCACAGCCATTCATGAAGAGGATGTTCTTTGTCGTGGCCATCGATCTAAGTCTCTTGCCAATGTTCTTTGCTGCTGCCGATAGCTTCATTGGGTCGAGAGGAATGTTAGCCGCGTTGCAGTAGCCATCCGGAAGATAGATCGCTAGAACGGAACTCCCATCCGGTGATTTCCAGTTGAATTCCGTCTTGTCGACCTCTTCGCCAATGCCCCTCCAGACCACTGCGTTATCGATGTCGAAGCCCCTTAGTATCTGCGGGATCTGCCCTATGTGGCCGAACTGATCTGGAAGGTAGCCGACCTTCATTATCGCTCCAAAACTCAATGCCATTTTGTGGCCCAACATCAAATTTCTGATAATGGCTTCCCCGCCAACAAGGAATTCGTCCGGCAATACATACCATGGACCTATGAGAATGCGCCCACCTTTAACATAATATTCAATGCGATCTCTAGCGTGTGGCATAACTTCAAGGTAGTCATCAAGTACGATCGTCTGACCATCGAGTGTGAAATACTTGAAGTCAGGATCCTCATCGAGGATCTTAAGGAGATGATCACAAACTTGTATTAACCGGCTCCTGAATTGCTGGAATGTTAAATACCATTCACGATCCCAATGGGTCTCAGAGACGATGTAATAGATAAATTTCTCAGACATCCGCATCTGATTATCGTATGCCAGACATGAAATTTAACACTTATGTAGGGATGAAAAACGCAACACGATAACCTAGACTTCCACCTTGACCGAACTTTTATGCCGATGCAGTGCTACAGGGCCACAATCGGCCTTACAATGCTCTTCTAAAACATAAACATCTTTAAGCCCTTACCTCGGGGATAAGGTCACATAATGTCGGCAGAGATGCATAAATCATTGAAAGGTGAGGTGATCGTGGTCCTCGACTTCGGTGGCCAGTATGCTCATCTAATCGCGAGAAGGATAAGGGGGCTGAATGTGTATACAGAAGTCATTGCGGGAGATGCCGACCTTAAGGACGTGGGTCCGGAGGGTGTGGTGAAGGGCATAATATTATCGGGAGGCCCACAGAGCGTCTACGAAGAAGGAGCGCCGAGGGTCGACCAGAAGCTACTGGAGGGACGAATCCCAATTCTTGGCATCTGCTACGGTCATCAGCTAATCGCATACCTTTCGGGCGGAAAGGTGCGACGATCCAGAACCCAAGAGTATGGAATAACAGAGGTAAGCATACTCAAACCAGAAGGCATACTTCGAGGCTTGGGTCCAAAGGAGAAAGTATGGATGAGCCATGGGGATACAGTTATCGAGATACCCAAGGATTATGAGATCTTGGCTGAAACGCATAACTGTCCCGTTGCTGCGATGAGGCACAGGACCAAACCGATCTATGGGCTGCAGTGGCACCCGGAGGTGAGCCACACCGATAAAGGCAGAGAGATGCTCTGGAATTTCGTCTTCAATATATGTGACTGCACTCAGACATGGACTTCAGAGAGTTTCATAGATAATGCGATAGAAGAGATAAAGGCTGCCATCGGGGATGGGAAGGCCATAATTGCCTTAAGCGGTGGGGTGGATTCCAGCACAGCAACAATTCTAGCAACGAAGGCAATCGGAAAGAACCTAACAGCAGTTTTCGTCGACCATGGTTTTATGAGGGAAGGAGAACCAGAGTTCATTTCAAATACTTTCAAAAGGATGGGAGTCAATCTCATTAGCGTTAATGCGAGAAAGAGGTTCTTGGATCGACTTGCGGGTGTTACAGATCCCGAAAAGAAGAGGAAGATCATAGGAGAGGAGTTCATCAGAGTCTTTGAGGAAGAAGCCGATAAGATTGGCGCAGAGTACCTAATCCAGGGCACAATATATCCTGACAGGATTGAATCGGGCTTCGGAAGGCATTCGGAGAAGATTAAGACACATCACAACGTTGGAGGATTGCCCACGAAGATCGAATTCAAGGCCATAATCGAACCTCTGCGTGAACTCTACAAGGATGAGGTAAGAAAGGTCGCAGAGGAACTTGGTTCGCCAAAGGAGCTGGTGATGAGACAGCCTTTTCCAGGTCCAGGATTGGCTGTCAGGATCGTCGGGGAGATCACGGAAGAGAAGATAAAAGTAGTCAGGAGTGCCGACGCGATAGTTAGAGAAGAACTGGAGAAGCTCCACGATGATAAGCTCTGGGAGTTCTTCGCCATCTTGACTGATACGATGAGTACTGGCGTCAAAGGCGACATGAGGGCATATGGCTATACGGTAGCAATTAGGGCCGTCGAGAGTCTGGACGGCATGACTGCCAATTTTGCAAGGATTCCATACGAAACACTCGAAGAGATCGCTACGAGAATAGTCAACGGGCTTCCGAAGGTCACCAGAGTGGTCTACGATATAACGCATAAGCCCCCCGCTACTATAGAATGGGAGTAGCTCCCCTGATAATTCTGTGATGGGCAGTCTGTTCAGAGTTCCATTGATAAAATCCGAATCATCATCTGCTCAGAGGAAGCTTTATGGGTGCTCCCCTCTCGGCAGATTCAGCCGCCGCAAGTGTGAGCTCGAGCGTCTTCGCGCCCTCCTGAATGGGTGTGCGCGTTTCCTTGCCCGTCGAAATGCAATCGAAAAGATTCCTGGTTTCCAGAACGAACATATCTCTCTCAGGTGAATTTATTGTCTCGGTCATCGGTGGACGGCTCGTCGAGTAGATGGTCAGGGAATTGGCATTATCGAAATCGAATGTGAAATTCTTGGTTGCTACTATCCAGCTAGTGATCCATCTATCTCCAGCATATGCTCCTGTTGTGGCCGCGATCGATCCCATTGCGCCATTCTTGAAACGCAGGACCGTCGAACTCGTGTCCTCAGATGTCATGTCAGCGGCATCGACCCAGTAACGCTTCCCCATCTCCGTATATACTCTATCGACATCGCCGCATAGATAACGAATTGAATCATAGAGGTGTGTCGATTGTTCTACCAGTTGTCCGCCGCTCTTAGTGCGATCTCTCCACCACGCACCGCCGATGAAGTTGCAGAAGTACCTCCCCTGAACAACCGAGATATCGCCAGCCTTCCTGGATTCGATCATCTCCTTTGCTCTCTCAACACCTGCGCCAAAGCGAAGGATATATCCCACCTGGCTCCTCACCCCCGACTTGTTCACAGCTCTAGCCATGTCATCGGCTAATCTCATAGTCAGTGCTATCGGCTTCTCGATGAAGATATTGATGCCCTTCTCAGCTGCAACCTGCACCTCGTCGGTATGGGCGAAGGGCGGAAGACAGATGTACACGACATCGAATTTCTCAGTTCCGATCATCTTGTGAAAATCCTCATAGACGGCACCTCCATTTTGCGAAGAGAAAGCTTGGGCTTTTTCCTTCACAACGTCACAGAACGCTATGAACTGAACGTCCTGCATCTTTGACAGCCTGGAGACATGAGTTCCCGCGATACCTCCGCAGCCTATCATGCCAACTCTATACTTCATGCATGCACGAAGTCGCAGCCCATCCTATAAGACTATCTCAGAAATTCGAAAGCCCAGTTCCACCTCAACGGAATAGTCTGAGGAGCAATGTATCTTCCGCGTACTTTTGCTCCTGAATCTCCTTCAAGGCATTGTGAAGGATACTTCCTTTCTCTCTGTCGACTATGATAGCTATCATACCTCTCATTCCTCTCTTTATCAATTGAGGTTGATAGAACATCTGCATGTTAATCCCATGTTTTGCAAGGATGCCACTGATCTTGTGCATTGAGCCCGGAATGTTCCGAGTATAGAGCCTTATGTAGAATTCCGATTCTATATCCCCAGGATCAAGCACTTCTAGATGAGTATTAAGGGTAGGCGGATCGGCAACCCCCCTCTCGTCCTTCTTGGCGATCTCAACTATATCGCCTATTAGGGCATCGGCTGTCGGTTCTCCAGCTCCTATCCCTCTAACCTCGATCGGTTCCTTCCTTCCCTCGTGATAGATATAGACGGCATTCTCACTCTCACCGATCGAAGTGAGTATGTGATTACCGGGTATGAGCGCTGGAAAGCTTCCAAGTACAAGTTTACCGTCCTGTATCTGCGCGACCTGTATGGGCATTATGACATGAGGGTACTTGTTTCCTACTTCATCCCTGAAGATGAGAGCATCGGCAAGTTGGATATCTAAGGGCTTGATTGTGTCGATCGGCTCGGCGCAGACTTGATTGTGCGTCACGGTCGCGTTCCATGCCCTTTGTGCTATGATCGAAATCTTGTGAGCACCGTCTCTTCCCTTTACGTCAAATTCTGGATGCGGCTCAGCTATCCCTTTGATCTGTGCTTCCTGCAAAGCCTCCTCGTATGTTTCCCCTCTTAACATCCTCCTCAATATGAAATGGGATGTGGTGTTCAGAACGCCAACGACCGTAATTATGCGATAGGGTATCTGGGAGATCCTTTCAAGAACACACGTACCTCCGCCTACACTAGCGAGGTAGCCGATGTTCCTCTTGTGTGAGATAGCGGTATCAACTATATCGCGCGGATATAGTGCCATGGTCTTCGAGGATGTAACCCAGTGCTTACCGCTCTTCATCGCCTCGGTGGCGATGCCCTTGGAGGCTTCTAAGTCATTCACGGTCTCAACGATTATCTTAATATTAGGATCTTTGTAGACGTCATTAAGATCGAAGCTGAGAAGGCTTTTGTCCATACCCGGCCTTGGTTTGCTTGAATCCCTTGCCACTATCCTGTCGATGTGCACCCTAACTCCCGTCCTTTTTGGATCGTATTTAGTCCTCAGATTTTCCAACAGCCAGCTACCTACGCGACCTGGTCCCACAAGGGCGATATGGACGTCGATCAATTCAGGTAGGCTATCGCCTTAAAGAGTATTTAAAATAACTGGAGCACACAATGGATGAGAAGGATGTGATTATGAAGGAGGTAACGCCCTAGACCATTGCGATGCCATCTGCCCGCAAAGACATCATCTAGCCCTTTGCCGCAATCTCGCCGAAATAGAGCCCGATCGCATCGATGTCAGATTTAGTATTTGCATTCTATAAGGTGATAGTCTAGCAACAATAGGATAGTTTTTAAGAGTGTTTTGACAATCCAACGATGGTATCTGTTGATGATGTCGGAGAGTAGAAGGAAATCGATCCTGAGTAAAATACACCCTACTGTCCTTTGGGCAGGTGAGGTGCACCTTGGAGCTTGGTATACGGAGGAGGAGATCGAAGCTGCTGTAAAAGCGATACGCGATTCCATGGATTGGAACAAGGGTTTTGAGGGTGAGGAGATAGATGAATTCGGACAAAAGTTTGCAGAGTACGTTAGCACCGAGTATGCTATTGCCATCAACTCGGCTCAAAGTGGTCTCGATATCGCGATGATGTGCCTTGACCTCAAGCCTGGTGACGAGGTTATCTGTCCTGCAATTAACTTCCCCGGAGACCACCTGTGCATAATCGGCAAGGGAGGCAAGGTAGTCTTCTGTGAGGTCAATCCCCAAACTCTTCAAGCCGATTCAGCTGATGTGGAGCGCCGTATCACGCCCAAAACCAGAGCTATTCTAGTGACTCACATGAATGGTCTCTCTGCACCGATGGATGAACTCTTAGGTGTTGCCGAGAGGCACTCGACATCCTCGCGGCAGATAAAGGTCATTGGAGATGCTGCCCGGGCATGTGGTGGAGAGTATAAGGGGACGAAGATCGGCAAGAAGGGCTGGATGACGATCTTCAGCTTCCATACGATGAAGCTCATGACCACGCTTGGCGAGGGAGGGATGATAACAACGGATGACCCTGAAGTTGATAAGCGAGTTCGTCAGTACCGATCATTTGGCGGTGGGGAAGGTTGGGGCACGAACTACAAGATGACGAGAGTTCAAGCAGCAGTTGGACTGGTGCAGTTGCGCAGGCTGGACGAGATGGTCACTCTTAGGAGGAAAAGGGCGCAGGAGAGGTCACAATTGCTCGAAGGGACTCCAGAGCTCACGCTGCCGTACGAACCGCCTGGCTACAAGCACACCTACTACCTCTATAACATCCTTGTGTCGCGCGGATGGGCACGCGAGAAGCGTGACCTTTTGATGAAGATACTAGCTGATGAATTTAAAGTTGGGACTGTTGTAGCCAATCCACCGACGTATACATATCATAAGTTCGTTAAGGAACATACGGAAGGCCAGAGGCTCCCCCTCTCTGAGGAGATCGGCACGAGGCTGCTCTGTCCTTCATTGCATCCCCTCATGACGGAGGAACAGAACGAATATGTTGCGGCAGCCATAATCGAAGTAGCAGAGCGAATAAGAAATAAGGGTTAATTCTAAAGAGATGATTTCTCGCTGATCGGGGATCAAGTGGAATTAGGCATAATTCTGATGTCCGATGAGGGCCCAGACGGCAGGCCAATGGATTGGCGGAAGCATTTGAAGGCCTGCAAGGAACACGGCGTTCGATCTCTTCGACAAAGTGCTCCGAAAAATTAACTTGTTACCTTTCGATGCTAAGAAAGTACTGGAGGGGAGGGCTCAAGGTGGTACGAGAGACTCGATACATTAAAAAAGGATCATAAAGGGCAAGGCATGCGATGTGATCTCATACCGCTTATATTGGAGAACCGAGAAAGCCTTCCTCATAGAACACTGACTGATAGCCATTCCTCTTCAGCCACTCGAGTGCAGCGATCACCCTCTCCTTTGCATCTGGTTCGTAGTAAGTAAATTGACGATTGAAGTATTGTTCGTGAATCATCACTTCCATTAAATCAGATCTGTGCGGATTTGAAGCTATTGAGTCGAGAGTTGGTGCTATATCCCCTGGTTCCAACAGATTGATCACGAGATCATGTTTTATAAAGAATAGGCCTTCTTTAGTATCTTTCCAGTAATCATGCTCGTTTAAGTACTTGGTCCTGTCATCGTTTAGATAATATGAGACAATGGGCTTTCCTATACTAGGATCCACGAGGAAATAACCCGCGAGTCCCTTTATGCCATTATCTCGCAGGGCCCTGCAGGCATCCAGCGTGGCTTCACCCCAATGTACTGTTGTGAAAGGACTTAACAATCGCCTGCCTGCGAAACGCTCGATCTCCCCTGTAACAAGAGAGAAGTCGTGCAGCATCAATTGATAGGATGCTGTAATATATGGATTAGGAGGATCATTCTGAAGCGCATGGAAGGTCAGCCTTATCCAGTCTGAATTCTCCTGCCACTCGGATTTATATTTCTCGGGCATCTGTGAGAGGTTGAAGCCCTCGGTCTGGTAGTAGATGTTGAATTGGATTTTAGTCCCATATTTCCCGTGCATCTCCTTCCAGAAGGCCAAATACTCATTGTCGAAGATGGAGCCATATTTGGACGCGTTAAGCGCGAGATCCTTCAGGAATAGGATATTGTCATCGGTTGAGAAACGATATCGCTTCATGGAATTCTTATCCCAGAGAACTGTGATCGCATCAGTACTCGTGCTTCCACCATTCTCCGCACGGGCGACGATATTGTTCTCCTGATTGTTTAGGTCAATGCTGCAAGTGAATTCATCATAGAATCCGCATCCACCTTTTATGATCTGCGCATCGATATCATTAACTGTAACTTTCGCTCTCTCAGGTGCTATTCCTCTGACAACAATCTCAAGTCTACTTGAATCTTGCTCACCATCGTTCTTATTTAATATCGCCCCGTCGATCGGTTCGATTATCTTGACGGTCCTACATGGCAATAATATCTCCCACAGGAGCCATCAGAATCACCCCTTATTTATAACGGCTTCCATGACCCAATCCTTTCAATCATTTCGCCGATATGTTGGGCCCGTCTGAATGGATTAAAACGTGAAGTTTATTAGGCGATTAGGTCAGCCACACAACGATTTATGTTTGAATCTCGAGGAGCGAATATTGGCTGTGTTTCGCGGGGAACAGCCTGATGTTATGCCATGGTTTGCGGATCTGACCTACTGGTGTACTGCAATGGAATACATGGGGACATTGCCGGAGAAATATAGCGGTGAGAACGGAAGGATTCGGCTGTATCGCGACATGGGGTGTGGAGCCCATGAGGAGCTCTATAATCTACCCGGGGAGCTCTCATATAATGACGTCAAGATCAGTTATTCCTCTGAGAAGCACAGCGATGGAACAATCCTATACGAGGAGGCATATGGCACATCAAAGGGTAGCATAGTGGCGATTAGGAAATTTCTACCATCGTCTGTGAGCACCGCTTATGTGAAATATCCTGTTTCGACACGTCAGGACTTGAAAGTGTTACAAGAGGTGTTCAGGCGACAGAGGTTCAAGCCAAGCTATGCGCTTCAGCACGACAGGCTCAATCGTTGGAAGGGGTTGGGTTTGGTGAGCTCACTCCCCCCACGGACGCCTTTACAACAGATCATCGTAATCTGGGCAGGTTTGGTGAACACAGTCCATCTCTTGATGAGGGAACGCGAGGAGCTCGAGGAGACGATTCAAGTCATATCCGAGTCCGATGACCCAATATATGACGTAATCTGTAACTCACCAGCCCCAGCTGTTTACTTTGGGGAAAACCTCACAAGCGAAGCTGTCACACCATCTATGTTCAAGAGATACCATGCGCCCTACTATAAGAAAAGGGTGGCGCAACTCCATGCGGCTGGAAAGTATATCTTCGTGCACATAGATGGAACTTTGCGGGGCCTTCTTCCCCTCATGGGGGAGACGGGCGTGGACTGCGCACAATCGGTGACCCCTGCTCCCGTTGGGGATGTCGCGATCGAAAGACTTCGTGAGGTTGCTGGTCCCGAGATAATCCTTTGGGGTGGGCTCCCGGGCGTCAGCTTCAGCCCTCAGCATTCTGAAGCTACATTGAGTAGCATGGCCCATAGCGTTATTGAGCATCACCTTTCGGGTCACAAGTTCATTATGGGCGTTGCGGATCAAGTTCCAGCTGACGGTGACATAACAAGGGTCAGGATGATTACAGAAATAGTTGAAAGAGAAGCGAAGTATACAAAATGATGAGCCATTGTACACAGTTCAGATCGATATTGCCTATATTTCTGGAACGTTCTTTGGATCGAATTCCGCTGTAACCAACCGCTAAATTATTATATTGGATTAAAGTGCTTCCAACTCCTTCATTTTATCCTCCTGAGAACTAAGATTAGCGACACCTTGATCTATTTGATGGAATAGTGCAAGTTCTTGGCGCAATTTCCACCGAGACCTACCACTAGAATCGGATATGGTCGTCTTCTTACAGAGCTGATATTGGCTATGACAAAACGTGGGGCTGTTGGCATTGTGCCGATAACCTTTCGAACAATGTCCAAAATGGCTAGAGGTAAAATATATAGCCTTCTCCGAATTATCGAGATATCATGACAAAGACCATATTGCACTTAACAGGCGGTGGCCATATCTGTTCTTGGGGAAGAGGCCAGAGGAGGCTGATCGAGCTCGCAAAGCAGAGGGGCTGGAAGATTCTTGGGGCAAGAGATGGTTGGGCTGGTTTAAATGACGGCATAGTCTATGACCTCACAAACCAACCAATCGAGGGAATAGAGCTTCGAGGTGGCTCCTTCATAGGATCGAGCAGAACCTTACCAAATCCAGACAAGGCAATAAAGACGCTTCAGAAATACAGCGTCGATGTCGTTGTCGCGATGGGGGGTGACGACACTCTGGGGGCTGCATCTCAGTTATATGAGGAGCATGGTGTGAACATCGTCGGTTGGCCCAAGACTATGGACAACGACCTTTTCGAAACGTATTGCACCCTTGGATATCCAAGTGCGGCTTCAATAGCAGCCTCGAACGTGAGGTATATGAATGACACGGCTTGGAGCCACAGTAGAGTTGCATGGGTCACCCTTTTTGGCCGTAACACCGACTGGGCCGTTGCCGCAGCTGGCGCTTATGGTCTGGCAGACTTAGTGATTCCATGTGAGCAACCATACAAGATCGATTATGTCTTGGAGAAATTGAATGAGAAGATCAAGGCAAACAAAGAGCGATATGATAGGACGTTCGCAGTAGTTGCAATCGCTGAAGGCGCCAGCATAGGCGGTGTGGAAAGTCAGATCAGGACCCAAGAGGTCGATGCGTTTGGAAATCCCAAATTAGACCCACTGACCCTCGTCCTGAATCTTGAACGGGCTGCTAAGAAAATTGGACTGGAGTGTGCCGTCGAGGCCCTCACCTATCGCCTTCGGAATGGCCCTCCGACAGAGGTCGACGGGATGCTCTCCGCCAAGGCTTCAGAAAAGTGCATAGAGCTCATTGAGGAGGAACGATTCGGCCACATGGCTTCGGTCACGTTTGATCGTAAGAAACTCGATGTCTCCGAAGTTCCATTGAGCAGAGCCATTAGGTGGACGAAGACCGCTAGCGGAAAGAAGATTACAGAGAAGAGGCCCGTAAAGGGCACTGGATACATAGACTACGATGAATTGAAGGTGACGCCTAAATTCATGGAATATGCCCTACCACTTCTCGGCGAACCACCAAAGCTCGAGCAGGTTCGGTACGGCCACAGGCTAACTCCCCTATAGTAGTTGTGCGCCAATCGATCTCAGCATCAATCGTAAGATGTCTAGCAGGCTATCATCATAAACCTCGGGATTTGAAAGGTGTTTAGTGGTTCCATGAGACTCCCCCTCTTCAGATCCACTGGGATGGCGCTCTGCACGTGCCTGCCCAAATACAATCTCAATACCTATCTTGGGCGTTGCGCACATGGCTGTCTCTACTGCTATGCGACCAAGTTCCCGAGTTTCACGGGCCCAGTCCGTCCGCGAACAGCATTGCTCGATACCATAGAGGGAATGGCAAGGGGCACAAAGGAAAAGTTGCCAGTCATGATAAGTGACTGCACTGATCCATATCAGCCATTAGAAGAAGAAAACCGCATAACCCGTCGCTGCGCTCAAGTTCTGGCGAAGCACAACTTCCCCCTGCTCATCGTCACGAAATCGAACCTAGTCACCAGGGATATCGACATCTTCCGACAGACCAAAACGGTAGTATCCATTAGTGTGACAACGCTTCGGGCAGATATCGCCGGTCTCATTGAACCCCACGCTCCATCCCCAAATCTAAGGATCTCGGCACTAAAGAGGATAGGCGAAGAGGGAATACCTACTGTTGCGAGAGTCGATCCGATCATACCGACGATCAACGACGATGAGAGGGATTTCGAAGAACTCGTCTCCGCTCTGGCCGATGTCGACGTGAAGCAGGTAACCGTATCGACCCTAAAGCCCGTCAGAGGATTCTTCTCAGCGTTGAGGAGCGTTGATCCTGGGCTCCATGGGAAATTATGGGACATTTACAAGGACGGATATTGGGCAATGGGCTATAGGCACATGCGTGAGGCGAGGAGCAAAGAGATCATCGAGAAACTAAGGCCCGTAGTAATAAGATATGGGTTGCGATTCGCATCGTGTCGGGAAGGGCTTCCAATGCTGAACACCTCCCTATGCGATGGAACGGCCCATTGCAGGGGTCCTCTTAGCACTTCCATCCCAAGCGCAAACAATACGAGTTCCCTTTCTCGACGCTAATTGTTTCGTTCGCATTCGAGATGAAAGGCCTGAGGATCTGGGCCTGCGAGAAACTTTAAATCCCGATATGCATTCCATAACACAATCTTGCGGCCTCTACCTGTGCTAGATGCCATGGAAAGAGCCCTAGTCTATACGATCCATCTCTCTTTCAATCTAGCACTATCATCGAGAAATCAGATGGAAGTGAATAGTTCAGTGGGTACCTAGATATGAATAACTCGCCCAGTCTGCTCTCACCGATAAATTCCATCGAAAGCGCAACTAGGGTTGTTGCTGCAGGAGCAGATGAAGTCTATTGTGAAGTGGCAATTCCTGGGCTGAAGAACTTCGTCCTGTATCGCAATACCCTCTGCAATGTGCAGACATATGACGAACTTGACAAGATCAGCAACATCTGTCATAGAGAAGAGGTCAAGCTCCTCTTGGTGGCAAATCTTCCCTTCGTCTCAAAGCATTTCGAAAGGCAGTTCAAAGCCCACATCTCCAAGTGCATCAATTCGGGGGTCGATGGTTTGATAATCGGAAACCTGGGAGTGCTCTCCATGATCAAGCATCTGGATGTCAAGCTTCCACTATATGCGAGTACATTCCTCTGTACTATGAACAGTGAGGCGGCCAACCATTTGGCTGATCTCGGCTTCAGTAGGATAATATTGGAACGTCAACTTTCAATCCCAGAGATCTCCCAGATCGTTAAGTCAAGCAAGGTACCTATAGAGGTCTTTGTACACGGCGGAGGATGCTCGAACATCAATGGCAGCTGCTACCTCTTACATCGCACATTACCCGGGCTCATGGAGGCCCAAATGAGGGTTGAGGGATTTAATCCACCATGCCGGCTCCCGTTAAAGGTATACGATGGTGAAACAAGTGAATTTCTGAAAACATCGCAAATACTCGATGCATACGTATTTTGTTCCCTCTGCCACCTGCCCGAGCTGATGAGAACAGGTGTCTGTGGGTTCAAGGTTGTTGACCGATGTCTTCCCGTAAAGTATCAAGAAACCATGACCGTGATCTACAGGCGGATGATGGACCTTATAGAGAGAGGTGAAATGGAGGCATACGGACAGGCCTTGGAGGAAGCGAAGGACATCGATATGGGTCTGTCACCATTCTTTCCTCAGACACTGAGGAAGATGTGCTGCGATCATCGGAGGTGCTACTACGGTCCTTTCTTCCATAAACCGCTCAGGATTAATGAAGCCTCTGGGTGAGGGCTATATGATCTCGATCCAGTTAGATCGGCTTGATATGCTACAGGAAGCCTTGGCATCGCATTGCGATGGTATTAGGTTTGGGCCGGAATTCTGTGAGGTTAAAATTCCGACAATGCAGGCCCTTAGGGAAGCTTACAGACTCACTAGAGAAGCTGGCAAATCTTTCATCTACGTGTCGCCGAGGGTATCGAACAGCAATATCGAAAGGATCCGAGAGCACATCAATTACATTGCTGGTGAAAACGCCGCAATAGTCGTCAACGACTTGGGGTCATTAAGAATCGCACTCAGGTTTCCTTCCCTCCGAGTTCATTGGGGAAGACAGTTGGCTTACGTGCCTTCAAGGTGCCCTTGGAACGAAGCGCCAATCGGCACGGGTTTACTCGAGAGGAGACGGCTCAAAATCATAATGTCCGAAAGCAGTCTCGATCTTCCGTTTATGACTGAATATCTAAAGGCGATGCGAGTTAAGGATCTTGAGATAGACTGCCTTAGGGAATCGATGCTCTCAGCAAGGGATCTGGCGGAGCAAGGATTTACGCTGCACGCCCATCTCGATGGAATACCAGTCGCTGTGACGAGAAAATGCCATACGGCACGGTTCTTGGGTGAGAGCGACCCCGAACACTGCAGTAGACCCTGTGATATTAAGACACTCGTGTTGAAGGAAGAAACGGTTGGGGTGACATTAAAGCTCCATGGGAATGTGGTTTACCGAAATGCGAGCATCGACCGAGATGTGATCCATTCTCTTAGGAAAAGCGGAGTAACGGATTATATCATCGCAATGAATCGCATGACAGCCCTCATGGATGGGACTGCCGTCAATGGGTTCTTGGTGAATCTCGGCCTCATGGAATAGGGAAGACGAGAAACAATAAATACCGATTTTCAATTCGCTCGATCATGATAACATCTAAAGAGCGCTTCGCACTCACCTATCGCCATGAGGAAGGCGACAGGATACCCGTCACGGACAGCCCATGGGATTCGACGGTTGAGAGGTGGAGAAGGGAAGGGCTCAAGGGAGATGTTGCGCAATATTTCGGCTTCGATATGACCGCTGGATTCGGGCCCGATGTTTCACCCCGCTACGCGACGGGCATAGTGGAAGAGACAGATGACTATGTGATCACTAACACGGAATGGGGGGCAACGATGAAGAACTGGAAGCATGCAGCATCGACCCCAGGCTTCACGAAATTCACGATAGTTGACAGGAAGAGCTGGGGGGAAGCCAAGGCCAGAATGGAGCCCTCGGAGGATAGGGTCCCGTGGAAGTGGCTCTCTGAGGCCTTCCCGGTATGGAGGCGAGAGGGGAGATGGATCTCAGCGGGCTTCAACTTCGGATACGATTGGTATGCCAGCTGGGTTGTCGGCACCACACGAGTTCTGACGGCCTTGATGAGGGATCCTGAGTGGTGCAGAGACATGTTCGAGACTACTCTTGACCTAGGGTTGACACTTCTGCAGCGCACCTGGGACCGCGGATATCACTTTGATCAGATCGATACGTGTGAGGATCTGGGATATCGTCGTGGTCTTTTCTTCTCCCCCGTTGTATATAGAAAGGTCATAAAGCCTAGCCATATCAAGCTCTGCGATTTTGCCCGACGTCTTGGAGTTCCCGTGATGTTGCACTCGTGTGGGAATATCAATGAGATAATCCCGGATCTCATAGACGCTGGATTTTCGGGCCTCAATCCTCTTGAGAGCAAGAGCGAAATGGATGTTCGGGAGCTCAAGAGAAAATACGGTGAGCAGCTCGTACTTCAAGGGGGGATCGACGTACGAAAGATGAGCAAACCAGACGAGATAGAGGAAGAGATCAGGAGCAAAGTATCGGTTGCAAAGGTTAAAGGCGGGTACGTCTTCTCTTCCGACCACTCAGTGCCGAGCGATGTAAGTCTTCAAGATTACGTGAGGGTAATGAACTTGGCCAAAAAATATGGAACATATGAGAAGCGCCCTTGAGACCTTCGACGCCTCCCATATGCCTGTTTTCTTACGGTTGAGATTAGAACGGAACGAAGAACCTGACCATTCCAGCAACCGATCCGAATAGTGTCCCAATCGCGACGCCAGCCGCGAAGCCTCCTACGCCTGGTATGATCATCTCTGAATACAATTTACTCCCGCCAACTCTGAGGACTATTGCCTTGATTATCCAAGCTACCAGAAAGACCGACCAAAGGTTATTCCAGAATCCTCCGAAGTTTGTCGCTATGATGTAGCCTATGGGCTCGAATGGGAACCACAGGAACCTTGAGTGCAGGACCGATAGGGCCGCGACGATGATGAATCCAGCAGCGCCATATAGAGCATAGTCTGAGTTTGACGGAAGGGAATAGAGGTAACTAATGCAACTGCCGCCAGCGTCCCAAGGTTGCCCGACGCTGCCTCCTACCCTTGAGCCGTAGAGGTTCGCAAACCAAACCCTCGTCGCCCATAACACGGGCACCGCGATAATCGTTGCCATCGCACCGACCCAGAAGGCGTTCTTGTTACTCGTCCCGGTGAGTGCTGACATTTTCAGACCAAGCGCAGTAGTGAAGTATCCATTTCCGAATCCAAACGAGACGACGTTTGATCCCCAACCAGCCCACATATTGCTCATGATAAAATCTGTAGTAGGCTGTGCTGGAGCGGTGGGCCATACGATCCTCAGCGGCCAATGCGGCCAAATGCGGCAGTCGGATGCGCCGAACGCACCGTATCCGAAGAGCATGAGCATCGCGAGCCATGTGGTGAAGCAATTGAAGGCGATCAGAAGCAATGCAGGCACTAAACTGATGCCGAGTATGGCGCAGCTTATAACGCAACCGACGATCGATAGCACGAGCATAGCATAGTTCGAGCGATAGCTCATCACCTCATTCTTCTCCCACTCCGGCTTTTCCTTCCCGATGGCTGCCCTAATTGTGATCAGAAGGTATTTTCTGTGTTGGAAGATCTGCATCACTGCCAGAGCAAGGAAGCCCCCAACCATGGCCAGCATGTTCCATTGGAATGGACCCGTAAATCCGAGTGAATTAGTCGCACAACACATTCTCGACGAGCCATCCATACTCAGCATTCCAGTGAAAGATCCAGTGGCGTAAGCTATCTGATCGAGTATCCACATCACGATCGTCCAGAACCAGACGTTGAATGAGACGCTGAGGGGAACCAAGAGCGCCATCGCCAGAGTGATGGCATCCATGCTGTAGCCTGTGTATCCGACTAAGGTCTGACCGATGATATCGGTAGCCAACGAGTGAACCGCACCAGATGGACAAGCAGCGCGCCAATTAAAAATGTCGGGAGCCCAAGGAAATGTCCTAGCCATAAAGATCGGGATCTCGAAGACCAAAGCTAGGATGATGCCAATCCAGAATGGATTCATGTAGGATGGCTTCGCGCTTCCCTCGACCTTCACGCCGCCACCGCCCGATTCGACCCTCTTCACGATCTCATAGCCGGAAAGCGCCAAAGGGAAGGGGATCTGTTCGACATCGAGCCAGACATGTCTGAAGAGCAGCACAACCGCTGAAGTGAAGAAGAAGAAAGTGATGTACTGCAGACTGACAACTAGGACAGATGGCCCCCACTGAGCCCAATCTGTGGCGACATTTCCCGCCGCCATTACCTTAACAGCGTTTATTGGTGGTTGCCACCACAAGTCGGTGAAGATATGTCTGGTGTCAATCAGCTCTGCGAAGGCGAACTTGATGGGATAGTCTATCGCCCCAAAAGCGAAACCGAGCGTGTAGGAGGCTACATTCCCGACTGCCCAAAGTGATGTGAGCAGACTGTTGCTTACGTTGAATCTCTTGCGAAAAGGATACATCAAGATCAGCAGAAGATAAGGCCATACTACGAAACATGTCACCCTTGAGACCATTCCTAGGTTATACCCACACTGCCAAGAGCCAGCCAGGGTCCCTAACAGGCTGAATGATGCCATTGTCAGGAATGATAGAAATGCTGTCAGAACAGCTAGTGGAATCCAGGGAACCTTTTCCTTTCGTATCTCTAAATTTGAACCCATCTCCGCTCTCACTATTTTGGGGGTAAAGATATTTTTTATATATAATATTAACCCATGAATTCAAACTATTGCACCAAAAAGACAAAGAATTGGGCGAATCAACCGAGTTTAGGGTGTAATGATAGGGCACGATTGAAAACCTCATGAATGCCTTTATTAGGGAGTAGCAAGCGCAAATGGGTTAGTATACGGAGCGAATCCCGCAAGGGGTTTTCTTTCGTATAACTAATAGAAAGGAGTGAGAAAGTATGGGCTATGAAAGACGCCGGTTCAATCGGCCTCGGCAGATGTTTAAGACAACCTGCTCAGACTGCGGTCAAGAATGCGAAGTACCGTTCCAGCCGACCCAGGGAAGACCAGTCTACTGCAATGAGTGCTTCCAGAAGCATAGAGGAACTCGGTAGAACAGTTAGCAAAATCAGCACAGTTTGTCCGGTGTCTGAGTGACGCTTTTTTTAGCACTCACACCGGTCGTATTTTTCACCTTTTGAATTATAGAATAGACTTATACGCGATAAAACGAACGATTAGTGGGCTCCATGTCAAAAAATCGCATTATCGACTCTCACGCTCACTTAAAGCATGGGGATGCGGAGAGGACGGAATATAGCCCTGAGGCCATAGTGAAGGTTATGGATGAGGTTGGCATCGATAGGTCCGTTGTTTTCGCCATGTCCACTACAACAAGGCGTTCAATCGAAATGGCAAAGGAGGCCGTCGTTAAATTTCCGGATCGACTCATCCCCTATGTCTATGCTCTCCCGAACTATGAATGGCGAGTTCTCGATGAGATCGACAATGCCTTGACCGAACTCGATTTTAGAGGAATCAAGATTCACGCTGGCGAGTGCACGCTAGCAGAATATGTTGTGGATCCGGTTATAGAACTCGCTGGCGAGCGCGAGGTTCCATGCCTAATCGACTGCACAGGGGATAGTGGCGCCATAGCGCGAATGGCAAGCAGTTTCCCCAGGACCAATATCATCGTAGCGCACCTTGGCAAGTATCTGTGTAACGATCCACGTTTGATCGATCGGTTCATCGACCTTGCGGAAGCTCATCGTAATATCTATCTAGACATCAGCGGCGTCGTAATCCATAGTAAGATCGTTGAGGCGGTACGACGGGTGGGTTCCAAACGTGTAATATTCGGAACCGATGGGCCTAATGAAGCACCGGATACGGCAACATATGCAAGAACTGAACTCAAAAATTAGGAGATTGAGTTTGGATCAAGCAGATCTAAGGTCGATTTTGGGCGAGAGCATCGCCAGTCTACTGAGGTTATGAAATAATCTTAACCTGCAACTTTATCCTCTACACTAAGATTGAATAATACGGTGTGAAAGATTCTCTAATTACATTGTTAAAAAGGTATGCTTATATACCACTTATAAGAGACTATGTGGTCAAAAAGTAACTGGTGAAAAGGTAACAATGAATGATAATAAAAATGGAGAATGGTTACGAATAGGTGAAGCACTCGCTTCCGATGTCGGAAGAGGAATTACTAGGCTAGATCCGGCCGCAACGGCCAAGCTGGAAGTGCAGAGCGGCGATGCCGTCGAAATCATCGCCAAGGATAAGCGAGCCTTTGCGTTATGTTGGCCTGCATATCCGAGGGATAACGGAAAGGGTTTGATTCGCATTGATGGTTACATGCGTGAGAGCCTGGGAGTGGGCATAGACGATAAAGTCTTGGTCAGAAAAGTTAGCGTGAAGACGGCTCAGGCGATTACTTTAGCTCCTGGCGAGCAACTCAGGATCGTTGGCGGTGAGGAATACATCAAGGGCATCTTAGCCGGCCGTGTTGTCGCTAGGGGTGATATGGTACCTCTTCGCATCATGGGTCGACCTATTGCTTTCTATATCGTCTCCTTTCAGCCTGCAGCCGAGGCTGTGATCGTGGATGATGATACAGCTGTAAAGATAAGCGAGACCCCATATAGCGGGCCCGTCAGCGGTATACCTAGAATAACCTACGAGGACATCGGCGGCCTGAGGGGCGTGATCCAGAAGGTGAGGGAGATGGTGGAGCTCCCCCTGAGGCATCCCGAGCTCTTCGAGAGGCTTGGAGTGGAGGCGCCGAAGGGCGTCCTGCTGCATGGCCCTCCAGGCACCGGCAAGACGTTGCTCGCCAAGGCAGTGGCGAACGAGACAAACGCGCACTTCATCAGCATCAGCGGCCCTGAGATAATGAGCAAGTATTACGGCGAGAGCGAGCAGAGGCTGAGGGAGATCTTCAAGGAGGCGGAGGAGAACGCCCCGAGCATTGTCTTCATAGACGAGCTCGACAGCATAGCCCCGAAGAGGGAGGAGGTCACCGGTGAGGTAGAGAAGAGGGTAGTGGCGCAACTCCTGTCGCTTATGGACGGGCTGCAGGCGAGGGGGAAGGTCATCGTCATCGGGGCCACTAACAGGGTGAATGCCATTGATCCCGCTCTCAGAAGGCCTGGCAGGTTCGACAGGGAGATCGAGATAGGCATACCTGACAGGTCCGGTAGGCTTGAGATCCTACAGATCCACACAAGGGGTATGCCCCTCGCAAAGGACGTTGATCTGAAGAAGTTAGCTGACACCACCCATGGTTTTGTCGGAGCGGACTTGGAGGCTCTGGCCAAGGAAACAGCCATGCGATCATTGAGGAGGGTTTTACCCGATATCGATCTTGAGGCTGAGAGCATTCCCGCTGATACCTTGAACAAGATCATAGTGGAGATGAACGATTTCTACGATGCACTGAAGGAGGTCGAACCCTCTGCGATGCGTGAGGTCATGATAGAGTCCCCGAACTTGCATTGGTCCGATATCGGTGGGCTGGATGCAATAAAGCAAGAGCTGATATCATCGATAGAATGGCCTCTCAAGTATACTGAACTCTTCAGGGAAGCTGGCGTAAGACAGCCGAAGGGCATACTGCTCTATGGCCCCCCTGGGACAGGCAAGACCTTGCTTGCCAAGGCCCTCGCAACGGAGTCGGAGTCCAACTTCATCTCAGTAAAGGGACCGGAGCTCCTTTCAAAGTGGGTCGGCGAGAGCGAGAGGGGTGTGAGGGAGGTGTTCAGGAAGGCGAGGCAGGCGGCGCCATGCATAATCTTCTTCGACGAGATCGATGCCATGGCTCCTGTGAGGGGAATGCGCTCTGGGGATTCGGGTGTAACTGAAAGGGTGATCAGCCAGCTACTTACAGAGTTGGATGGCCTGCAGGAGCTCAGAGGTGTTGTGGTAATAGGAGCCACAAACAGGCCCGACATAGTTGATCCAGCCCTACTGAGGGCTGGGAGGTTTGACAAGACCCTTGCCACTGGCTGGCCCGATACCGAGTCCAGGAAGGAGATACTCAAGATACACTTGAGGAATAAACCGCTAGATGTGAATGTGGTCATCGATGATCTCGCCAGGAGAATGGATGGGTATAGCGGTGCGGACATCGAGGAAGTATGTAATGAAGCCGGTCTTCTTGCGATAAGGGAGCTGCTCGCGCGGTCAGGTACTCCGGAGAATGCTAAGGAGAACGTGAAAAGCCTCAAGATCTCATTGCGCAATATTGAGCAGGCGATGAGCAAGATTAGAGTTCCAACACCACAGGAGAGGGCGAGGTACGAGGAGCTACTCGGTCAGACGGCAAAGAAGGGCAGAACCGAAGCGTTAAAAACTGTAGAGCTTGTGTGATGTGAGAGCGATGGGGCTAAAACTACAGTTAGTAAAGGATGGCAAGATCATATTCGAGATGCCTCTTGGAATAGATGAGTGGGATCGAAGCGAGCTTGAAGAGGAGATAAAGGAGATCGAGGACGAGATAAATAATGTTGAAGAACTTCATGACCTCTACTCAAATAAGACAAGGATAAGGATGCTGTGCCAGATCACTCTAAGGTCGGATCCTAGATTTACCGATCTCATGGCACAACTAGATACTAACCAGAAGATAATTTATGACTCACTGCAAAAGATGATGAAGAGCGATCTTGTGGAGAGGATCGAGAGGCATCCTCGAAACGTTCATTATAGGCTATCGCAACTCGGTTTTGCTAGCATCCTAATGTGTGCAGCAACACAGAGAGTAATGGAGCAAATTGAGAAAGAGATCGAGGAGTAGAAGATAAGCCATTTGGATCTTGAGGACGAGCTAGACAGGTGTAAGGGCTTTAGCGATGTCTTCGATATTGTGAAAAAATCAGTCTTGCAAATAACTGGAAGGCATAGGGCGGGCTTGACTCTATACTTGGCGGAGTTGCCAATAAATGTGGGGGCATTTCACACCGTAGGCTCGAATGTGATAGTGATGAACAAAGCTCTGCTCGAGGTCGTTGATGGGAGTCCAAGATCGCAGAGGATCAAGACATCGTTCGTCTACAGTATTCTATTACACGAATATCTTCACTCTCTCGGATACTTGAATGAATCGGAGGCCAGACGGTTGGCACTCCACATCGCGAGAACATCATTAGGGGAAGAACATGTGGCTACGAGGATGTGTTCGGTTGGACCATGGGCTTTCTTCCCAGAAGCATTAAGCAAAGTGGGGGCATTCAGAGGGGAGTTCGAGATAGTCAAGGACTTCGATAGAACGCCTCGCAGCTATCTAGCTTAGAAGAGTAAACCGACTGGTCTAATAGCTACTGAGACCTATTCTCATGCATATCCTGTATCTTTCAAGGAAGGACGATGTGGAAATGGTCACTGGATATGGCAGAAGGCGTTCATGAAGCTTTACTCTAAAAATCCCAGGTTAGGATCGTGATGCCCCCTAATAGCAATCGAGGCATTTAGACAAGGCTGCCACTATAATTTATCGCGATCGTTGAGATCGAACAAATTGTTAAGAGCGTGATGGAGCGACTTTAAATTAAATCTATTCAAAAATAACAAGTCTAGATAGAAGCCATGAAAGCCTTCGACGGTCCTCTCAAGCCTAAGGATCATCTCAACATGTTGGCTGCCATCTAGCAATCTATCCCCCAAGGGTGGAAGCATTACATGTCTCTTGGCTAGGATTATGGGCGCCAACAGGAACGCCGTAAAACGAGCTGATAGCAAGCTCATGGGGTATTGATGCCTCCAATAAGCATCCTGAGAGTTATGGAACTGTGTGTTAACTCCTATATTCGTTTCTCCATCATTCCTGACGAAGAACGTCAGCCTCTTCAGGAATGACCTTAAGCGTGATGCATCTATGTAATCGAGTTCATTGATGCTTCTGAATACATGCGCCAGTGTTTCAAACTTTTGAGAGGAGGTCAGCTCTGCTTTATTATAGTAGATTTCGTTGTAGGATTTGAACCATCCATTGATAAGACCTAATCATAGTCCTATTTCACTATCCGAACGTTTTCTAGGATAACGCCTTTCGCACGTTTTGACTCTAAATTCGCCATGAGTGAGGTTCTTTATACTAGAGGCGCGATCTATCGTTAGTGCTATGGTTCTGACAAGAGATCCGTGCCTCAGGCATTCATGGGAGCTTATAAGACATAATGCGATAGCCTAGCGGTGTTAATCTGTTGCCTGCAATAGTGCTGCAGGAGGAGTTCACTTGGGATTTCTACCTTTTAGCTTGGCTGAGACGGCATTCGCTTCTCGCCTTTTTCGCCCTGACCTTCGGAATAGATTCCGCGCGCCCTTACCTCGTCTCGTCTCTGCCCTCGCTGCGTCATGCTCCACCCTATATCCTGGCCATTGTCATCGCTCTCATTTTGATTATGTTCTGTGGCGGTCCAACCCTATCCAGCATAACGCTCACCGGGATCTTGGGGGGCAAGAGTGGCCTTCGGCAGTTAATTCGCAGCGCCTTCAATCAGGATGTTGACGCACGATGGTTCATCACTGCGCTTTTCCTCCCAGCGGCGGTTGTCTGGTTGCCCATCATGGCGATCAATGCCCTGCTCGGCGGACCAGTTCCACCGATCTTCAATCCCCCTGGGGGCGTGCTCAGTTGGTGGGAGTTGGTCCTTCTCCTTTACGGGGTCTTTATCGCTCTGGCATGGACGGAGGAGATCGGCTGGAGGGGCTTTGCCCTGCCGAGACTCCAGGCCGATCGAAGCGCCCTGTCCTCAAGCATAATACTCGGCGTGATCTGGGGCATATGGCACCTTCCCGATCGCTTGTCCTCGCAGGATTTCTCCTGTTCTTATTTCGTTTTGTTCGTGATCTGGACCATCGCCCTATCGATCCTCTTCACATGGCTCTATAACAACACGAAGGGGAACCTCCGTATATCCATCATATTCCATGCCGCGATCAACACCACCCTCTCTTGTATGCCCATTGATAGGATCGAATTTTTCACTCTGACAGTTGCATTGATGTGGGTTGTGGCCATCATCGTTGTAATAACTTTCGGGCCTGAGCGGCTTGTACTTGAGCCTTCGAAACGGTCTGGCGGTGTTGAATGGTTGCGTTCACAATGGCGGAACCTTCTGAAAGATAGAAGTGGAATCTCCAATACTACAACGCCGTTTTCACCACCCCCCTATGGATAGATTAGTCCTTTAAACGGATGAAAATGTCCCTTGAACGGATTTACGGTGTATTAACCGTTCACCCTCAAAGTACCCATATGTCTACAGCATCTCTTCTAGCCATCGAGCTTTTGAGATACTTTGTACTAAGGCGGGTGAAAATGCAAAAACGAGGCCTTTTCCAACTTGCATGTTGTCGGATTCATTGGGGGTTATAAGCTGATTTAAAAAAGCATGGTGATGTTCGTTGCGTGCGCGTTCGAGGACCCTCTTCAAGGACAGGAGGGGGATCTCGAGTACCGCCACTGCAGCTCTCTTCTCAATAATTGCGATATTGATCTTCATGGCTTACATGAACATTCCAGGGAAGACTATGGAGATCGCCCTCGCATTCTACGAGTTCTTTAAGGATGTGAAAGTGCTGCCCCCAAACTTCGATCCAAGGGAGTTCCTCGACTCACCTACAGGACAGATAGCTGCCTACTTCACGTCCATGATATGTATGGTACTTGTCGTGGTAGTTATCTTCAACTGCATAAAGTGGCCGATGGAAATAGTCTCGACAATCTTGGTATGGAGAAGAACAAGGAGGGAGAAGCAACAGAAGATTGTAGAAGAAACTAAAAATGAAAGAAAGCTTAGAAGAAAGGAACTCAAGAGAGATAAACAAAGACTTACCATACTGCATGGGCAAACCAGAGAATCAAAAGGACGCGGATCCGAAGCCTTAAACTCGATTGCGAAGAACATTGATAAATACAAGCTTCTAACAAAACAATGGTGGGAGATAGGTAAGACACTCACGTTGACGCTTGAGGATGGAAAATTAAGAGAGCTCATCTTAGAAGCCAGGAAACTCTTTCCGACAAAGCAGAGCCCACAGGGATCCTACATCGAACTTGCTAAGGCTATTGGATATGATGCCGGAAATTTGCGCAAGACTGTTGAGGAAGGAAGAAACTCTATGACCGTAGAAAAACTGTTGAGGATTCTTGATATAATGAAAATGCCATACGATACATTGACACCATACATTAAGGCAGTTGGCGCAACTGGACATAAAGAGGCAATAGTCAATCCTAAATTCCCAATTAGTATGAACAATCCTGATGGGGCAAGACTAGTTGCAGCAGCTTTAATGGATGGACATATCGATAAGAATAAATATTGCTTCGTATATACCAATTATAACCCAGAAAACCGGCAATTGGTAACCGAGGCGGTTCAACATGTCTTTGGAGAAGTTGATCCATCTCCAATCTATGACAAAGATGGCAGACAGAGGGGCATACGATTCTATTCTTCAGTTATAGCTGACATGTTGCTTGGAGCCGGAGCGGTTGCTGGAAGGAAAGTCGAACAGGATTATAATATACCCTATATGGTAAGTCATGGAGACTATGCAATTAGGAATGAGTACTTTAAGCAGGCTATCCGAGATGATGGGTCTATGGACTATCAACGCTATGAGATAACTATAATCGGTGCAAGAGAGTTAGAATCCAAAGTCATACCTGAACACCGCAGAGTAATTGAACATTTAGATATAGAGAAAAAACCCTTACCTTCAGGAGTTATAGAAAGCTATATAGTACTTAAAGATGGACTTGACGATGATCTTCCAGACGAGCTGAAGCCAGCATACTATGACTTACAATCAAAGATGTGGGATGAATGGGTCCCGACAATTCTTAAAGAGGAGAAAGAGACATTGGAAAAAACGTATGGCGTTGAGGCTGAACTCATACCAAAGGAAATATATCTAACTGAGAAGCGCGGTCTTAGAGGAAAATGGCATATTGAGATAAGGGGAAAGGAGAACTTCGAAAAGATGGTCAGACAGTTAGACTGGAACGATCTGGAAAAAGGAGGTAATGAAAAGCTATGAAACTTGAACAGATCATCAAGATGATTGAAGAAGCGTTTGCAAATGGGGAAGTGAAGCAGATAGCTTCAAAAGAGATGATAAGGAAGCTGAAGGAGAAAGGATTTGAGCGTATTGACATAGATGATGCACTTGATGAGGCAGAAAGGCGCAAAGTTATAGCACACGATGTAGGATTTTATAAGTGGATAAATCCTGACCTTAGAGAGACAGAAATAGCCAAGACTAAAAAAAGCTTCGAAGCATTGGCTGAGATATTTAAAGAGGGGAAAATAACCTTTTTAACGCGGGAAGACATTATCGCTACACTACAGGAGAAGGGGTTTAATGAGGAGGACATCAGAAGGACTATCATTGAGGCAGAAAGGGACCACGTTTTACGCTTTACCTCTCGATCCTTTGCACCTGGTAGACTCGTGCGTGGATGTAGCTGGATACCTCCAGAAGAGCGCCAAAGAAAGGCAGAGACAGAAAGGCATGAAAGAAAGTTATTTGAGAAGTGGCTTGAGGAGAAGATTGCGCAGGACGATTATTAAAAATCGAAAAACCACCATCCAAAAAAGCTACTATCTCCAACACCTATTGCTATTAGTTTCCAAGGAGTTCTTTTTTCAGGTATGTTTACAAATTCTGGGTCTAAAAGAAACCAAAGTAAACCTTTGGATTCGTTTAATTTAAAAGCATACCTAAGACGTAGAGCTTCGCGATGAAATGTTATAGTCGAGGCTGAACAAAGCATTTAAAGTATCTCTCAGCATCTTAAGATTCCATCTATCGACGAAGAGCAATTTAAGATAAAAGTCATGAAAACTTCTGGCAGATTCTTTGAGTTTCATAATAATTTTCAGATGCTGCCCACCATCTAGAATGATTTCTTCCAAAGGTTCAATATAAACGCCTGATCCAGCAAGAATTTTTGATGCGAGCAGAAACGCTGAGAACCGAGCTGACAGCAGACTGATGGGATATTGATGTCTCCAGTAGCCATCTATTGCATTGTGGAATTGGGTTATAAAACCTGAGTGTTTCTCATTATCTCTTTCTACAAAGAACCTTAGTCTCTTCAAAAGAGGTCTAAGGGGGGCAGCATCTATGATGTATAGATCGTTAACGTACCTGAAGATGTCTGCCATCTTTGAGAGTTTATGTGAGGAAATTATGGACTGATAGAGGAATCGCATATCCCAATATGGCACCAAATTCTCTTTCATAAGACGAACATAAACAGCAGCACTAGTAGCTTCTCTAAGGAAGATGAGAGTTTCAAGGATATTCTCTTGCTGAATGAATAGATGTGCAGCTGACAAGTTCTTTAGAAAAAGTCGCTGCAGAGGCCTAACCTCATCGTCCCTCCAACTCCATTTTCTGGTAGCCTCCCTCCATCTGCGCAGCATCCCATGCGGGTCATCAATTATCTCACATCCCCTCATCATCCCCAACCAGAGGCTGACATCGAACCACGTATCACTTTTTCCACGGACGCCTCTATCCTCAAAAACTCGCGCGAATTTTTCAACAGGATAGCGGCAGATGTCTAAGCGAACTCCTCCGAGCTCCTTTATCTCTCTACTCCGTCGAATATCCGATCTATCGTACACCAAACATATGTCGATGTCGCTCCCCTCATCTAGGCAACCAGAAACGGCCGAACCGAAGAGAAAGGCCCCAACTACATCCCTATCTTCGGAGAGCTTACCTACTGCGTGTATCGCGATTTGCCTTATATCTTCCAACTTGCCTTTGGGGGCCTCCAGTTACTCGCCATAAAATCCTCTAGTAAGCTGCTTTAGGCGATCCCTCTGTCTCGAATATGTCTCAGCCAAATCTCCGTGCGGTGAATATCTCCTCCTTGGCTTTACAACCCTAGCAGCAAGCTGAATTATACTTTGCCTCTTGTCAATGCTACAGGCAGCTAACAGCGCAGAACCAACAGCAGCCTCGCTCTTCTCTAGAGCGAGAACATCTAAACCCGCTGTATCGGCTATGATCTGGTTCTGAACATCACTTCTAGATCCGCCACCACATGCCCTGATCTCCTTGATAGGTACCTCCGTCACGTCCTCGACTATGTCGATCACGTCGGCTAGAACGGCTGCATTTCCCTCAAGTAGGCTTCTGAAGATGTGACCAGGGGTGCAGTTCTTGGCCGTTAGACCCGTGAAGAATCCTCGTACATTCGGGTTGTAGCTGGGAACCCTTGTTCCGGTCCATTGAGGTTGAGCCAAGAGGCCTTCACAGCCTGGAGGAACCTTGGCTGCTAATGCGTCGAGCTCTTGCAGATTCAGACGCAGAAGATTGCTTACCGCATCAAGTGGGAGAGTACCGGCGTCCGTCGCGCCACCAGCGATATACGTTGATCCCAGGAATGTCTTGTAGTAAATGCGACCCATCTTGTCGGGTATGAGCTTGTCAACTACAGCATGCACCACTAGGGTCGTCCCCATGGTGGCGTTAAGTTGACCGGTCTCCAAAACACCTGTCGCGATGTCCCCTGCTGTGGCATCAGTCACGCCGTTCACTACTGGGATTCCCCGAGGCAGTCCTGTCTCGAGTGACGCGCTCTCCGAAACATGACCCACGATCTCCCCGACTTCCTTCACAGGTGGCATAAGTGATAGAGGAACACTAAGATCCTCATAAACTCCCTTGAGATAGCTCCTCGACCTCACATCGATATGGGACTTCCCCGCGACGTTTGGACTCGTGATTATGGTTCCACAGACCTTTTTAACGACGAAGTCACTCTCGTGCAGAATGGCAGAAACCTCACCAAAATTCTTGAGGTTCTTCCTAAGCCAAAGGATCTTGGGCAAGACAAGGCTCGCATCGACAGGCAGCAGTGTTTGGTATCCCCTGGCGCTCTCGCTTAACCGAAGGATCTCGTCAGCCTCTGCATGGGCCCTCTTATCCCCATACAATAGGGCCGGGAAGAGGGGATTTCCATTAGCGTCTATGGCGACTACTGTGCCGCTAGTCCCGTCGACCGAAATGGCTTCGATGCCCCTAGGATCCTTTAACGACTTAATCACCCTCACGACCCTCTCCCAAACCTCGGTCATGTCCCTCTCAGCGTAGGAGGGCATTGGACGCTTATTCAGATCGGACATGGCGACTGCTGAATAATCCACGAGCCCATCTTCTGAATCCAGCAGAGCGGCTTTGACGCTGGCGGTCCCAACATCTAATCCTAGAGCCTTCAACTCATTACAACGCATGGTACCAAGAACAACGGCTTAAGAGTTCCGGCAGTGGAAGCTTCTCGGGGGTGAATCTACAGTATAATTTTAAAATCGTTGAAAGCGAGGGCATTATATGTATTGATGAAATGTCCTGCCCCTTTTAGAATCGTCTCAACCAAATCAATCGATGAGCCATCGAAAGTACTTTAGATTCTAGACATGAATTCAAATTATTCGCCTCAGATCTTGAACATGCTATTCACTTATCTTCTCAGGAATTCCTACTTCTTGGAATTGGTATGAAACGGTTAGCGTATCGCATGCCCTGATTTCGTTTGTCCCGAGAAATCGATTGCTTTACCTCATTGTGCTTTCTATTGTACTTCTCCCTCTTCTTCTCCTTCACTCTTTGGGGTTGGGCTGGGGGTAGGGCTTGGAGTTGATCCCCCAACTACTTTTTCTATCTCTCTCTTCGTCTCTTCTTGCAATTTTTTAATATCGTTGAGTTTCTCTTTAACCTTGGTCAACCAATCCTCGCTGGCGTGGATTGCTTAAGATGTAGTCATACCTTTGGTCGTCAGTATTTGGGATATGCCCAAATGTCCCCAAATTATTACGAAATAGTGTGAATGTTTCGTTAAAGACCTGTGCGAACTCTTTTGCACAATCAGGATTTGCGAATAGCAACTCGGCCAGATAGATGAGCATGTTTGCCTTAGCCATGATGATAGTTCTCTCGTCATCCCTTTCGAATCCCTTATCGAAGCCTTGAATAGTGAAGGGAAGATGAATTTTCTTCTCTCCGTTTGGACGGTAACACTCCTTCATTCCTTCATTCATATTCAGCATTTCAAGCGGGAACCCTCCCACCCCGCAAAATGGATCACAAAATCTCTTTCCGCTGAATTGAAAGGTGAGTTCGTCTATTCCAGCCATCCTAATCATTGATTGTATGATCTTTCGGGGTGTGAAGTATTGGCCGAGGGCTTCTACTTCTTCCTTCAAGAAACTCTCATATAGTTTCGTCTTGAATTGCTTGTCAATCCTCGTGAAGCTGCCAAATTCCTCACCGTATTTTTGCAGGTGCTGAAGGCATCTCTGAAATAAGATGGACTGAGACAGATTCGGTTCTCCATTCTCCGCGACAAAGATGGTTCCGTTTATAATGGTCGTGTTATCCTTTCCCTTGGGAAACAACTGGTAGATTTTGATGCGTGCATTCCTAGCATAATAATCAAGAGCATCTTCGGGATTATCAAGAGCCTTTTGGTAGACATGACTAAACGCAATATCTTCGCTGAGAACCTTAAGGTCACTAAGGAACTTGAAAATGAAAAGCTCCACGACATTATAGAGGCATTTTACAGGGGATTTACCTGTGGCAACCCAGATTGTTTGCCAGAGGCGGCTAGCCAGTGGGGAAGGGTCTATTATTCTTGGGCTGTGAATTATCGATGATGAGGCGGTGATTGATGCATCTATTTCGTCTAGCAGGTTTTCGATTGTTGCAGTATGTTTTACTACAAGGGGATGAAAGACAGCCTTTAGGTTATTACCTACGGCATCCTTTATGAACTCACCATTTAACGCATTAATCCAAAAAGACTTGGAACCATCTATAATAACAAGAATCTTACAAAGCGCCTTTGCGACCTTAATCTCTTGGTTAATGGCTTTTTTCTGTTTCTTCTCACTCTTCAATTCCTTGGGCTGTTTGTATTCGACAACGGCCTTTACGTGGTCATGGTAGACCACTAATCCATCTGGTTTTTTCCTCTTAAGCGTATTATAATCTTTGATAGGGACAATTCCGCTATTCTTCAGTTGTTCGAGCGTTGTGGCACCGAGTCTGTAATATGTGTATTTGCCTATCTTCTGTGGAATCGTCTGAAGAAGCTCCTCGCTCATCGGATTCCCCCTTTCCTGATCTGACTATTACGATGATCATCCTCATCTCGCTCCGTCTCGGCAGCCTTAAGCTCTACCTTACCGCCCTTAATGACGAATGTAATCTCTTTGACGTGATTTCCGAGTTTATCCATAACTGGTTTTGGTATCGCACACTGATAGCCTCTGGTTTTATTGTAGTTGACGCCCACGGTGAACTCGGTAGCTCCCTTTCTCCACTTCGGCATGGCATAGCATAGTTATCTACGTATATAAAACTATCGCATATTATCTACGTAGATACCAATAGCTTAATATATCTACGTAGATATGCAATAAGGTGAGGAATGAGTGATGAGCGTGATAGATGCTCGCCAAGAAAGGGGTCGGGCAATAGCCAAGGCCGAAGGGGCGGTCAAGAGGATAGATGCCTACAATTACCAAGTCGAATCCCAAACAGGACACGGTACGTATTCCCTCATAGCTTTCAAATTGGGCTGGCTTTGCTCCTGCCCAGACTTCATCTTCAGAGGGGTCAAATGCAAGCATCAATGGGCCGTCGAGATAAGCCTCAAGCTGAGGGAACAGGTCAGGAAGGATGTAGTAGTCATTCAGCCGATCAGCGTAAAGGCTTGCCCCAAGTGCCACGCCGAGGATATCAAGAAGCACGGAATCAGGCACAACAAACATGCGAGCCTTCAGAAGTTCCAGTGTAAGGCGTGCGGATACTGGTTCACCGTGAACCTCGGTTTCGAAGGGATGCACGCCACACCCGAGATAATCACCTCTGCCATGCAGCTATACTTCACTGGCGAATCCTTCCGAGGCGTGAGGAACTTCCTCAAGCTACAGGGCGTAAAGTTCTCCCATCAGGCCGTCTATGATTGGGTAAAGAAATACACGGCGCTGATGGAGAGGTATCTCGATGAGATAACGCCTCAAGTCGGCGATACTTGGAGGACGGACGAGCTTTATGTCAAGATCAAGGGGAACATGAAATATCTCTTTGCCATGATGGACGATGAGACGAGATTCAGAATCGCCCAGATGGTTTCAGAGCACAAGGGGAGCGGAGATGTGAGGCCGATGTTCAGGGAGGCTCAGGAGAGAGCGGGCAAGAAGCCAAAAGTTCTCATCAGCGACGGAGCATACAACTTCGCAATCGCCAACCGTAAGGAGTGGTGGACTCGGTATGCAGACAACAGGACGGAGCACGTGGCCGAGATACGCTTAGGCGGTCAAGTTCACAACAACAAGATGGAGCGACAGAACGGAGAGTGGAGGGACAGGGAGAAGGTAATGCGCTCGCTCAAGCGGGAGGACTCACCCATAATCGGCGGGATGCAGATCTTCCACAACTACCTGAGGCCGCACATGGGGCTGAACGGCAAGACTCCCGCCGAGGCTGCTGGCATCCAAGTCCAAGGCGAGAACAAATGGCTGACAATCATTCAGAACGCCGCTCGAAGGCAGGAGACGAATCTTGACACCCCTACGAATCAGGGGCGGGAGACGAGTTCTTGACAAAACCCTCTTTAACCCTTCAAACTATAGTCATTAACTAATAATATTTGAAATTAACATGCTTTTATGCTAATTTACTGGCAGTTTATCAGAGAAATGCGTCACTCGCTCGTAGGCATAGGACACCCTAAGCAAGGATAATTCGTCGAAGTGCTTAGCCATAAGCTGCAGCCCAACGGGCAATCCATCGACCAGTCCCGCTGGAATGCTGATCGCGGGGATGCCCGCCAGATTCACTGCAATGGTATCAATGTCCATCCTGTACATGCTCAGAGGGTCGACGATCTCACCGAGCTTCCAGGGCAGGCAGGGCATGGTAGGTCCTGCCAACAAGTCGAAGGACTTGAAAGCCTGTAGAAATTCTTTGATAATCAGTGTTCGAACTTTTGCTGCCTTCACAAACCACTCATCAAAGTAACCCGCGGAGAGCGCAAACGTGCCGAGTATGATCCTCCTCTTCACCTCTTCACCGAATCCAACAGCTCTGGTCCTAGAATACAGCTCATCCCATCCTTCATTGGGCTTTGCCTTCAGGTGAAAACCATACCTCAGACCATCGAATCTTGAGAGATTGCTAGAGCATTCGCTCATCGCTATCAGATAGTAAGTGGGTAGCGCATATCTTAGTATGGGAATGGAAACCTCCTCTATGCTTCCCCCGACTTCTCGTATCTTATCTAATGCCTTGTGGACTTGGCCAGCTACCCTCTCGTCCGTACCTTCTGCGAAGAATTCTCTGACAATGCCTACCTTGAATTTCCCCGGTTCCCTAGTCGTCTCCTCGACATTGGAAGGAATGACATTAGTTACACTTGTTGAATCCTTCTCATCAAAACCCGAGATGACCCCGAGGAGAGCTGCTACTCCCAGGACATCTGGTGCTATGGGTGAGATCAACTCCAAAGAGTTTGCATAGGAGACAAGGCCCCACCTCGACACCATCCCATATGTTGGCTTCAGACCGACTGTGCTTGTGAATGCCGAGGGACACCTTACGCTGCCACCGGTGTCGCAGCCGAGAGCTGCCAATGCTTCCCCCGAGGCAACAGCAGCAGCACTGCCGCCACTGCTTCCGCCTGGAACCCTAGATAAATCCCAAGGGTTGTGAGTGGGACCGAAGGAACAGGTCTCGGTGGACGAACCCATAGCGAATTCGTCCATTGCCGTCTTACCGCATATTACAGCGTCCTCTCTCAAAAGTCGATCAACAACATCTGCATTATAGGGAGGGATGTAATTCGCCAACATCTTAGATCCACAGGTGTTCCGCACTCCCTTCACGCTTATGTTGTCCTTGATGGCTATAGGCAGACCTGCTAGTGTGCCCGTCTTCTCACCGCGAGCGATCTTCCTATCGATTCTCTCCGCCGCTGAGATCGCATCATCCATAATCGTTATGAAAGCATGTATGGAGGGCTCCTTCTTCCTTATGGTCTCCAAGGTTCTGGTTACCAATTCAACGGCTGTCGTTTTCTGATCCTTCACGTCTAAGATGGTTTGAAGGGAATTCATGCGGCTCACTAGAATGCCTTCGGAGACTTGAAGTAACCGTCCTTCTTCTCCCCCGCATTTGCCATGGCCTCTTCCTGAGTTAGGGGATTCTTGGACTCGTCTTCTCTCAGCCTATTAACTATGTCCAATACACTATAAGTTGGTTCTACGTTCGTAGTCTCAACTTCCTTGATCTGCTCGAAGTGACTCAGTATCTTCCCGAGTTCGGAAGCAAGCCTTGCCTCTTCATCCCGATCGAGCTTAATCTTAGCGAGCGCCGCATATTTTCTCGCATCACTCTCTGTGAACTGCCTCCCTTGGTCTCCGGGCATAGAAACCAGTCCACTCAGGATATCTATTTCTGTCTTTAATCACACAGCTTCGGATAAGCCTTTTATTATCAGTTGTTGGTTAATGTGCTGAAGATGAGATGAAATTACTGATTCTCTACGACTCAAGATCTGGGAATACGGAAAAGATGGCTCAGGCAGTCGCAAAGGGGGCAAAGAAGGTGAAAGGTGCTAAGGTCGACATCAAGAAGGTTAGTGGATTTAACGCCATGCGGCTCAGGGGCTACGATGCCATCATTGCGGGTTCTCCTACCTATTATGGGGAGATGTCCGGGACATTGAAGACATTATTTGATGAGTCCGTCGAAATACATGGTCAGCTTGAAGGGAAGGTTGGTGCTGCGTTTACATCCGCAGGAGGTACTGCTACAGGAGCTGAGACGACGATAATCTCGATCCTTCAAGCTATGCTAGTACATGGTATGATAGTTCAAGGGAACAGTTTAGATAAACACTACGGGGTTGCCTCCGTGGGTAAGCCAGATGCCATGACAAGGAAGCTCTGTGAGCAGCTCGGAGAAAGGACCGCTAAGCTCGCCTGTAGACTCTGTGAAACCATTTAGCCTATGATTAATGATACCGAAGCATGAAATTTTATAAATTATGGTCAGGATGGGAAATCGTTCTCTGCTAAGTTTAAGATTTATCAGAGCTTCTTCATAATCGACTATTATTTCGAAGGATAAAAAAGAGTTAAATATTCGACAATTCGAACTTATAAAATCGATGAGGAAAAAAATTATCGACAAGGATCTTGTCTATAAGTTACTGAAACAAGTCCCAAGGGGGCGGGTTACCTCATATAAGGCACTAGCAAAAGCCGCAGGCCATCCTAATGCCGCGAGAGCTATTGGTGGGATAATGAGGAGAAATCCCTATGCCCCCATCGTACCATGTCACAGGGTCGTTTACAGCGATGGAAGATTGGGCGGCTTCGATGGCTTAACTGGTATAAGTGACAAAGTGAGGATCTTAGCTAAAGAAGGTGTTGATGTTAAAGGCGGCAGGATAGTCGACTTCGAGAGGCACTACTTTGATGGTTTCGCCTTAAAATTGGCTAGGAAGGCACGCCTGACATAAGAACGTAAATGCCGAACATACATCACAATGACTGCTGCTATCCATCTTAAGGTTGAAAAGTTATGTTGTAAAAGATGATACCTATATGTTTCCCAATATTATGGGAATTAAATAGATTTGTAGGAGATAATAGAGAATCAGTAAGCCAAATGTTATTAGAAGGTTTCTTTTCCATTTCTTGCTCCAAGCGATCCCGAGAGGTATGCCGATAATGAAACCTATCACGTGAGATATGTAGGCTATATTGCCTTGAACACCGACGTAAACAGCAGCAACATTGTATATGAAGTAGACTACTGCTACAAGTCCTTGAGGCATGAAAAAGAGTAAAGAGAACTTTAAAGGCTTAACAAGCATGACAACAGCAGCTAATGTGAATATAGCTGCTGAGGCTCCAATCATAGGAGTTCTTGGGTCGTAGAAGAATGTACTTAGGAGGAAGGATAGAATCCCTCCAACGAAAAACGCAGCCAATGTTTTTTCGGATTTCAGTTCATTCTCCAATGTATTGCCAAAAATGAAAAGGAAGATCATGTTCCCTCCTAAATGTAAAAGATCACTATGAAGAAATAGGGCAGTGATAGGAGTCCACAAAAATCCTTTACTGAGATTTTCACCACTGAAGGCAAGATATCCAAAAATAACGGCGTATTCAGTAGGGCTTAGAAACCAGGATAATACCGATAAAAGGATGCATGCTAAGATTATCCAGTTTATTTTTCCCATGAATTCCTCGACCTTTCTTAAGCCATATTCTGATCTATGCTTTTATTTTTATCGACTATTAAAGCTATAGTGACTAACATAAATAATCAATGATATCCAGCCCGAATCTTTTCGTCCTGATCCTTTGCGCAATGGCCTCTCTCATCTCCCTGAACGTCGGGTA